>Ga0115006_10001445_pt1 | contig 14825 bp, 8 predicted proteins | sample ArcOceMetagenome_3_FD_88943 | JGI IMG/M metagenome (GOLD analysis project Ga0115006, IMG submission 88943) | Marine eukaryotic phytoplankton communities from Arctic Ocean - Arctic Ocean- Svalbard ARC20M Metagenome | ecosystem: Environmental > Aquatic > Marine > Oceanic | place: Arctic Ocean...
AGTTAGTGGCTTTATCGGTATAAAATATAGTCTGTAGATTGAATTTTTACAGATAAAAAATAGAGGGGAAGTAGATTGTTAATTGATATGTAGGGGTTTCTTTAACTTTCTCTACTCCTCTTTACTTTTTAAATAAAATAAAAGTTAGCAGCTTCAGTGGCCTAAAGTATAGTCTGTAAATTGAAGTTTTACAGAAAAAATAGAGGGGAAGTAGATTGCTTATTGATATGTAGGGGTTTCTTTAACTTTCTCTACTCCTCTTTATAAATAATAAAGACCAAATATTGTATAAACAAGCTCTTTAAATATTGTTTATTAATAAAGATAATTCTTTCTTTTTCTAAAACTTATACACAAAGCAACCCATTATATTTCCAAGGAAGTTAATCCCTTTTGAATGGCGTATTTAGTCAATTCAGGTATGGTAAACAATTCTATTTTTTTCATAATATTATTTCTATGAACATCAACAGTTTTGGAACTTAAAAATAATATTTCTCCTATTATTTTTGAAGATTTACCCTCAGCGATCAATTGTAATACCTCTTTTTCCCTTGAACTTAAATTTGTTTTTTGTAAAAGCTCTCCTTTTTTTAGTTTGGAAAGAAGATCTTGATTGATATCTTTTGAAAGATATCTTTTATGTTGAACTACTGATGTAATCGCTGTAATTAATTCATCTCCATCTCCATCTTTTAGCAAGTAGCCAAAAGCTCCTGCTTTAAACATTCCTTGAATAAATTGCTTACCAGAATGCATAGAAAGACCTATTATTTTTATATTTGGTTGGTTTTGATGAATTTGCTTTGCTGCTTCTATTCCGTTCATACCAGGCATTGCAACATCCATAACAATAATATCTGGAATTAATTTTGAACATATTTTCACGGCTTCTCTACCATCGGAAGCTTCTCCAATTATATGCATATTTGAACGTTGTTCTAAGATCTTTCTTAAACCATCGCGCAGTAATTTATGATCGTCAACCAATACTATTTTAATTTCTTTTGTATTAATCATATAGATAAAGGTATAAAAAATGTAACATTTGTTCCTTCACTTATTTTTGATGTTATTGTAAACTTTCCTTTTATATTTCGAATACGCTCTTGTATTGTAAACAAACCAAAACCTGAGCCTGAATGATTGTGATTATGATTTAGTATGGAAGTATTAAACCCAACACCGTTGTCACTTATATGAATATCTACACCGAATTTATTTTTATTAAAATCTAAAGTAATCAAAGATGCATTCGCATATTTTATCGTATTATTTACAATTTCTTGTATACTTCTATATAGTAAAATTGATTCACCATCACTAAGTTTAATGCTAGTTACATTACTACTAAGTTTACACATTATCTTATGGTTGGATTCTACTTCTTCTAACAACCAGTTTAATGCATCAATAATTCCTAGTTGATATAATACTGGTGGTGAGAGCTCATATGTGATTTTACGACTATTTTTAAGAGCTTCAGAAATATGGGTTTCGATAAATTTTAAATCCTCATCAATCTCATTTAATTTTGAGTTTTTTTTCAACTCATTAATTCTCATTTTTGAAATAACTAAAGACTGACTCAGATGATCGTGAATATTTGAAGCAATTTCTTTTTTTTGTTTTTCTTCTATTAATGAAATTTCGGTAGTCAGTTTCTGAAGAGATGTTTGATACTCTTGAATTTCTTGCTTTGCAACCATCCATTGAGAAACGTCTCGAGAAGATGTAATAAAATAATTCATTTTACCACCCTTATAAACAGGGGAGGTTATAGATTCTAACCAAATAAAATGCCCACCTTTGTGACGAACTCTTAGAGTATAAGCTTCGGTAAGTTTTTTTCCAGAAACTCTTTCCTTAACAGTCTTTTTTAAAAAATCAATGTCTTCTTTGAGGAGTATATTAAAAGCTTTTTTACCTATAAATTCTGACTGTTCATAGCCTAATAGGGTTTTTATAGAAGGGCTAATGTATTTAAAAGTACTATCAGATTCTTGCAAACAGATTAAATCTTTAGAGTGATCGGCCAACAAGCGATACATTTTTTCTGCTTTTTCAATTTTATTCGTGATTTTTTTTTGTTCAGTAATATCTTGAGAAACACCTCTAGTGCCAATAATTTCATTTTTACTGTTATACAATAGTTCTCCTATACTTCGTATCCAAACTTTTTTATTTTTTGCATTAGTAATCTTTAACTCTAAATCAAAAGGAATTCCATCAGTTTTAAGAAGTTTAATTGCTTTTTCAAGTTTATTTCGTGATTTTTTAGCGAAAAAATTAAAAAGTGAATTGATATCTGGAATGTTATTTTTAGGATCAGTACCATAAATATCATGAATGGTCTCAGACCATATAAGTGTATCCGTTTGCTTAATATATCTCCAATAGCCTATTTTTGCCATTCTACCAGCTTCTTTTAGGGAGTATTCGTTTTCTTCTACAAGTTCATCTATACTGTCTTGAATTACTTTTTGTTTTTTTAATTTACTTTTTACAACTTTTAGTAAATCATCTACATTAAAGGGTTTTACTAAATAATCGTCGGCGCCCATATTCATTCCTTTTCTTAAATCTGGTAATTGTGTTTTTCCAGAAAGAAAAATAAAAGGAATAGATTCCGTTGTGCTAGATTGTTGAAGTTCAGCTAAAAACTGATATCCGTTCAATTTAGGCATAGATATATCTGAAATGATCAAATTTGGCAAGACTGTTCTTGCTTTTTCTAATCCGCACAAACCATCTTCTGCATAAATCACTTCAAAACCTTCAAACAGAAGAATTTCGCAGATTTCTTCTCGTATACTTTTTGAATCTTCAACAACTAAAACTCTAGACATTCTTGGCTTTTTTTGGAAGATTGAAATAAAATATTGTTTCTTTATTAGGGATGCTTTTTATGTATATTTTTCCGTTGTGGTGAGAAATAATTTTTTTTACAATGTTTAATTCAACTCCTATCGATTTAGATGATTCAATTGTCTGAATTTTTTCAAATGTATTTTTATGATATTCTGGTTGTATTCTAAGATAATCGTATTTAATAGAAAATACATACTCTTTTTCCGATGTTTCACAACTTAATTCAATCAACCCGATCTTATTTTGAATGTGATCCACAGCATTTTGTAATAGAATTTCAAATACTTTTTCCAACATGTATTCATCAGCAACAATACAGGGTAGCTCAGGACTTATTGTAATTGTAATATGAGATGGTTTATGTATTTTATCTTTGGCAAGTTTTGCTATAGCACAAGTATTAAGCCTTTTATGATTTATATAGCCTAATTTACACCACTTGTTATCAATTTTATTATTGGAAACCTCAAAATTATTAGTTTCATCAAGTTCTTGTTGCGTCCATACTAATAGTTCTAATATATTGTTTTGAGAGGATTTTATTCCATCTAAAATTAGATCAGAAAAAGTATCAAGTTGTTGTTTCTGATTTTCGAGGGTATTGGTTAACATGGATGTTTTATCTATAATTCTTTGATCTGCACTTATTTTCTTTTTAATTTTATTCTCTGCTGCATTCACTAGATCATTTACATTTATAGGTTTCGTTAAATAATCTTCAGCTCCAAGATTCATACCGATTCTAACATCCTCTTTCTCGCCTTTCGCAGAGAGGAATATTAAAGGAATGCTCATTGTTTTATAGTCATTTTGTAGCTTTTCAAACATCTCAAAGCCATTAAGTCCAGGCATAAGTATGTCTGAAATAATAAGATCTGGATTCTCTTTCAAAGCCATTTCATATCCATCTAACCCGTCTTTAGCTTGAAAAACGCTATAGCCCTCCATCATAAGAATATCATAAACTTCTTCTCTGACTGCCATGGTATCTTCCACTATTAAAATTTTATGCATCATCTGTACTTAAGTATTTGGTATGTTTACTGTAAAAGTTGTCCCTTTATTAATAATACTCTTCACTACTATTTCTCCTCCTAACATGTTTATTGCATCTCTCACAATAGACAGGCCTAGCCCGCTTCCCTTAATTAAAGCAACATTATCTCCACGAGTAAAAGGATTAAATATATTTTTTATCTCGGACTTCTGAATTCCAATTCCGTAATCTGTAATTGAAACAACTAGTTGATTTTTTTTAGAAAATATTTCAATCGTAATTTTTTTAGCCTCAGGAGAAAATTTTATGGCATTACTAAGTAGGTTGATTAAAATATTTCGGGCTAATTTTTCATCAATAAAAATGGTTGTATTATTCAAATCTCCACGATCAATTAGTACTATCTTATGTGATTTTTTATAGGAGTGATAGACCTCTTCTACGATGTCAGACAAAAATTCTCCGAGATTTAAAAGTATAGGCGTATTTATTATTTGGCCTGCTTCTCCTTGACCAACCAATAAAATATCATCAAGTAATTCTGTCATATGAAAAACCTGATTTTCAATTTTATCTAATTTTTTCTTTATCATATCGGGCTTCATTTTAGTCCAATATTTTTTAATTGAGCCTGCTGCAAAATTAATTGCAGATAAAGGGGTTCTAAATTCATGGGATGCTGCTGAAACAAATTTTGATTTTAATCCATTTAGCTCTTTTTCTTTTTGAAGGGCTTCATTTAATTTTACAGTTCTTTCATATACTTTCATTTCTAACTTAGTTCGATAACTATCCAATTCGGTAATATCTTGTCCTACTGCTAATACACCAATAATTTCTCCTTTAATATTTCTACGAGTACTTATGTTTACAAGTAATATTAACTTTCTACCATCTTTAGCAATTGAGTTGAACTCATAATTGGCAATTTCTTCTCCTATTAATGCTTTGCTTACTACCTCTTTTGTTGCTTCTTTTGAAAAGGCAGGTGTGAATTCTAAATAATTAGAGCCTAGTACCTCTCTTTTTTTGTGTCCAGTAACTCTTTCTGCAGCTTCGTTCCATTCGTTCACAATTCCATTAAGATCAGCACCGAAAATAGGAGTATTGGCCGTTTTAAAAAACTGTCGCATTTCTTTATCTACTGATTCTGATACTGACAAAGAAAAAACCTTTTCTTTCTGTTTTTTAAGTTGATTTAGAAAGTAAGAGGTGCACATAAAAAAAATTAAAAAGGGCGGTCCTATATTCATTAGACAAAATATGATGTGTGCATTTTCTGAAACTTTAGCTGAACCACTAGGAAAAGTAGGTGCAAAAATTACCGAAACACCAATAATAATAAGAAATATTAGCATCCAAATTTTTGACTGTTTTACATCTAGAAATAAAGCAGCACCTAGCGGACTTAAAAAGCACCACGCTAAAACAAAGCCAGAATTATAAAAAGACCCTAAACTCCATTGTATTAAAGTTGTTATTAATGATATACAGATTATTTGTACATAAACTAGTAGCTTATAATTACTTTTTAGGTGAGAGATAAAAATTGACGGAATTACTATGGCAGAAAATATTAGAGGAAGTAGAGTCGTTATTCCAAATCCTAAAAAAATAAAATAAATACCACTCAAGGCTAAACCAAGTATACAACAACAAACAGATATTATTAGAATTAATGACTTGTCTAGTCTTAATTCTTCTGAGTCCAAAGTATTATATGCATATGTATTAATTAGCATATGTAATCTCTGATCTATAATTGATATGGAGAAGTTGTTATACACCGTTTATACTATTTATCTTTTTTGGTATTTTTACTGTAAAAATTGTTCCACTTTCAACACTACTGTTAACGTTTATTTCTCCTCCAGCAAGCTTTACTGCTTCTTTAACAATAGATAAGCCTAGCCCTGTACCTTGAATCAAATCAACATTTTCTCCTCGAGTAAAAGGGGAAAATATATTATCAAGTTCTAATTCAGGTATTCCAATACCAAAATCTTGAATTGTAATTACAGTATACTTTTTTTCAGATATTAACTCTACAACAACTTTTTTAGCGCCTGGAGAAAATTTTAGAGCGTTATCAAGTAGATTAATAAAAATATTTCGCCCTAATTTTTCGTCAATATAAATGGATGACTTTATTAAGTCTGCATCATCAATTAGTATTATCTCATGTGATTTATTTCGAGAGTTATTGATTTCTTCAATTATTTCATAAATAAAATTCCCAAGATTTATAGAGATGGGTTTATTTAACATTTTACCAACATCTGCTTGTCCAACAACAAGAACATCGTCTAGCAATTTTGTCATATGAAGTACCTGATCTTCTATCTTATGCAACTTTTTATCAATCATTACGGGCTCCATTTTTGTCCAATATTTTTTAATGGAACCTGCAGCAAAATTAATTGCTGATAACGGAGTTCTAAATTCATGAGAGGCTGTAGAAACAAATCTCGATTTTAATTCGTTTAGTTCTTTTTGCTTTTCTAGCGATTCATTTAATTTCAGCGTTCTTTCATTTACCTTTATCTCCAACTCGTTTCGATAACTATCTAATTCTGTAATATCTTGACCCACTCCTAATACACCTATTATCTGTCCATTATTATCTCTACGGGTGCTTGAGTTAAATAATACCATTAGACGAGTTCCGTCTTTTGCAAATAAAGGAAGCTCATAGTTCGTAGTTTCCTTTCCTTGTAAAGCATCGTCTAATACTTTTCTTACTGCTTTTTGGTAATCTCGGGTGATATACATTTCTACTAAGTCTTTGCCCAATACTTCCTCTTTTTTAAAACCTGTAATTTTTTCTGAATTCTGGTTCCATTCATTAATATTCCCTTGGTTGTCTATTCCAAAAATAGGTGCATTTGCAGTTTCTATAAACTGGCGTAATTCTTTTGCAATAGAATCTGATATCGTTCGTAATTTATCTATTTGAGTAATATCTTGTCCTACGCCTAATACTCCTATTATTTGTCCATTCGTATCTCTACGTGTACTAGAATTTAATAATACCATTACACGGGTTCCATTTTTTGCAAATAAAGGAAACTCATAGTTCGTGGTTTCCTTTCCTAGTAAAGCATCGTCTAATACTTTTTTTACTGAGATTTGGTAATCTTTGGTGATATAAGTTTCTACTAAATCTTTGCCCAATACTTCCTCTTTTTTAAAACCCGTAATCTTTTCTGAAGTCTGGTTCCACTCATTAACCAGACCCTGGTTGTCTATTCCAAAAATAGGTGCGTTTGCCGTTTCTATAAACTGACGCAATTCATTGGCAATAGCAGTAACTTCAAGCCTGCTATTTACCATTTCAGATATATTATTGGCTATTTTTATTACCTTATAATAGGTGCCATTAACATCTTTAACAGGCGTATAATTTGCGTTAATCCAGATACTAGTCCCATCTTTTTTTATACGTTTAAACTCTCCTTTTTGCTCTTTACCTTTTGCAAGGTTTGTCCAAAAATCTTGATAATTATTATCATTTTTACAGTTAGACCCATAGAATATCCTATGATGCTTTCCAATTAGTTCTTTTTGGGAAGAATATCCAAAATCCTTAACGTAGTTTTTATTTGCTTTTAAAATAGTACCGTCTATTGTATATTCAGCTGACGACCAACCAGCATCTACAGCAGATTTCATTGCTCTTGATTCTGCGCCATAACTTAATACTTTTTCTTGTTGTCTAACCTGTGCTGTTATATCTTGGTTCGTTCCTTTTAAATGCATCACATTTCCAGAATCATCCAGCACTGGTTTACAAATAGATTTTATTATTTTTTGACCCTGATTAGGAATAGAAACTCTAAATTTAATATCGAATGGTGTACCCATCATACTTGCTTCATCAACAGAATTACTAAATAACTCGACATCATCGGAATGAATTAATTTTATAATTTTGGTATATTTTGGTATATTTTGATAAGGATCAAACCCCCAGATATGAAAAGTTTCCTCCGACCACTTCATTTTTTTATTAGTAGGATGTAATAACCAACTTCCTATTTGTGCTAATTTCTGAGCTTCATTTAATTCGTTTTTAGTTTTTTCTAATTTAAATGCAGCTTTTAATTTCTCGTCTTCTATTCTCTTTTGGTTTGTTATATCTTTAGTAACACCAAAAAAACTGAAGTCAGATTTTTTTTCAATGGAAATAACACAGAGGTTTCTTATTTCTCCGGAGGGACGTTTTATTCTAAATTCAAAAGGAGTAAATATTTTACCATTTAGTAATGAGTTAATGCCTTGCTCTAATTTTGGTGTGTCTGCTGGTAAAATTGTTTTGGCTACATTCTTATGAGAGGGGTAAAAAGTGTCCTTAGAGACACCATAAATTTTATACATTTCATCAGACCATACAGCCGTATCTGAGTCTATATGCCATTCCCAATTTCCAATGTTACTTATTTTTTGAGCCTGATTTAAAGATTTATTTAACTCTTTTAGTTTTAATGTTTTTATCTCTAACTCATTTTGTGTTAACTTTCTTTCAGTAATGTCTCTAATAATTCCAAGTGAATATCTTTTATTTTCAATATTGTAAGGGCTTACAGATATTTCATAATTAAATTCTTCTCCGTTTTTTTTCAAACCTATTGATTCGTAACTAATAGATTCAGAAATTCCTTTATTTCTATTTACTATTAAATTAGTTACCTTTTCTCTTTCTTTTTTAGATACTTGATTTGTAACTTTTTTACCTACTAAATCACTAACTCTATCATAACCAAATAATTTTAAATACGCAGGGTTAAAAAGAACCCCAATCCCATTCTTAGTAACTACAATAGCATCTGTAGAATGGTCAAATATTGCTCGAAATTTAACCTCACTGTCTTTTATTTTATTTTTTACAATTATTAATTCCTTGTTCGATTTATTAAGAGCTTCATTAAATAACTGATATCTATCGTTTGCAGATTGTAGCTTTTTTTCATTCGACTCAGCTTTTTCTTTTTCTGCAATTAATTCTTTTTCTGCCTTTCTTTGTTCAGTAATATCTCTTCCAATACCTAAAACTCCAATAATATCTTTATTTTTGGATAAAACTGGGATCTTGGTAGTTTCCAGTAGCTCTCCGTGATTGTCATTTTCAAAAACTACAAATTCTTCATTTACAGTAGGAACCCCATTAGACATTGCATTCTTATCATGTTTTCTGAAGGAGTCTGCAAGTTCTTTATCTACAAAATCATAATCTGTTTTTCCAATAATATCGTATTCTTTGGCTCCAAAAAAGTCTTCGAAACGATTATTTACAAATAGATACTTTCCATCAACGGATTTTAACCAAATTAAATCGGGTATGTTGTTTATTAACGTACGAAGATTTACTTCACTTTTTTCAATTATATCTTTTGCTGTGTTTAATTGTTTATTCGTTTTAAGAAGTTCTTTATTAAGTTGAAGGTATTCTTCATTTGACGCTTTCAAAGCTTTTTCTACTTTTCTTTTTTCAGTAATATCCTTTCCAATTCCTAAAACCCCAATAATATCTTTGTCTTTTGAGAGCACTGGAACTTTAGTTGTTTCCAAGAGCTCACCATGATTGTCATTTGCAAAAACGGTATATTCTTCATTTATAGTTGGAGCTCCATTAAACATTGCGTTCTTATCATGTTCCCTAAAGGATTCTGCAAGTTCTTTGTCTACAAAGTCATAATCTGTTTTTCCAATAATGGCTTGTTCTTTTGCACCAAAAAAATCTTCGAAACGGTTGTTGACAAATAGATATTTTCCATCAACGGATTTTAACCAAATTAAATCGGGTATGGTATTCATTAACGTACGTATATTTGCTTCACTTTTTTCAATTATATCTTTTGCTTTACTTAATTTTTTGTTCGATTTATGAAGTTCTTTGTTTAGAGTAAGGTATTTTTCATTTGAAGCTTTTAAAGCTTTTTCACTTTTAATAAGTGCTTTGTTTTGATTTTCAATTTCTTGTTCAATAATTTTACGTTGGTGAATATCTTTGCATACTTTAACAATTTCAATAACCTCGCCCTCCGCATTTTTGTAAGGATAAATATATTCTGAAAACCATTTTTTTTCTCCTAACCAATCCAATAAAACCTCTATAGTTTCACTTTTACCTGTTTCTTTTACTTTTTTAAATGTTTCCATAAGTGTATCGGAAACATCTTTATTAAAAAGTTCATTGGGCATTTTACCTACAATATCTTCAGTTGTAATAGCATAGCATTTTGGTCCGTTATAATAAATATATTTACCATCAGGATGGTGTACCGTAATCATATCGTCAGATGCTTGTAAAAGCATATCAAAACGGTCATTATTTTGTTGTAGTTTCTTTTCTGATTTTAAGGTAACAATCAGTTTTTCTAAATCTTGATATGTAGGCTTTTTCTTTGACATAGATTAAATTATTGACTCTAAAGAGCTAATTTCAGTGTATAATATTTTATCCTTATAAATGATTAAACTTTTGGGTTATTTGTATCGTATGTTTTTAGCCAAAAGAATACCTGTTCATTTAGAATAGATAATTTATCAAACTATATTTTAGTAATTATGCAATTTTTACTTCTGAATTTCAAATACTTGATTCAATATTCATGTAAGATTTTAAATTAAAAAATTTAAAATTTAATGTACAAGGTAAGTTGTTTTTAAAGATCTTTAAATAAGCATTTTGCTTATTTAAAGACAATAGAATCATAGCACCTTTTTTTTATTAAAGATAATATTAAATAATTTGTTAGAAATATTAATTTCTTTTTTTTGGGAAGAAAATTCTATTTTATTGAAGAAACACTACAGATGTCAAAAAAAAAACCAACTCTAAAAGAGTTGGTTTTAAGTGTTTTAGAAAATAATTACTCTACAGTAACGGATTTTGCTAAATTTCTTGGTTGATCTACATTTTTATCCAACATCACTGCAATATGATATGATAATAATTGGAAAGGTATAGTGGTTAAAAGCGGAGTAAACGCTTCTTCTGTTTCTGGAATTTCAATTACATGATCTGCAATCTCTTTTACCTGCGTATCTCCTTTAGTAACTATAGCAATAATTTTACCTGATCTAGATTTAATCTCTTGAATATTACTTACCACCTTTTCATAGTGCCCTTTGTTAGTGGCAATTACAAAAATTGGCATATTTTCATCAATTAGAGCTATCGGTCCATGCTTCATTTCTGCAGCAGGATACCCTTCTGCATGGATGTAAGAAATTTCTTTTAACTTTAAAGCTCCTTCTAAAGCAACTGGGAAGTTAAAACCTCTTCCTAAATATAAGCAATTTGTAGCATCTTTATAAACGGCAGCAATACTCTTTACATGCTCATCAATCTCCAAAAGTTTTTCAACTTGATTCGGAATTAATTGCATTGTTTGTAAGTACTTTTGAAAAGCAGATTTGGATAATGTTCCCTTTTCTTTTGCTAATTTTAGTGCAATTAAAGATATAACTGTAATCTGTGTTGTAAATGCTTTTGTTGATGCAACTCCAATTTCTGGACCAGCATGGGTATATGCTCCTGCATGTGTTTCTCTAGCAATAGAGGAACCCACAACATTACACACTCCAAAAACGAAAGCACCTTTAGATTTTGCTAATTTAATAGCCGCAAGCGTGTCTGCTGTTTCACCTGATTGAGAAATAGCAATCACCACATCTTTAGAGGTAATAATTGGATTTCTGTATCTAAATTCTGACGCATACTCAACTTCCACAGGAATTCTTGCCAAATCTTCTAAAAGATATTCCCCAACCAGTCCTGCATGCCATGAAGTACCACAAGCAACAATTATTATTCTATCAGCTTTTAAGAACCTAGAAATATTATCATCTACACCAGACATTCTAATTATGCCTCTATCTGCTAACATTCTTCCCCTGTAGGTATCTATAATAGCTTTAGGTTGTTCATGAATTTCTTTTAGCATAAAATGGTCATAACCACCTTTTTCTATTTGATCAAGACTCATTTGAAGTTCTTGGACATTTGTAGCTACCAGAGAATCATCCATGATTTTACGGACTTTTATTCCTTTACCAACTTTAATTACTGCTAACTCCTCGTCTTCTAAATAAATGGCATCTTTTGTATATTCTATAAAAGGGGATGCATCTGAAGCTATAAAAAACTCCTTACTGTCTTTACCTACTCCAATTGCAATTGGGCTTCCAAGACGAGCTACTACCAATTCATTTGGTTTTGTTTTATCAAAAACAGCTATTGCATAAGCACCAATTACATTGGTTAATGCCAGTTGAACAGCTTTCCCTAATTTACAACCCTCTTTATTCTTTACTTCTTGAATTAAGTTAACTAAGACTTCTGTATCTGTATCACTTTTAAAGGAATATCCTCTAGAAATTAATTCTTTTTTTAATGTGTGGTAATTTTCTATAATTCCGTTATGCACAATTACTAAATCTCCCGAATCAGATGAATGTGGATGGGAATTTATATCATTTGGAACACCATGTGTGGCCCAACGCGTATGACCAATTCCTATATTTCCTTTTTTTCTTTTTGGATCTTTGTCTGTAATTACTTCTAAATCTGATACTTTCCCTTTTGTCTTAGAAAGACAGACATCTTCCCCATCATACATCATTATCCCTGCACTATCATAACCTCTGTACTCCAGCCTCTTAAGGCCGTTAATGACAATTGGATATGCTTCTCTATAACCTATATAACCTGCAATACCACACATAACAATTCTTTTTTAAGATTTTTTTATTCCTTTTTTTCTGAATACGATATTTTTAAACGAGCTTTTCTAGTTCCGTTTATTGAAGAGTGATTCAAAATTGTAATCGCTTTTGGATTCCAATTATACGGTCTAAAAAGACTATCAGATACTGGTATATCTGTACTATTAAAGACTTTTAATTTTAATGGTGGTGAATAATCTGTTTCACCACTCAATAAATCGGAGATATAATCAGTGATTCTAAAAGTATAACTGTTTATTTTATTGTTTTCTCTTGCTACAAAACCACCAAAAAGAGCTTGCTCACTATAGCTGTCTTTAATTTGACTTAAAACAGGTTGTAGATTAGAATTTTCTCCTTTTTTATATAAGTGAAGCCTGTAAGGTATCGCTGAAGTATCTAGATCTTGATTAATATAAAGTGTTAGATCTGCATCATTAATTAACCAATTTTTTTCTCTTAACTCCGATAGTTGGTTTCCAGCTAATATTTCTATTTTAGCTTCACTTCCTGCTGCTCCTTGAATTTTAATATTTCCATCTTCAGGATAAACTTTATCGGTCATTTTATAAATGCTATTCACAACTCCGTTAAGAGGGAAAGAATTGTTTTTAGTTATTGTGTCTATAATTGCTCCTGATGAGTTTAAAATTGTACTCGTGTAATACACTTCAATTGATGGAGATATCTCCGTTATTGTCTCTGGAAAACCAAATGAGATTAATGATCCATCATCTCCTTTTGCCTCAAGAATTAATCCTCTAAAATAATTATTGAAGTTTTCTTGTGAACTGAATTCATCCTCTTTAAACTTGTTTAAAAAAAGTTCTTTTATTTTAGTTTTATTTAAATCTATTTTTGCAAAGGGTCTGCTATTTGTTAACTTAATAGTATCCGAGCGATATATTGCACTGCTACTTAATCTTCTTGCTATGTAAAAAGCAGTATCATTTGCATTTGGTTTAAACTGATAGTCTGGAACACTGTTTAGTTCTGGTGCTATTTTAGAGTAAACATAGTTCGACTGATATTGATTAATTTGAGTGGGGTCTGTAGGATTTAAAACACTTAAATATGTATCCGATTGATATGCATTAAATGTAAAAGAAGCATCTCTATTTCCAATAATTGAGTCTAATTCATAGACAAACCCACCATCGACTGTATTTTCTATCAAAGTAGCATTATATGGTAACTTAATAAAGGCTGCATCAATTGTAGTTTCAACAATTGTGTCTGCTCCGTATGTTTTATTCGTAACGCTTAAATTAGAACTTATACCTACTTGTGAAATGATTGAGGCTTCTATTTTTTCATAATCAGTGCTGTTATTAACACCTAAAATATATTGTCCTAATTTTATACTAATACCGTCTGCTCTCACACTTTCTACTGGTGAATTCGTTATAAGTATATCTAATATTGTATCCTTTGTATTAAACTGAGTATTGTTTATAATACTTGTACCAATGTCTGTAAAGTCTTTTTCACAAGAAATCACTCCTGAAAAAATAAACAATAAGACACCTACATAAAAACTTTTCTTTATGATATTTTTCACTTGTAGAAATAATTAGTTAGCCTCTAATAAATCGGCATAAAAATTTAAATAATTTTCTTTTAAATTCTCTGATTGGAATTCTAAAACCGGCATTCCTTTGTCTGTAATAAAAGAATCTAATTCTTCAGAAAGATCTTCGCTTCCTCTAATTATTGCATCAGAATTTTCGATGGCACTTTTTAGAATGTTAGTATGGTTGGGCGTCTTGATCGTTGCTATTTTATCTTCTGCAATCATATCAAATTTAATTTTATCGGCTAATTCTGAATTTAATGTCCCGTCAAATCCAGAATTGTATAATGAAGTTACGATCTTACTCTCTGTAAACAATGGTTCTTCATTGTAAAATTCTCTTAGATAAAGAGGCAATAAAGATGCTAGCCAGCCATGAACATGAATAATATCTGGAGCCCAGTTTAATTTTTTGACAGTTTCAACTACACCTTTTGCAAAGAAAATTGCACGTTCATCATTATCCTCAAAAAGCTTATCATCTTCATCTGTAAAAACAGCTTTACGCTTAAAGTATTCTTCGTTATCAATAAAATAAACCTGCATTCTTTCCTTAGGTATAGAAGCAACTTTTATAATAAGTGGCATGTCCATATCATTAATAATTAAGTTCATTCCAGACAAACGAATTACCTCATGTAATTGATGCCTTCG
>Ga0115006_10001447_pt1 | contig 14812 bp, 21 predicted proteins | sample ArcOceMetagenome_3_FD_88943 | JGI IMG/M metagenome (GOLD analysis project Ga0115006, IMG submission 88943) | Marine eukaryotic phytoplankton communities from Arctic Ocean - Arctic Ocean- Svalbard ARC20M Metagenome | ecosystem: Environmental > Aquatic > Marine > Oceanic | place: Arctic Ocean...
CTAACCCTAACCCTAACCCTAACCCTAACCCTAACCCTAACCCTAACCCTAACCCTAACCCTAACCCTAACCCTAACAAACATTTAAATAACCCTAACCCTAACCCTAACAGAATAACCCTAACACCAACGCTCCGATGTATCCTTCCTTCTTTCCCTTACTTCCACCCCCCCAGGATGGTTTTCCCGACAAAATCCCAACACATGCCGGTTCCAGCCTTTTAATCTAAATTATGTTAGTTAAATAACTCTAACATATTGTTAATAAAAACCTTTACATTACTTTCACATATATCTTAATACTCTCACGTGCTCTGCCATATCGTTTGCCATCTTGGCAATTTATCTCTTCTTACTTCTTTTGGCCCGTATCATCGTCTCAGGTCATACTTGATAATATCTCACTACTGCCTCTATCCACCGTTGGAGCAACTAGTGCATTTCGATTTCTGACCCATGTTGTACCCAGTCCAAACCCTGAACTTGACACTCTTTCCTGCATTTCTCTCTTCCTCGCTGCTAATGTTGGTAGCAAATCTAATGGAATTCTTGCTCTCATTGCATCATCCCACCATTCTGGCTTCGTGGATCTCCAATGATTCCAATTCGCTTCGATCCATCCTCGGATTTCTTCGTTAATCGATTCCCAATGATGCCTAGACTTCTTGAAGATCGCTCTTGCTTTCATCTCATCGCTATTGCAGTCTCTAAATTTTTTAATTGTCAAGTCTTTTGCCCTTGTTAGATCAACAAAAGTGTGTAGATATTGCCGGTCGATCGTTAGAAAGAACAATGCAAGACAGGCAACAATTATGGGGATTAGCCAATAGGACACCGTTGTTAGTTTTGCCGAATCTTGGCCTCCTTCTGTGCCGTAGATCCAAACAGCCAAAGGCAGTCCTGCAAGCGTAAGAAAAAGGTCAAAAGTCCACTGCAGACCGCCCATTTCGTTGGGATGGCGAAGCTGAACAATCGAGGTAAAATCGACGATTATCTTGACCATCACCCGACCATAGAAACTTGTAAGAATTTCGAAATATCCTCCAGCAGGCATCCAATACCAATAGTCTCCTCTAACTGCCTTCACTAAAAGGTAGAAACCGAGGTCGAATAATATGAAAGCCAAAGTCCAGGTCCTTTTGCCGCTTAATCCCAGCAAGACGATCGTTAGGCTCCTCGCGATCAGCAACAGTGCAGACATTAGAAGCATTGAAATAAATACCAACGTTCTCTTCTTTGCATTTGCGGGGATATAACCATAGAAGCTAGGGTTTTCCTGTCTCTTTGTAGGGTCTGTGTCGAAGTCGTAGCTAATTGATGCACTTATAAACCCGGAGCTAAGGGCCGATGCTCCCAACGAAAGCCATGCAGCCAAAGAAATCGCATCATTCGCTGTGAGGATGGCAAGAAGTTGAATGATCACCCCAGGGATCGCTTCTGCAAACAGCTGTGATAAGCGGATCGAACCGTTGAAATTTTGTAGGTGAGAATTGGTAGGAAAAGGATGCGAATTACAGCGTTGGTTGGTGATGGGTTAGTGGTTAACGGTAAGTAAGGGTCTTTGAACGAGTTGTTTTCGTCACTAGAGGTGGCACTGTTCCAGTGGATGATGCTTTTGATTTCAGTGTTGACGCTATGAAAATTGGCTCACCTCTACGCATTTTATGCTGGTCATTTCGGTGAGTGCATCAGTAGTCCCTCCAACTTCCTCCTTCACCCCGCAAGCAATTCGAAATGCATCAACTGCAGGTTTCAAGCCGACGAGAACAGGCAGCGCTTCAAGCATCATTCTCTTCAGGCCTCGCTTCCGATTCTGCCCTACAATAATGATGAGCTGCAAGACTATTGAGAGAAGAATTGTAACCAACGTCATTTCAAAGTAGTCCATCCTCTTATCCTTCCAAAATATGTAGCAGACAAATAAATCCGTCCCTAGATCGACCATGGATGTAGCAGCACCAATCGAAACCCTTGCCTTGACGCCCCATCCAACCTCCCCTACCAGTCGCTGCCCGACGTGTTCCAACATTGACCGGAACCATTTGTACTCTCTTTCGACCTCCTGAAGAGAAGGGAATTGGTGAATCCACTCGTCTACAGCAGCGGAAGGAGTCAAAGTCGTTGCAAGGGAGATTGCGAAGCTTCTCCCAACCAGCCTGCCCTCTGCACTTCTCAAGACCTCTGCCTTCCCCTTCACGTTTGTTAGTGGTGCCAACTTGTTAACGACAATCGCGCACATCATCGGTTCGATGAATTGCGGGTATCTTGCTGTCAGTTCCCCAAACGCCTTGTTTGATTTGAGGTAAGCACTTACGACTTCCTCAATCGATTTCCCTTTATCCTTTGTCAGGATCATCAAGGCCTCGCCCATCACCCTGCCGTCCTCTTTAGTCACTTCCGAGCTATGCAACATATCATTGAAATAGAACACTGTGCGCATAATGTGGTCAAGACGTGCCATCAGCAAAGCTTTTGTAGCGTCCTTAGAGACAAAGCTCTCGAAGCTGACTTTGATGCTGTATTCCACTTCGGTTTCTTTCTCCCCCCTTCTCTTGAATCTCATAGTCGCTGTTTCGCTGCCTCTTGACGATACCCTCTCGTTACCAGATATTTTTGGCTTGTACTGGATGATTATAGTGTCTTCGTCCGCCCTTTGGAGCTTCATGGTGGTGAAGTTTCCTCTGTCGAACCTTTCACGCAAAGAAAGCACTGGCTTTGCTCCTTTGTGGGCCAATTTATTCATTACGTAAGCTGGGACTGCCCCAGCAATATCATTCTTTGTGACGAATGTTACCTTTGTCTGGGGAATCCCGCCTACGTTTGGTAACGATTCAAAGAGCCAGGTGGTTGTGGAAGAACCTAACACATCGCCTAACTTCGCAGGTACAAGCTCGTTGAGAGAGATAGTAGGCTGGTACGTCGTCCAGACCAAATTTCCTTCTCTCTTCCAGCAACATTGTAAGCGATACTCTCGGTTAGAAAGTCCAGGCACGCCCAGATCGCGTGAAAGGTAGTAAAGCTGAGAATGATTGCTCTCCTTCTTAATCTGTTGCTCCACAACTCTCTTCTTCTTCAGCCCAGCAATCCGCTCCCTGCTGTCCTTTTTAAACTCGTAAGCAACAACAGTTGACAAGTCCGCATCGATTATTGTCTGTGCGAATCCAACTCCAAGAGATTCGCCTTCGTTATGGACTAACTTAATCGTTACTCTTGGGTCCGGGGACTTGACAAGCTTGAAGTCTTGGCTCTCGGCAAACATTTCGAAAAACGCCTTTAAGGTTAGAGAAGAGCAGACGGTTGTTAGTTGTTGTTGTGAAGCAGTAGTATGAGGTCGTTTCCTCCTTGTCCAACCTTACCTTCCCCCTCTTGACCGCCTTCTCTTCCTCCTCCGTGTAGACTTGAGGCTCGTTCTTGATGATATTGGCGAGGGAGGTCAAAGCGGTGCGGTCGATCTCCTCGTCATGATGGAATGAGTCAGCAAGATATTTGACGGCTTTGCCGAGGTCAAACTTCCTTGTAATAATCTCCCAGTTGCCTCCTCTTTCTTCCTCAGCGACCCTCTCACTGTCCCCAGAAAGTGAAAGATTCGCCCTACTTGTGAAGTCCCAGAAGAAGGCTGCTGTTTCTTCCAAGTCCGCCCGAACCATCACGGTTGTCCTCCCCTCACCATTACTGCCGGCCCTTTTTCCAATTTGCAGCAAGGTATTATCGCGTCCGCTCACTTTTGCCATTCCCTGCTTGACTTCAAAGCTTTCGTCAAAGGTTACAGTGCTGCTTGCCTCGAGCATCCTCATCCTCTCGGCAATCTGTGATCTGTTGTATGCGTCGATCTCCCTGCTTCTGTCAAATTTCTTTCGAAGCGAAATCACCGGTTTTGCGGCCTGCTGAGGAGCAATCGCGTTTATAAAAAAGGTGGGAATTACTCCACTGAGATCATTTTGGGTGATGAATGTGCACCGTGTTTGGGGGGTACTTCCGATACATGGCAGTGATTCGAAAAGCCAGGTAGTTGCTGCAGCTGCAACGACGTGGCCGGGCTTGACTGGGATGCCTTGGTCTATGTTGCCTGTGGATTCGTAAATCACCCATGCCTTGTCTTCCTCAGTTCGCCATAAACACTTGAGACGATACTCACGATTCGACAAGCCACGCACTCCCAGATCGCGTGAGTGAAAGTAAAGCTGACAGTGGTGGTTCTCCTTCTTGATCTTTTGCTCAATGACTCTCTTTTCTTTCAGCTTTGCGAGTCTCTCCCTGCTGTCCTTGAGGAACTCGTAAGCAACAACAGTTGACAAGTCCGCATCGATTATCGTCTGTGCCAATCCGACTGCGAGAGACTCGCCTTCGTTATGTACTATCTTAATCGGTACTCTTGGGTCCGGGGACTTCACAGGCTTGAATTGTGTACTGTCCTTGTTGTTGTTGAAGAAGGCTGGGGGAGGAGGGAGAGGAGTTAGCTATCAAATTGCAATAATGCAACGAGTGTCAGTGGGTGCAACACTCACCCTTCCCCCTCTCGATCATCTCCTCCTCCTCCTTCGAGTAGCTTTGAGGCTCGCTCTTGATGATTTCGGCGAAATTTTTCAAAGCAGCGCTATCGATCTCGTCGTCTCGTTTGAATGTATTCTCGATATTCTTTATTAACGTCAGTACATGAGGAATTTGTTTGTTCACAACCCAAGCAGGGATGAAGCCCCCTGCATCAAAGTATTGCTGAGAGAAGCAAGCGCGTCGTGAATTTGGTTTAGGTTAGGAGCGTTAGCAAGAGCGTAGATAGTTATAGATGATCATTGCGGACGATCGCTGTATGCTCTCACCTTGTGATTCAATTCACACCTGTTAACTGCGCCCTCGCTTGTGATATTCTTTGCTGAGAAGATCCCAAAGGATGTCCCCCTGACAAATTTTCCGATTCCTCCACCGTAGTCGATATTTTCGTCGTAGTTGAGTATTGCGACACTAAAGCCTTCTTCGTCTTTCCTCAATATCGCTCTGAAAAGGAACTCCCTTTGGTGCAGAGGGAACGGAAGGGTTTTGATCGTAGCGAAATATTTCTCGTTCGCAATTTTTTCTCTCTTGCGTATCTCCAGCCTCGCTGGATTCCCTTCTTCTTTGTCAATGGCCATCCGCTCGTTGGTGCAGTACTCAAAGTACCATGCGCAAGCCTCTTCCGCCGTGCAATCGGCCAAGCCTCGACCCCTTCCAATGCCAATGCTTCTCTTCCCCCGCTTTTGTTGCGTAACTTTCAGTTGCATCTCGACGCCTGTGACAGGTGACTCAAGATCCTTCCATCCCTCGTCGCCCCCAAAGATATCGTCGAGCCCCTTGAAACTCTTCTCCTGCTCCTCAGTCAGATCAATGCCCTCGTGCATCCTTTTGATCAAGACATCCCTAACCTCCTTGTCTACCGCCTTGCCGTTCCTCCTGTACTTCTCTTGCACCTCGTTGGCCGTAGAGAGTTGCTTAGTTGCGAGGTAAGTTGAAGCTTTCAAGGGAAGTTTCATCTTGGCATCGACGTTCTGAATTCTCGTATAATGACAAATATTAGGAGCGATTTCTGCGATGAGCAAAGAGAATCGCCAAAAGGGTTAGGCAGGGAGCGAAACGACGAGTAGGGGGGGTTAAGTTATCGTACAGAACAACGTTGCTTGTCGTATAGAGCAGCACTGCTGCCTTCGCTCCCCCTCACCTTCAATGATATGGATAGCCGTTGTTGTTGCGGTTGTTACAAGGTCCGATTTGTCTATCGGGGTTTTCTTTGTACCGCGGTACTGACTCAATGGAACAAATCCGATCAAAAACCTCTTTCGGCCATCATCCATAGGCTCTTCACTCCACGATTCCCAGTTCTGGAAAAGTCTGGCCTGCAAGGGCGGGGGGAAATGGACCCCGGCTGCAATGAGCGAAACGAATCGCGAAAAGGGTTGGAATAGTGGGTGGGGACTATACGGGGAAGGCGTGTCTTATACTGAAGTACGATCGTACGGTTTTCGCTGCTTACGATGGCGTTGTGAGCTCGTCGCTTCGCTTCTCGTCCAATCTCACATATGTAATGTTGTCCCCGAGAGCCATCAACGAACTTTGTCAACGATCTGAAAAGGTCGCCGTTTCGTCTCTTGTACTTCTTGATTGCTGGGGTAAGGGAGGAGCGAGGTTGTTAGTTGTGGTAGGTGATATATTGCTGTCGCTTCGCTCTATCCTTCGCTCACCTTCGTAAGTGCCAAGCTCGTAGAGGTAAGCGAGCATCTTCTCTGCCGAAATGTCCACCTGGCAGCTGAAGGCGCCCCAGAGATCACCGTCGTTCCACAAGAACTTGTCGATTGCATTATGCGCTGTCCCCCTAACCCTCTTCCCCTTTTCTTCCACCTCCATCTCTAGCCCTCCCAGACCCTGAAACATGCCCTTCTCTTGCTCCGTGAGCGGAGGCGCATGCGGGATTTTCTCAACGAACTCCCTCCTGATCCTCTCGTCAATAATGTCGGGGTTGTGGAATTGGATTTTGGTCTCCTCAAGAATACCCTTGATTGATGCGTACGCTAATTCAATGGTTGCTGACTTCATCTTACGCCCTTGAAAGATGGCCCTGTCCCTCGAGATGCCGTTAGACCTGCTCCTCAAGACGCCTGCTTTCATCGCACTTTTTGCTGTTGCTTTGCGGCTTCCCAATTCAGTGTCCTCGGCAATCTGTCCGGAGAAGGTGAAGAACGATCGACCGAACTGATGAAGGGATATCTGTATCTCTCCATTTAGTGAGGCTCTTCGCGCCCTTGGACTTAAATTTGAGCACTTTGCTTCGTAGAGGGCCTCAAGAATAGAAGGCGACAGATCTACGATGAGCAAATCGAAGGTTGTTAGTGGTCTATGGTTAGCGGTATGCTGCTGTCGCTTCGATCCAGCCTTCGCTCCTCGCTCTGTCTCACCTTCCTCCGTGACTGACTGGAGTTGGATTATGGTGGATTCGTCATAGCGCGTAACCTTGAGGTCGAGAAAATATTCTACGGCCGTCGTGTTCTTGCAAAAATGCTGCCACAGCACCAAGGAACTGTTATCGTCCCGAACGTGGACCGATTTTCGTCTAAAGCTGCGTTGAGCGAAGAGAATCATGAAAAGAGTTAAGATGAGGGAGAGGAGCGAAGCGACGAGTGGAAGGCTGTTAGTTGTAGTGTTAGGGGAAGTGTTGCGCGGGCGATTGGTAGGATTGCTTACCTTCCTTTATCAGAATCCTCGGACAAGAAGTTTGCCACCATAAAAGGGCGTTCGTGGATAATCTGTGACAAGCGGAGTGACGAGTGAAGCAACGAGCGAAGCGAGTTAGGTGAGGTGAGGTGGAGCGTGCAGCGAAGCGTCGGCTCGCAGCGAAGCGGCTTCTTACTTATGACTTCCACTCCTCATTTTTACTTACCTCCCCAATTTCAGCCTTAACAACGCCATGTGAGTTCTCTACGAGTCCGTTGGTATTTCCACGCTCTTTTAACTTGTTGATGAGGTTTTTGTGTGCCCCGTCATGGCTGCTATCACTCGGGGCTCTCTTTTTCAGCTCTTCTTTGAGGTCCACGATGCTCATCTTAAGATCGTCTATTGTTCCTTGCAGGTCTTTCACTTTTGCTTCTAGCTCGTCTTCTTTATTAGGATCAATCATAGTGAAAAGATGGAAGGAAAGTGTTACGATAGGTTATGCCAGGTATGAAGAGGTGTTGGAATGGGTCCAATGCTGCTCTTTAAGCTATCGCTTTCCGGTGAGTTGGGGTTAAATAGGATCCTTGGCCAATTTGGTTCTTTAAATTCCTAGGTGGTTACAATGACTAGGGTTTTTAGGGAAAATTGTAGCAATCTGTTGTGGAAATGAGAATGTTAATCCCTTATTTTAAGCGATGTTGTAGCGTGCAGAACCATATACTAATGTTGTAGCTACAATCCGGAACCATAGACAAATGTAAAAGCAACAATTCAACCGTGCTAAGCCTGAGAAGTTCTCGAACTTCTCGATGTAGGCTCAGAGGTGTTGTTAAATAACCCACGCCCTCGTGGGGGGACGCGACTGCTAAGATAGCGCATTAAAAGATATTCTCAAATTTGAGAACACTAAACGACTAAACAATACTATTCCTGCATGAGGCCGAGAAGCGCCTCGCCGGCCCTCCTCTCCTCTTCGCTTGCCCTCTCATTTGATCCCTCGCCATCGCTGTCGCTTCCGCTTACGACCAGATTCGTTACTCCTACAGCAACACCCCCTCCCGTCCCGTTACCGTCCGTGGAATCTCCATCGTCACTGATATCTCCGCAAATCCCACTATTATTAAAGAATTTCGGGAAGCTTATGGAGGTCGGGATCAACGTCATCCCGCTTCCAAATTGCTTCACCGCTACCGCCGCTGCAGAGGTGGCTGCAATGACAAGCTCGCACTTTGACTTGTGTTTTCTCAAATCGAAACGTCTGCTAAACCCCTTGCCGCACTGCAATGAGCGAAGCGAGAGGAAGGAATGTTAGACATAGCTCTAGCTATCGCTTCGCCCCAGCGGTCCTTGTCCAACCTTACCTCGCACTTCCACCTCTTGACCCCCATGTGGGTTCTCTCGTGAGACCTAAGGTCGCTCCCCCTCGCGAACCTTCTCCCGCACACACTGCAAGGCATCGGCTTCTCCCCTGTGTGCACCCTCATATGTGTGGTGAGATCTGCGCGCCGATGGAAGGCCGAGGGACAGACAGTGCATTTGTGCTGAGGCTGGGGCGAGGTTGTTAGCTAGGTAAGAAGGTGGTATGATGATTTTGCTGTCGCTTCCCTCCAGTCGCCGATGCAGCTCGCTCGCCCCCCCCCCTTACCTTGGTTGTGTGGGTGAAGAGATGCCGCCGCATGTTCGAACGGAGTGTGAAGGTCTTCTTGCAACCTGGGAAGGTGCATGCGGTGGTCCTGGGGTTTAGAGGAAGATAGGAGCGTTGGAGGAAGGTGTTAGTGGAATCCCTAGATACAGCAGAGTTGAGCCTCGCCTCGCCTCGTGGATGACACATTAACAAGTTTGACCATAGAATCAATTTTTTCCTCGATGTTGCCAAAAGTGGCTCTTGGAAAGGCTTAAAACCCGCTGGTTGATAAAGAGCTTCCGTAAATGGTCATAATACCCCTCCAATTTCAAGGATGCACCTTCCGAGGGGTGCACCTGTTCTCTCCTATTGATCACTTACGGTTTTGGGCTCAACGGAACGGTGGTAACGGTTTGTTGTGGGATTGTTATAGGACAGACCAGCGTCGTGTCGTCAAAAGAGGCCATTAGGAGGAATAGAAAGGTATGCAGTCCCTGTAAATAATTGTGTTTGATATTTGGCCAAAACAAAATTTCCATCCCCATGACGACTACGCCGTCCCCAACTACCTCTCCGAATGTCTCTGTCCCATCCCCTACCGAGCCTGTTGATTTATTCTCGCCTAGTACGGGTTTCACCCCGCCTCACATTCAAAATAGGCAAGGTCGGCCCAACAGGACAATGAAGAAGAAAGCTCGTCAGATTTGGGTTGATGGTAACAGAAGCATCACTAAGCGCGTCAAGGCGTTAGTTGCGGAGTGTGAACCACTGATGGCCAAGTACAACATGAAGGCAAATGGCATTTCTTCCACCTCCCGGGCCTCCTCCTCTCGAAACTCCTCCCAGCCCACTGCCTCTACTTCCCGTTCGCACTATAAGAAGAGTATAGGGTCACTTCATATGCATGCTCAGACTGCACTCGAGGCTCTCTCTGAGATTACGAACGTTTCAAGTGACAAAAAGTTGAGGGAGCTCAACAAGACTTGTGAGAGGGCTGTGGAGAGGTGAGGATCAGCGAGACAGGCGAGCGTAATGAAGGGGCGAGGAGAGAAACGACAAGCAAAGAATGTGTTTAGTTATGCGAATATGCAGTATGTAGCTTTTGCTGTCGCTTCGCTCCAGTCGGAGGATTTCCATTCTAACCCACCCTCACCCTACACTTGTGCCATCGCAGTTACGAGAAGGAGATTGTCGTGGTCTCTGACAAGATTCGAGTTGAGGCCCTGCGCTTGGACCAGGAGTTCCGCACCCTTTCTCAGTTCGTGGAGGCTTCCGCCGAGAAGTTCGAGCGCTGGGAACGCAATCGCTCCGACCCCTCCAACGCGCCCGCCACCCCCCTTTCCTCTAACGATATCCATGTGCCCTCGACCCGTTCGGAGGTGATTGAGATGAAGGAGGTGAGATCGGACGAGGAGCGAAGGATGGCTGGACGGAGGGCTGGAGCGAAGCGACAACAGCACTGAGGAGCGAAGTGACAACAAGATCAACATACTGCCTCTCTTCGAAATTCAGCTCGTCGCTTATTGTGTATCAGAAACATTCAGCTTGTCGCTACGCTCCTTGCCCTCGCACATATCGCCGTCCTATATAACTAAGAGCCCTTTTCGCGATTCGCTTGGCTCATCGCAGTTCGCTCCCGGCTCCAACCCCACCCGCGACGACGAAAACTCTTGCGATACTTCGATCTTCTCTACTGCCTCCTCTGAGGCTTCCGTCCTCCCTCCCCCCCCTCCTGCTTCTGCCAATCTTAACTCTTTCGCCGTGCAGGCTTCCAAGATTGACAAAATGATTGCACGCGACGGAGGCAAGACCGGCAACTGGCACCCCGACGAACACGCCTACTTCCTCAAGGCCTGGACCAGGTGCGGCGAGGACATTGATTCTGTGGTTGACGCCTTGAGGACATTCTCGAGCGCTGTCTTAAAGAATAGGAGTAATGACGAGGTCTTGGGTCACGCTGCGTGGTACATGCAGTACGTTGCCAGGACGACGCGCAAGAAAGAGCTGAGCCAGCAGTGGCGGAAAAAGAAGAACGAAGAGAGGGACCGAAAGGTTAAGGCGCAGCTCGACAATCAGGAGCAGATTGAGAAAAAAAACGCCCCTGTTCCACCCTCCGGCGAGGTTGCCGAGTCGCTAAGAAAGGCCGAGGCCGACAAGAAGGAGGCTATCCGACTCTGGAAGGAGAAGAAGCAGAGGGAAAAGGATACCAAGGAGGCGGACAAAGCCCGCGTTGTTGAGGAACAGCAGCTCCAATGGGAGAAGAGAATGCAAGAAAACCAGTTCCGCCGTGCTGCCGTGAATGACTTCAAACAGCAGAAAGAGAGGGACAAGCAGCGTGCGAAAAAGATAGAGTCGATGATGAAGGCCTCGACACAGCGAAGGGGTCTGACTCGAGAGGAGATTGAACAAAAAAGGAACATGGAGATGCAGAGGGCGAGGCAGAGAAGGAGGATGGCAGAGGATAAGGAGAGGACAAGGATGATGAGAGAGGCCAAAATCAGGGGCGCGGCAAAGGGAATTAGCGAGTCCAGGTACAGCAAGGCGAGGGATTTCGACAGGCTGACCGGGGACACCAAGGCGAGCGGAGCGAGGGCTTATTCTGCAGAGGAACTGGACGACCTGGACGAACTTAAGAAGAGGAGGGGAGCACACGACAGGCCAGTGCACCTCAACACAAGGGACCTTATGGTCGGAGGCGGGGCCGGAAGGAGGGGGCAGGCCAGTTGGAGGAGCAACATAAACTGAATCCACTCTTTTTGTATTGATCCAACATGTATTAGATCCCTTCTCTAAAAACCAACTCTCTCCCCCAAACCCTCCAACCGCCCTCCTCAGTCGTCGTCCTCCTCGTCGTTTATCCTCTGTGTGAAGATACCGACGTGATACGCGAGCATCCTTGCAAGCTTCTTGTCGTTTTCTGAGAACCCTCTCGTTCCCTCCCCCGGCGCGCTCTTCTTGTTGAGGAACTCGACGACCGCGATTGCGTCCCCGGTGCTCTTGTCGATAACGGGAGCGCATAGGATGGAGCGGCAGCTGTGATGAGCAAGGCGAGGAGCGAGGTGAAGAGCGAAGCGACGAGTGGAAGGTTGTTAGTTATGTGGATATGCGGTATGTGCGAGGAGCGAAGCGATGAGCTGAAGGGATTTCTTGCAGAGAGGCGGTATGGTATGCTGTTCATACTCTCACTCCGCTTCTTAGTGCTGCTGTCGCTTCGCTCCAGCCGTCCTTCGCTCCGCATCACCTGAACCCTGATATGCTCTGCCTCCCTGCGAACCTGGTATCCTTTGTCACGTCGGGAACGTGGAGCACCTTCTTTTGCGTGGCGCAAGCCCCCACGATGGACTTGTCCATGGACACGGTGAAGAGGGCCTCGTTGTCGAACCCGCTCGCGTACCTGCTCCAGAGCTCCTTCTTCTCCTTGTCAACCCAGAAGACGCTGCACCTCTCTGCCTCAATGACCTCGTCCCCGTGGCTCATGATCGTCTCGAGGATGGTGTCGAGCTCCTTGGCCTTCTTCTTCCTCTCGCTGGCATTGAGGTCCATGAACAGGAGGCAGGACGCCCCGAGGAGGCAACCTATTGTGACGCCCACGACGGAACCGGCAATTATCACATTCTTGCAGACGCTAAGGTAAGAAGCGTGCGTGGGAAGAGTTGTTAGTAATGTAGAACGGCGGTATAATTCTTTGCTGTCGCTTCGCATCAGCCTTCCTTCGCTTCACCTGAGGCCCCTCTGGGAGGATGAAATGTCGGGGGGTCGGATCCCGAGCTGGAGCGCCGAGCGAAGAGGGGTGTTAGTTCTTAGCTGCAGGTAGGCGAAGGGAGGAAATTGCTGGTCTCAGCGACTCCTCCCTTGGCTCACCTTGGACACCCCTCTCTCCACAACTCCCCCAAAGAGCACCCCACTAACGTCCGAGAAAACCTGTCCGAACGCAGCCGCCGTTAGTGTCGCGATACCAAGTGTGGCCCCGAACGTGTTGTCTATGGCATCCCCGGCCTGAATCATTATAAAGTTGTCCATAATACCAAATCCAACCATGGGCATCATTGCGTGAATAAAAAGCTGACGAAGCTCAGCGGGAGAGGGAGGTTCGGCACTAGACTTTCCGAAACTCGAAGTTTTTGAAGAGCCCGAGGATAGGAACCGTCGGCCAGTCGAGGAGGTTGGTTGGACTGGAAGAGGTGCAGGAGGAGAAATGTGAGGAAAGAGTGTTAGGGAAGATTCTAATGTTTTAGGTGCATATTCCAATACTTCAACCAATCAACGACCTCATTAATCGTCCAATTCTTTCATGAACGCGTCAAAACCCCAACTTTTAAGCCAAAGTTTCAAGTGAACTTCGAGCAGCTTTTTGTAAAACACTCTCTCAAGGACGAGAGTCGTTATAATTTACCTACCTGGTATAGTACCCCGTGATATCAACGGTATTGATCGTATCATCATTGTTCCTCTCGCAGAAGAAAACATTGAGGTCAAAATAGAAAAATTGGGTTATGAACCCCAATAAGCGAAAAGACCCTCCGGAATCAACTGATGGGTTACCTACACTTGATTTGTAAGTCAAATATAGAGAATTAATGTTGTTTAAACGTTTATAGGGCTTATAATCTACCAAAATACCACCACCGTCCCCGAGACCCTGGCATTTTACCAAATATATCATAACCCTTAACCTTATATCTTATAATCTTAACTCTCGCCCCTCTTACCTCCCCTTATAAACATACAGATCATTATCAAAACCTCAACAAGGATCAAATTCAACATCTATAACGCCAACATCACAGCAGGATTCGGTGGACCCTTCTTCTGCCCCCCTTCCCATGTCCTCAACGATGGTACCGCTCGCATTTACTGTGGTTCAGAATCATAGTGGTGCTAGTGACTTGGTTTTGACACAGCTGATACAGCTAAAGAGTATATTTGGGAGGCAGCTCCCCAAGATGCCCAAGCCGTACATAACCAGATTAGTCTTTGACCGCCGTCACAAATCCCTGATCCTTTACCTCAATCCTTCGGGTCCTCCCAACTCCATCACCAACCTCGCTGACCTTCCATCCCCCCAGCCCCCTGGCCCCATGATTGGGGGAATATGTTACCGTGCCTACAAGGAGGAGAAATTCGCTGAGATTGCGTTCTGCGCTGTCCAGGCATCGCAGCAGGTCAAGGGTTACGGGAGCGTCGTCATGAACCTTCTCAAGGAGCAGGGCCTGAGGGAGGGGATCGAGGTGAGGCAGAGCGAAGGCAGTGAGTGTAGGCAGCTCGCTGCTCGCTACCTTATGCTGCTCTAAAGCTCTATGCGATAAACTAACCCCTCCTACTCGTCGCTTCGCTCCTTGTCCCTTCACTCGTCGCAGTATTTCATCACTTACGCTGACAACTACGCAGTCGGGTACTTCAAGAAGCTAGGGTTCACCAAGGGAATCACAATGCCTCGGGGCCGTTACCTCGGTCTGATAAAGGACTACGACGGAGGCACCATGATGGAGTGCTACCTCCACAAGTCAATCCCCTACACATCGATCCAGGAGATGGTGAAGAGGCAGCATGACTTTGTTATTGGCGAGATTAGGAAGGTGGCAAAGGTGAGGCGGAGCAAGGAGCGAAGCGACGAGCTGACAACGTTAGCGTTGGGAGCTGAAGCCGCACGCGCTTGTACTTCTGTGCACCACGCAATTCCTCCGTAGCCAACGCAATAATTGTCATCCCTAATCCTAACCCTTTTCGCGATTCGCTTCGTTCATCGCAGTCTCACATTGTTTACCAGCCTAGTGAGCAGTTCGACCACCCCAAGATAGAGTTGTCGGAGGAGACGGAGACTAGGTCCACGCCCAAGAACAACGCGCAGAGGAACCTTTGCATTCCAGGCGTTGTGGAGGCGGGTTGGAGGGAGGGAGATCTTGGGGGGAAGGGGGGGGGGGGAAGCCGGCTAAGGTGGGATCGGACGGGGGGGCAAGGAAAGGTGGGGGGGGGGTCGGGCGGGGGGGTGGGTTGAGGGGTGGGAGGAAGGGGC
>Ga0115006_10001448_pt1 | contig 14810 bp, 16 predicted proteins | sample ArcOceMetagenome_3_FD_88943 | JGI IMG/M metagenome (GOLD analysis project Ga0115006, IMG submission 88943) | Marine eukaryotic phytoplankton communities from Arctic Ocean - Arctic Ocean- Svalbard ARC20M Metagenome | ecosystem: Environmental > Aquatic > Marine > Oceanic | place: Arctic Ocean...
GAGATGGAGAGAGAGTGGGGGGGTCGGGGAGGGGGGAAGAGAGAGAGCAGAAAAAGAGAGGGAGTGGGGGGGCAGAGACGAAGAGGACAGAAGACGCACGAGACAAAGGCAGCCTGACCTGTCAGCCATGGCACGGACTAGATCTTGGTCCTGCACCGACGGCTGCGGTGCTACAAGAGCAGCCTCAACATAGTCCTCATGATTTACACATTTGACGTGGTGTATGCCAGCAATTCTGTTGACACAGGCCTTGAGACACGTGTCCTCGGAGCCCCTGTCTGCCCTCCCCGAACTTTCCGTTTCAACCGTGGGCCGCCTCGAGCGATGAACAGACCCGCCTCTCGTGTGCGTTGGTTTAGGATGCGTCGGCCGTCGTTGGCGAGGCACTTGCTCGTCCCTTCTTGCTTGCTCTTGAACAATTTGACGGCGTTGCTTCTCCACCAGCGCTGACTCGTCAGCGCGCCCGTCAATCTCGTGTGTTGACACCTGACTGACCGCAGCAGGCGCCTGTGGCCGTGTCTCTTCGTCTGACTCCTGGCGACTTGCAACGCTCTTCTTCTTTGGGCTCTTGCTCTTTCTATATCGCCGGCTCTCATTTCCTTTCTCGCTAGCTTCCACGTCTGGTAAAGCCACTGCTCTCGGCTCATCTTGTTGCACCTGATGCTCCTTGGATGGCGATGGCTCTGACTGCTCTGACTCGATATGCACAACCCGTGGAGAAAGTGCTCTCTTCGGATCCCGCTGACCCTTCTCGAGTTGCATGCTTTCTGCCTTCGCGGGGTCTAGAGGCAGTGGCTGCACAGACTGCCGATTGGCCATCTCTCCTGTCGAGATCTGAATGGTTTCAGGCGCTTGCGATGGAGCACTCGTCGCTGTCGCTTGAGCTGACACCAAATGCGGCAACCCTTCCACAGCATGCTCTTGGATCAACACCAGATTCTGCAAAAAGGCGTCATTGCTGTCTTGTCTTATCATTTCTCGCTGTCCCGATGACGGCACAGCACTCTTGCCTCGCCGCTGGTTGCCTGTCCTAGCACCACGCTCAGATGGTGCGGGCGCAGGACTAGCGCCAATCTGCCCATCCGACATGGCTGGTGCAGCATCATGCAGCATTGCTGTAATGACCTGACATGATTGCTCAACGACAAGCGACACAGCTCCATCATGTTCTGCCGCCTTGTTGAGCCAACGCAGGATGTCAGCGACTCCATCACACTCGACGATAGCTTCCTGCCCTTGGGACACTGTCGCAAGTTGAAACAACTGCTGCACTGCAGCCATACTGTCCTGCGCAGCCTCCGCGCGCTTGCCACTGGCCTTGGGAGCAGCCACGAGCCGCCGAATGAGGCCGCGGGCAAACGATATCGACACCGGGAGCGTAGCAAGTTGACCAACCTTGGATAGACATTGCATCGCAAGACCTGTATGCATATAGGCACACGCCAAATGACACACTGACCCTTCTCTGGCAGAGGACAATGGGCCTGCTCGTAGTACATACAAGATCTCTTGCTAGGCAGCAATGGCGTGACATCAGAGTCTGGCGTGCAACATGCCGTCTCACAAGCCACATGCCCACCCGCACTCTCACCTGTAGCAAATGCGCCGTGTCCACTTGCACCCTCGGACGAGATGTGTGAAAATTCGCACACAGCTCGCAATGTTGCACTGTGTCCCATCTCGAGCACATGCCCCCGGCACTCTTTGTGGTCGAGGAGAAGGGCCAGCAACTCCAGCGCCTTACCGCAGACATTGCTCTTGTCGCCCGGCACCACTTGATTCATGACGAGCTCTAGAAGCCTGCGCATGGATTGTGTGTGCATTTGCGCCGCGTGCACATGCGTGAGGGTGCGAGTGCGCGTGCGGATGAGTGCTTGCATAGGTACATACATTCGCAGGGGTGCTTATTCAACTGCGAGCTCACCCATTGGAAGCAGCATGCTGGGCAAGACTGCTGTCGAGCGCGAAGAGACACTTTATGAAGCCCAGTGCATGATACTTGCAGTCGTCGCCCATGGCATGCAGTGCCGTAATGAGGCGCTGCTGCCGCACGAGACGCGCTGGTGTGCTCCACCCAACATTGGTTGCATCCTCATGCGCATTGTCCATCTGCTCGACCTGCAATAGAAGCTGCTGCGCGGCATCATGATAACCGCGTGTGGCGGAGATGCCCCGCAGCTGCGCAAGCGCATTCAGAATGCGAGAGAGGTAGCGCTGAATTTCGGCTATGAGCTCATCAATGCCCGACAGCGTCGGAATCCAGGATTGCTCTGCCTGCATGCGCTGCCTCTCGGTCTCTAGAAGGGAAGACACCTTGGCGTTGGCGGATGAGGCTGAGACCATGCGTTCTGCCGCACGCTGCTGCTGCTTGCTATGCTTGAGGTGCCTGTCCAGAATTTGGCGCCTTTGGCATAGATGCTGGTGCTCTTGTGCCAGACCTGCGGCTTCTTGCTCCACATTTTCTGCCACCTCTGCAAGCGCAAGCAACGTTTGTGTGTGCGCGCACATACTCTCCCACGACGTGGCCGATATTTTGTCTTGTCCATCTGGGCCAGTCACGATTGCCGGTTGATTGGAGGTAGTGAGGAGCGAGGCAAATCGGCCCTGCTGCACCGGCTGGAGCGCCCGCTGTAGCCGCAAGATGGCTTCTTGCGTGCCGCTGCGCCTGTCAAGGATGGAAGCAACTGACTCCAGGCATGCAAACAACTGATCGGACACCTCTGACGTGGCCAACGACAGGCTGAGCTTGAGAGCATCGCGCTGTTCTTGCAGATGCGTCATGGCCCGATCTACATGACAAGTACCAAGCGATACAAGAATGTCCTCTAACTTCTGCACAGTCGAGGTCAAGCAGGCGGCACCAAGCGCGAGCAACGTTTCTCGCGTCAGCAGTGGCCTCAGATTGTGCACGTGCCAGTGGGCCTCTGCGCCGCTGGTGAGCGCTTGCAGAGCTTCGACGGCAGCGGAGCGGAGCAAACAGGGCTCGGCGAAGGAGCATCTTGCCATGAGGGCCGGCACGCAGCCAGCGCCTATCAGCGTGTGCCGTGCGTTCCCTGATGAGGAGAATTGCCGAACGACGACAGCAGCAGCAGAAGCGATGCAGGCGTGCCTGCACGCAAGCGCGTCACGAAGCACCTCAGTTCCATGCATGTGCTGCAGCACTCGGGTGATGTATACTTCTTCGCGCGCAAAGTTTCCAACAGCTGAAAGGCACGTCCACGCGCACATCACAATGCGCTCAAATGGCGTGGGTCTCTGATCTGTAGCTTTGAAAGCTCTTGCGCTACAGTCGAGCGCTTCAAATCTGATGGTGTCGAGGAGTTGAGGCCGCAGCAAATCCAGCGCCGTCCTTAAAGTATGGATCAGGTTGAGTACAAGCCCCGTCAAGACACTCTGGCCCTCTGACTTCGCTACGTACTGTCTCGCTGGAGAGAGATGGGAGAGCACCCGCAAGGTCGTGAGAGTTCCGATCAGCGACTGCAGGCGCTGCAACACGACGGTTCTCAAGGCCTCCATCTCCGCCTCGACAGCCTTACCACCGGCACCGCGTCTGGTCTTGCCTCTCTTCACCTTCCTGTCCTGCTTATCCTTGGCGTGCCTCTTCTGTTGCATACCGTTGGACACCTGCGAGGCAGAGCCGTTGGACGCCACCTCCTTGAGTACATTCTGGCGCCGCAAGCTCGCCATGCTCGACTTGACCGACGCTAAAGTCGCCATCATACCCGAGAGGTCATGTGCGCAAGCATTGAGCAAGGTGCGTATGTCGGCAATGACGGGAGCTATAGACGCCTCTGGCGCGCTGGCGTCTGCTAACATGTTGGAGAGGTGGGAGAGATGCAGCTCATGCGGCGCCATAAACGCCTGGCGCGTCTTCGCATGCGCCAACAACATGATGAGGGAGCGTGCAAGCGGCACACACATGTCTGGCGGCGCCCAAGGCACTGTTGCCACAATTGCCAGCGCCTCAGCCAGCCGCGCTGCCGCTTGCTCGTGCATCATTTGGACACGGCTTTGCTCATTGCTGCAGGCTTTCATGAGACAGTTTGCGCTTTCTCGGATAGCCGCAGCCAGAGCGTCCTGCGATTCCTCGTCTTCCCTCACTGCTGCCTGCTGCTGATCACTGCCATTGAGCGGAGGCGGCATTGGCTGGCCGGCAGCTTCCTTGTCGGCGAGGGCGCATGCTTTGTATTTATGCACAGCATTGCAGCACGTCAGCAGCACGGCCCCGCAGCCGCCGTGGTGCACAAACGTTGGCAGGCACTCCGTGTCTCCCACCAGGAGCTTGAGAGTTTTGAGTGCAGCCATGCACGGCCCAAGCTGCGACAGGCGAAGCAAGCTGATGAGAGGGAGCAAACATGGGGTGTAGCAATTACGCTGAGCTGCCGACGAGCACGCTACCATCCTCTCCAGCAACGAGGCCCCCATGCTGCACCCCACTTTGTCTGCCGCTTTTGACATGAATTTGCTCAACACTTGAATGAGCAGCGGATGCGACGACAGTTGCTGTGCTGCCTGTTCGCCCGTGCTCGTTGAGCACATGTTGTGCAGCATACTCATATAGTCGAGCGCCGCAACTCCGAAGGGGACGCTGGTCACGCCAGCAAACGCTTTATCCTTGCTTATGAGCTCAACCAACACATTGGCGACGCCGTCTTTGAGCATGCGCAGCGACCCCGCTTCGGACGCGCTCAAGGCGATCAGGTAGGCGCGCGCTGCCGGTTTCACAACGTCTTCAGATGCCGAGACCAGCCCTTGTAGCACTCGTTTCAACGGAAGTTTGGAAACAAGATCAGGGAAGCTTGACGCGGCGACACATATAACACGCCGCAGAAGCATCAGGGCCAACGCCAAGACCTTCTCGTGCTTGTACAAATGAGGGCGCTCCGACAGCACGCACTGTTCCATGTGGACCTCCGCTACAGTGCATATCACATCAACAAGCTTTGTGGACGATATTGCGGCTATCCATGCCGCATCGTTGCTGCTTTGCAGCATAGCCTGTGCAGCAAGAGCGCGGTCCTGGTCGGAAAGTGCGCGTGCTCCCCACGGCGCCCGGGCGCTCGAGACGGCGTGCTTCGAATCCTGGGGCTGCGACAAGGCCCGCGCGTGCTCGCCCCCAAACTGCTGCACCAGCTGTACTAGCTCCTGCACCGCCGCCTTGCTTTTGTCCCCTCTGGACTTGACCACGGAAATTTCGGATTTCTTGATCCCCTTTGCCAGCGCTGCTGCAGGCTCTCTTGATGTCGTACCCAAGGCACTGGTTGTCAGTGCCGTGGCTGCTCTGTCAGCTGTAGAGTCGAGGCGATCAAGCATGCGCTTGCTGATAGCCGTGGTCAGCGCTGTTGCCACCATGCGCCGCGCCAATTCTGCTGCCACGTCATGCTCGCCGCCAGCTTCGGGGTCACGTGAGCAGAGGAACGCCAAAAGCACTTGATGACCTTGTTCTGCCACCACGGCCTTCCGTGCAACCTCGTGCCCCGAAATGAGATGGCATAGCAGGCTCAGGCTGCGACAGGGAGCGCGCGCTCTCACAGTTCGCACCATCTCACTCAAGCTTCTGCTAGGCTGGGTGCCTCGCAGGATTCTGACCAAGTGCCGCGCGCGGAAAGCGATGCAGTCCAGGTCGCTTGTGCCCATGTTCCGCAGCAGTACCAGGGCATGATCAACGATGCGCTCGTCCTCGCACACACCCGCCGCACATTCCACGCTGGCACAAATCCTGTCGCGCGAGGCCACGAGCACACTTTTGCCCGCAACCGAGGCGGACGCACACGCCAGCACGCGCGTCAAGGCCGCCACCTCCTCTGGCAATCTGCATGTCTCCATTGCTCCACACACTTCCCTCACAAAAACAGTAAGCTTCGGCGCAGAGGATGACGTGCTTGCCATTGGCGAGGCCAAGAGGTTTCCGAGGAGCATGGCCACACTGCCCAGGACGAGCCTGCTCCCACCTTGCAAGCACTCGTGCAGAGCACGGGCAACCAGCTCGAGGTCGGTGTGCTGCAATGTGCTCCCCTCGTGAGACACACTGCCTGGCTGCCACCAAGTCGCGAGCAGCTGCAGGCTCTTGTTTCGGTGCGCCTCTGCCTTGAGGCCCCAGACAATGATGTCACCAAGAGGTGCGCGCATGGTGAGCGCCCTGCCCTTACTCGTGGCAGCGAGTCCCACGAAAATATCGAGCACACTGCCCTTGACAAGATCGTGTGGATGCTGGCTCAAAGCCAGAAGCACCATCATTCCGTCCTCTCGCACAAGCTGTGCCACTGCAGCCTCGGCGCTCACGAGGCGCGTCGCCAACTGGGCACACGTAATCCATAAATCTGAGGGTGGTGTGGAATGGGAGATGCTGAGACGGAGGCACTTGAGCACAACCGCCAAGACTCCTGTTGCTGACCCCAAGCTGCCAGCAGCGCGTGACCGCATTAAGGCGTCCAGCCCACCAGGCATCTGTGCCCAGCGCAACAACTCGAGCGCTGCAGCGCACCGAACAGCAGCGCATGTCGTGCCCTCGCGTTCGCAGGCGCATTGCGCCTGGGGCAGATGGCGAGCTTTGTCTACAATCACCGTCAACTCTACCACCCCGCGCATCTTGGCGTGCACGTGCGTTGACTTTGCTCCGTCCGTGGCCGCCATCGACTGTTGGGACTTATCCGCGTTCAAGACCGCTGCCAGGCACGACTTGAGCTGCAGCAGTATTTGGCCACAAATTCGGGCCCCAGAATCCGCCTCTTTGCTGTGTGTGCGAGAGGCCCGCGGGACCGATGGCGCTTCAGCTGCGTTCTGACTTTCACCCAGCACCCTCATGGCGGCACGCGGGCGGGATTCCAGGGCGTCGACCCATGATTGTAGCTCCTGGCTTATGCTGGGGTCGACAGGAAGGCGCAAGGCGGACGAGCGTTGCACAATGCCGCCCATGGCAATACATGCTGACTGCGCCACTGTGTTGACCACCTGCATCTGCGCGCCCCTGCTGGGAGCACTCCACGCCTGCTCACACTCCCGCAAGACAGAGAGGGCACCGGCAGAGCACTGCGCCAAAGCTTCCCTCTCACCATCCATGTGCTCTGCACGTCCCAGGCGCACTTCTTCGAGTACCAAGCTGATCGAAGTCATGCACTTGCCTTTGCACTCGAGGCCCGATTCGCGCTTCAGGCACACGGTCGCCAGCGCCACAAAGACTCCAGATTCTGACAAAGCTTGTCGGCACTGCTGCAGGGCTGCCAAGGCCGCAACGAGGGCTACAGCCGCCTCTTGCACGTCTGCCCTGCTCGATCCGCACTGCCGCAGCACCGTGGCAACAGATGTCTGGCGTTTGCAAATGGCCACGGCTACACTGCGCTGCGCTGCAGCCATGGAGCGCAAAACCCGGAGCACGAGCGCCAGGGCGGTGGGGGCCAGAGCAGCAGACGGCGTGCTCGCCTCGGCGTCTGACTCAAGCGTGGCCACGGTGCTCTCCAGCAAGTCCAGCAGCGCGCCAGTTGCCCCGGCCTTTTCTGCCCGTCCCAATGCGACCGATCCACGCGTCACCAGCTCGCCCAGGGCTTGCACTCCGTCGCACTGGAGTTGCAGTGCAATCACCTGCAGAGCGTCGTCACCCGCGATGCGGTCAGCGCACGACGCAGCGCGAGCAGAGCCGGGGCACAGGCAGGGCTGACAGGCGCAGCTCGCCACGGGGGCGGGGGTGCGCGGGCGCACAGCACAGGCCTAGCATACGTTGGCTTGGTCCTCGTCGCGCTTAGACATGGTCCTGGAGGCATTGTAGATTTCCGTATACTCAAAGATGACCAAACGCTTGGCGACGAGACCCACGAGGGCCTGCGCAGCTTCACTGCTGCACGCGATCGCGCGGGCCTCGTTGCTGCCGAGCCTGAGCGCGCAGTGCACGGTGTGCGCGTGCCCGCGCGCCCGCGCGGTGTCCTTGGTCTTGGCGAGGCCCCGCACGGCCGCGCCGGCGGCCTCGGCGGTCACGGGCCGCCCGCCGCCCGCCGCGCCCGCCGCGCCCGCCGCGCCCGCCGCGCCCGCTGCGCCCGCCCCGTCCCTTTTCAACACCCCCGCCCCCGCCCCCGGCCCGAGGTCGAAGTCGGCCGGGTCCACGTGGTTGAGGTCGAGCAGCGCCTCGAAGCGCGCGCTGAGGCGCGCGCTGATGAGCTCCAGCCCGGCGATGCGCTCCTCGACCTCGACGAGCCCGGCGCCGCCGCGGCCAGGCGCGTCGCGTGGCATGCCCCACGCGGTTAGCTCCCGCCGTCCTGCCCGCGGCTGCCTTGGGAGCTCCCCGTACGCGCCTAAGTGAGGGGGACTTGAGGCCTCGACGAGCTCCAGCCCGGCGATGCGCTCCTCGACCTCGACGAGCCTGAAGGGGGCTTGCCGGCTTGGTGAGGGCTTGCCGGCTTGGTGAGGGGCAGGATGGCGGGCATCGTTCGTGGTCGATTTTTTTTTAGGGACTTGTAGAGGGCCTAGGTAGATAGGCCCTCACACCGGCGTACAGTAGGCGGTCCCGCGCGCATGGGCGACACGGTGCTCGACGCGGACGCGCCCTCGCCGACGCGCGACGACCTCCGCGCGCACGCGTCATCCGCGTCGCTGCGGCAAAAGTCGTCGGACTCGTCGCTGCGCCAGCGGTCCACGGGGCTCCTCTCGCAGCGCTCGTATGGTTCGCAGCGCAGCATGGTCTCGACGAGCACGAGCACGGGCTCCGTGAGAGGCTTTCTCCACTTTCCGCTCGGGTGGGTAGCTCGCGCATGGCGCCGCCACGCGCGGCTTGGCGCATGGCCCGCAGCACGCGCGGTCATCTGTGCGAGCCAATGGTCCAGGAGAATGCGGTCCGCTCACCTGCACAGCGTGCAGGACACGGACGGGTCCCGCGCAGCTCCGGACAGCCACGATAGACTGCGTCGAAACCTTTGTCCCTTTCGGCGGCCCGGACACTGTGCTCTTGATGCCGACCCGCAAAGATGCGGCCAGGCCTCCGCTGGATCCGGTGCCCGCTCCCTGCCCCGCCAGCTGAGAGCCCTGCATTGCAGGGTCAGACAGACCCGGGACAGACGCAGCGCGAGCCGGCCGCGCATGTGTTGGGCCCGCAAGAGCGCTGACCAGAGCCCTCGCCACCTGTGTCTGGCAGAAAATACAAGCCTTGCACGATGGGTGGGATATGAGTACCAAGCCGCAAAAAAACAGCATTGTTCTGCAAAAACCCGTGTATGACTCGGCCGTAGATTGCGTCAATCCTGCCACGTTGAAGGATGCCGAGGAGGTGCGTGTTGTCACCAAGCGTGCATGCTGAAATGCCGGGGCACTCCTTTCTCCTCACAAACGCCATCAGGATGGTGTGCGATATTCTGAACTGGACTGCGTGTTGCAGAAAAAACAGCGATTAAAAGAGTACAACGAAATGCTGGACAATCGGCGAGCGGAGTCGAATCGCTACCGTATCCTGAGAGAGGCGCACCTGCAACGACAGGTAAAATTGCAGAGCGGACGGTGCTCGTCTCGCGAGCGTGCCCGCGTCCTCGAGGATCTCAAGTTTGCATGAGGTGTTGGCGTGATCCCTCGTCTTGGTGGCGTGCAGAACATAAAGCTCAGGGAGAAACGCAAAGATCAAGAGGCGAAGAGAAAGATTGAACTGGAGCGTCAGGCTCGGAAGCATCACGCGCTCGTTGAAGAGGTTCAGGCCGCGGAGGAGGTAAGCACTGCGCGAGCGCTGATGTTGTGTGTGCAGTCGCGCATCTCCTCAAAAGCGCCTGCAAACGCGCTTGCGCGTTTGACCCCCGCTTGCGGGCCCCACCATCACGCCGCGTGACATGTCACACGTGACATGGGCGTGACATGTCACGCGGCGCGCGACGCCGCGCTTCCCTACACCCTACCGCACGTTGAGCTGCGAGCATGGAGACAGTGATGCGGCGTGCGTTGGCATGCGACAGGACCGAGTGGCCATGCTGGAGAAGATACGCCGCGAACAGGAGGCGCTCTTCAATAGCACTAGAGAACCCTTTCAGTTGGGCGGGCGGCCTTCCTTTGCCCGCTCAATTGGCTGCTCCACGTGCGGACGATTGACGTGCACGGCGCGAGAGCCCTGGGATTGTGTCCCGGTTGTGTGATTTGGTGCCGGAGAGTGTCTCCAGAGCCTTTCTCTTCAGAGCCTTTTCCCCCGACTCCCGACTTCACGACTCAGACTAAAAATCCTCCAAATTGCCGCGGCATCGTCATGCGGATAATAAACGCGGACCCTTTTGACACTGGCTGCCCGTGACAGTCACGGGGTTGCGTGCCGCGAAGGAAAGGACGTTGGACCGGATGGAGACAAGGTCATGGCCGCCCATGATAACGTGAAGAGAGATCAGAGCAGCGAGAGAGAGAACGCGCGCCCGGGAGAGGAGGGAGGGAGGGAGAAGGAGCGAGTGTGCGACAGGAGGAAGAGAAAGAGAGAGAGAGAGAGAAGGAAGGCAAGGCAAGGAACCGGCAACAGTCAGAAGGAAACGAGGGGGACTCTGAGCACGAAAGAGCGCGCACGCGAGCTAGCCAGAGAGAAAGGGGGCAGGGGATTGAGATCAGGAAGGCAGGGACGGCGAGAATTGGGAGAACGAGGACATTTACAAGGGAAAGAAACTTAGAAGTCAGCATCAAGGTTGAAGGCGTGGGCGCCACCCTCGGACGCCGACATGACGCCGGCCTTTTGGTAGTCGCCGACCCGCTTCTCGAAGAAGTTGGTCTTGCCTTGCAGCGAGATCATGTCCATCCACTCGAAGGGATTGCTCACATTATACACCTTGGGGGAGCCGAGGGCCACTAGCAGGCGGTCGGCCACGAACTCGATGTACTGCGCCATCAGCTCCTTGTTCATGCCAATGAGGTCCACGGGTAGGGCCTCCGTCACAAACTTCTTTTCCGCCACCACAGCACCTGTAACGATCTCCTGCACCTCCTCGTGCGTCAATTTGTCTTGAAGCATCGAGTAGATGAGGCAGGCAAAGTCCGTGTGCAGGCCCTCGTCGCGGCTGATGAGCTCGTTGGAGAAGCACAGACCCGGCATGAGCCCTGTCAAGCAACAGCGTCAGTCCCCGTTCCCGAGGCAGGGCAGGCCAGACGGCTCCAGCTGCACGCGCACGCGCAGGGGGCGCGCAGCCCTGCGTGCCAGGAGGGAGGGGCGCACCTCGCTTCTTGAGCCAGAAGATGGCACAGAAGGAGCCAGAGAAGAAAATGCCCTCAACGGCGGCGAAGGCGACGATGCGCTTGACGAACGAGGTCTTCTCGGTCATCCAGGTGATCGCCCACTGCGCCTTGTCCATCACGGCGGGGAAAGTCTCCATGGCGTGGAAGAGCTGGTCCTTCTCCACCGGGTCCTTGACGTAGGTGTCGATGAGCAGCGAGTACATCTCGGAGTGGATGTTCTCCATCGCGAGCTGGAAGCCGTAGAAGCAGCGCGCCTCGGGGATCTGGACCTCGGTCGAGAAGTTAGTCGCCAGGTTCTCGTTGACGATGCCGTCGGACGCGGCAAAGAAGGCGAGGACGTGCTTGATGAAGTATCGCTCGTTGTCGCTCAGCTTCTCCCAGTGCGCCATATCCTGCGAGAGGTCGACCTCCTCCACCGTCCAAAAGCTTGCCTGCTCACGTCCCGGCCGCCACGGCATAGGCGTCAGCGGGTCCGCGGCGGCAGGGCGGCAGGCGCAGAGGCGCAGCAGGGGGGCGGCGGGGACCGCCGCGCAGCTGGCAGGCACGGGCCGCTGCGCAGCGACCCCCTCCCGTGAGGCGACCGGCGGGGGCGCACGTGGCGGCGACGGGGAGGGGGAGGGGGCGCAGCGCGAGCACGGTGGCCGCGCACGGGGCACTGCGGCGCAGGCGGGCGGGGAGCGCACCTCGTGCTTCTTGTACATCTCCCACACTTGATGGTACTTGATCGGGAAGAGCACGAAGCGCTGGGAGTTGGGGGCGAGGAGCGGGTCCGTGGACACCGCGGCGGTCTCGGCGGTGAGGGACATGGCGCTGGCGGGGGGCGCGGCGGCTCGGACCGGGCCTGTCGGTCGGGCGGGCGGGGCGTGCGGGCTTTCGGAAGAGCTAGTTGCGCTTCCCGCTTTGTAGTCCCGTCCCGCCTCGGAAGCGATTCCCCGGCCTTGGGCCTCTGGCGCCAGAACAAGCCCTTCGCAAATCGTGAGGTTTCGCAAAGAGAAAGCGTTTTGGGGTCGCTTTTTTTTTCTTGAAAAAACAAAACCCCAGCTGCAGGTACCCTGCGCAGCGGAGCGAAGGAGAACAAGGACAGCGGCAGGGGCTTTGCCGCCCCCCCTCTTCGCCGCCCAAGAGGGGGTATGGCGGCATACTGCTGCAAGCCGTGCGAGTACCTCGGCAAGTGCATCGACAAGGTCGGCCTGCGCGCGCCTCCCGCGCTGGCGAGCGCCCCCGCGCCTGAATTCGAACGCACCACGCGGCGCGGTGCTGCACCGCGCGTCGCCACCGCTAGAGCCCGCGGGCCTCCGCGCGCCGCGCTGGACTGACCGCCGCGTGGCCTGGCCGCAGGGGTGCGAGTGCGGGTGCAAGTTCTGCGGCGCCGTGTGCACCAAGGTCGCGCGCCTCGGCCTGCACGTCCGCGCGTGCGACCGCGCGGCCCGCTGCTTCCAAGGGCATGCTGGCGCGCACACTGGGCGTGCTGTCTGCTGGTCCTCTGTTTGCGTACATGTATGTGCATGTATGCATGCAGAAGTATGTCCTGATTCCCTCCTCCCTCTCTTTCTCCTGTCGCCCGCAGCCATGCCAGTGCCTCGGCGAGTTTTTCTGCCCGCCAGACCGGCCGTCCCCCATCTTCCTCACCTATTCTGCCGTTGTGTGCGGCATCCCTGCCGTGGTCGCGGTGATAGGCATGGCGTCGGGCACAGACTGCGGGAACTTGATGGTGATCTGCGCATGCGAGCGCGTGAATGCATGCGTGCACTAGCGCAGCGCGAGTGTGAGCACTGCTGGGGGGCATGCGTGCGCCAAGTCTTGCATCTCTTCGCACACGCATGCACATCCCCCGTGCCACATCCAGGCAGCGACACCGCTGACGCCCTCTGTGCTTGCGTGCGTGCGTGTTGGTGCGCACGCATGCGCTTGTCGGACGGCAGGTATTTTTTGGGGCAATGGCGGCAATCAACTTGCTGCTGATAGCATTTGCCTTTTACCTCTACAAACAGTTCAGTAAGCCCTACGGCGGCAGCGATCCCCAGGTTGCTCGCAATGTGTGCTTGTGTGTGCGAAGCCATGCGGGGCGCATGCTTTATTTTTTCGCCTCTTCCTGGGTGTGGTCAACTAAATGTGTGTGTGTGTGTGTGTGTGTGCGTGTGTGTGTGTGTGTGTGTGTGTGTGTGCGCGCGCGCGTGCTTGAGCAGGGCAATACAGAGACAAATCCGATGGCGAGGGCGAGCAACATGTTCTGCTACGACCCAGTGGTTTTCTTCTACCTCCTTACTATCGGCGCTGGCGTTGTAAGAACGCTTCCCTCCCAGAAACAAACACAAGAGCCAGCGCGCGCGAGGGAGGGAGGGAGGGAAAGAGGGCGGGAGTGAGGAGGACGCACGCGCACCTGCGCAGAGGTAGGGCGGCAAAAAAGCGCGGGAAGGGCTGGTTTGGTTGATGAGGGCTGATGCAAGGCCCGATGCCTGCAGGTGCTCTCCACCTTAGGGGCCATGTTGGCTTTTCATAGAAGGGATAGAAGGGTTTGAAGGGCCGCTACCTGGGCTACTGCCCCTGGGAGGGTTAGAAGGGGTAGTAGCAGGGCTGATGCAAGGCTCGATGCCTGCAGGTGTTGTCCATCATGGGGGCCATATGGAGCGGCGGGTGCGAGTCGGGCTCCGCCGCTGAGTCAGCGAAAAACGCGGAAAACAACTCGGCCAAAGGCTCGGCCAACACCGTGATGTTCCTCTTCTGGACCTACATTTTTGTGCGTACGTGCATGTGCATGTCTCCGCGTGTCGCGCCAGAGCCCTTAGCCCTCAAGCCTATGTCCTGCATTGAACCCCCAAACCCTGTCTGTGTGTTTCGCGCTCTCTGTTCCCGCCCTGCAACCTTGCTTTGGACAGAGTGCAAAAGCCTCCGCGCTCAAGGCGGTGGGGAGGTTTAGGGTTTAGGGTTTAGGGTTCAGGGGTTCCGCGCGCAAGGCTTTAGGCTTGAGCTGTAGGCTGTAGGGACTCCGTGTGCAAGACTGACGACGACTGCGGGGTGCCGTGCAGAGTGGCATGTGCGTTTTCTGTCTCTCCCTCTGCGTTGACTGCCTACACCCTAAACCCTAAACCCGAAACAGGGTGGCATGTGTGTCATCTGCCTCTCCCTCTGTGTCGAGTGCGGCCGGCAACAACAGGTCGTCTGCAGATATTCATTCATTGTTACAACATACCTTCATTCATATGTTACACCAGGATTTCGGTGTGAGACATAGGGTTAACGGGATTTCAGCATACATGCACATGTCACAACAGGAAAACAACATGTATACAGCAGAACACAATATGTATATAACAGTCAAACATGTCATTCTATTCCTCTTACTGGTGACATGACTCTGTGTCTATGATGAATGTGTGTAGTAATGTCTATGATGAATGTGTGTAGTAATTTCTATACACACATACATGCATTTGTTGCAACGGATTTCTGTATACGTGCACAAGTTTCAACAGGTCATCTATGTGCACATATGTCATGCCATCTATGTGCACATATGTCATGCCATAGGTCTTCTGCAACACTTACCCTCACCCTCACACACTGCAAACATACACATCCTCACCCTCACACACTGCAAACATACACATCCTCACCCTCACACACTGCAAACATACACATCC
>Ga0115006_10001449_pt1 | contig 14807 bp, 13 predicted proteins | sample ArcOceMetagenome_3_FD_88943 | JGI IMG/M metagenome (GOLD analysis project Ga0115006, IMG submission 88943) | Marine eukaryotic phytoplankton communities from Arctic Ocean - Arctic Ocean- Svalbard ARC20M Metagenome | ecosystem: Environmental > Aquatic > Marine > Oceanic | place: Arctic Ocean...
AACTATACCTATATATAAGGTTATATTTTTCATTAGAAATTAAGTTTTAAGGTAACCGAATAATTTCTACCAGGAATTGGTCGATTTGCTGTAACATGATACTGTTCATTGTACAAATTGATTACTTTCAAACCTAATTTTAGCTTAATCTGTTTAAAGTTTATCAAATAATCAACTCCAGCATTAGCAGGGAAATAATGAGGTAAATAAGCTGAATTACTGGCATCAATAAATACTCTCGAATTATAGAGTTGAGAATACGAAAAACTTAGTTTCTTATAAGAATAAGAGAGAAAGAAAGTAGCCTTGTGCATGGGAACATAAACCGTTTGTTTGTTAATTAACTCCTCACTTCCATTAGAAAATGAAAGATTTGTGGAACGGGTAAACGTATAAAAAAAGTTAGCCTTAATTTTTGAAGCTTTTTTATTATTCAAATACTTATACTTCACAGAAGCTTCAACTCCTTTGTTCTCAATACTTTTTAGATTTACTGGTTCCCAATAACCAAAATCTGTCGGTTGCCATTGAATCCAATTACTAGTTTGATTATAAAACCCTCTTATCCCAAAATTAATTTTTTGTTCGTCATTAAAATATCCTTTTCTATATCTAAAACCTTTCTTTTTCGATACTTTATCGTAATCAATTCCTAATTCAGCTGTCCAACCTCTTTCTGGATTCAACTTCTCATTCCCTCCAGGATTCCAATACAAATCATTAAGAGTAGGAACTCTATAATTAGTGGAGTAATTTCCTTTTAAGCCAAACTTATTTCCTAAATTATAGTTTAATCCAGCCCCATAAACCAAAGGAGAAAGTTTATCTCCTACTAGTTCTTGTCTAGCAAACAAGTCGTAATTCAATTTTTTTAATTCTTGAGATGCTTTCATATAAACTCCCGATTCATTTCTTTTCTTATTGGATTCAAATCCATTAGAAGAAACCTCACTGTAAGAACTTTGTGCAGAAGCCTCTATCTTTATTTTCTTTAATAAATTAAATTTAATTCGGTACTGACCTTGGTAAGTTTTTATCTTTACATCTGAAAATATAGACGAAATACTATCTGTATAATTCATAGATTCTTGAAAGAAAGAAATCCTAAAATCGGATTTAAATTTGTTTTGAAATGATTTCCAACTCACAAAGCTCTTTAAGTTTTTATCTGCTTGGGTTTCCCTATTAGAAACTCCTCCAATAATTGGGGGCAACTCTCTATAGCTGTCAAATAACAACAAAGTTGATTGAATAAGATTCTTGTTATTCAATTGAATTCCTAATTCATATTGAGCTCCGAACTGCTTCAGTTTATTGTTTTCTTGAGTATTTAAAGGATTATTTAATTTACTTAAATCAACAAACTCAAACTCATTAACTCCTTTTTGATGCAGTATTTTCAATTGATGATAAAAACGTTTTCCACCAAAAGAAAATCCTAAGCCAGTTGTGAAATTAGAAAAACTAGCAAATTCTTGAAGTATACCAACATGAATTCCTTTCTTCCAGTTCAGTTTATTAGCTAATTGAATACTTCCCCCTATTCCTCCACTCCCATCCATAGAACTTGCTCCAGAATAATTCAAATTTACTTCAGAAATAAAAAATAAAGGAATTAAGGATAAATCAGTTTGACCAAGTGTAGGCGAATTCATTTTAAAACCATTCCAAAATAATTGAGTTTGTGAAGCCCCATTTCCTCTGATGGATAAAGTTGCTAATTGTCCTTTTCCGTAATTTTTTACATAAACAGGAGAGGAAGATTCCAACACTTCATTTAAACTCAAAAACTGTGAACTTGAATCCAATAAACTGACCTTAGAAAAGGTATTTAAATTGGATAAAACTTCTTCTTTTACAAACTCTTTTAAAGTGTCTGATTTGAGTTGAGAAAAGGAAATTTTTCCTGTTAAAAAAATAAGAATTAAAACACTATTTTTTAACCACTTTTTGTACATAAAAGTTGGTTTTTGTATAGATTTTTAAAAAATAAACACCGTTAGTTAAATAGCTTAAGTTTAATGATTTATTTATCTCTAAACTAAGGGTTGATCCTGAGATAGAAACAAGCTGAATGGCAGTAATTTCATCCTCTATTTCTAACGTTATTTTATCCGTAAATGGATTGGGATAAATGGCTATGTTAATCTTCTTTTCTTCAATTGAATTGATTCCATTTACATGGATTAATCCTAGGGCATCCAAATCAAAACCTGACGAAGGAAAAGGTGTTGGCCATGGATCATTTATTTTTCTGTTTTGAGAATCATAAGTCACGAATTCTGGAGTAATATTTCCAATTACATCAATAATCTTTATGTGGGTTATATTCCCTTTATTCAATAATGAATCGTTGGAAATTTCATCCAAATCAAAAGGTGTTCCATAATTTACCTGGTACTTTCCTGCAAGGTTATGAAGGTAGGTTGCATCTAGGTTTCCAAATGAGCCAATTTGTGAAGAGTCTTGAGTATTTGAAAAAGAAGGAAATCTAAAATAATTGATACCATCAGAGCTCACTTCAACAAAAGCAAGTTCTAAAAAAATAGAGCTAAACGCATTTTCAAATAGTGTGAAATCGGCTCCTTCTCCATTAAATACAGGCATACTTAATGTGTAAATCGCAATTCCACTGTCTCCTAAACTCACAGTTATTCCATCTGCTTTACCCAGTGCAATGGATGAATTACCATTAGATGCAAATCCAAATTGGGTACTGTCTATTTGTTGATATCCTCTTATTATTTCACACGAATTTCCCCAACTTACAATAGAAGAACTATCTTTATGAATAGCTGTGGTTCCTATACTCCCAGCTTCAGGCGCATAAATTCCTTGCCCAAAACTATTGGACAAGGAAACTATAAATAATATAGAAGTTAAAATTTTCAAATTACTGCTTAATTACTTTTTGAGTATATACTTTGTTTTCGATAGTCAATCGGATAAAATAAGTACCTTTTGCTTTTTCAGTAAAGTTAAATTTAACTGAATTACTATTGAATGAAGACGAAGATAATTCTCTTCCAGTTATGTCAATTATTCTTGCAATTCCCTTCGTTATTTCACTTCCAAAAGTAACAGTCAGTTCATCAGTTGTGGGATTTGGGTAAGCAGAATAAGTAATTGCTTCTACTTCATTTGTTCCAGCATAAAATCTAGAGAAACCTAAACTATCCATACAGAAATACTTTGGCGTGTTTACTCCGTAAGTCCCTGTATCTGAAGAACTAAATTTAAAAGTTAAATTTCTTGAAGAACGATTCAATCCTTCCAAAGAAACGTAAGTCCAATCTTTTATTATGTAATCTGTAGAATCTGGACCTCTAAAATCTGCCAAATAAAACACTACAGAGTCATTATTTTCTCCCATAATGGTCAATTTAAAAAAATCATTACCTAAACTAGGGTAAGAACCTCCAGTAGAATTTAGACTATCGCCAAACTTCTTTGCAAATGAATCTCCATTTTTCATAGATAAATAAGCATAAGTTGAGTTGTTAATCCAAAAACCATCAAAAGTAGTTCCTGCAGGAATTGAAACTCCAGTGGTATCAGAGTTTGTAAAAACTGCATAGTTGGCAGAACTTCCAACACCTTCTCCTTTTATACAACTGTAAGAATTTGTGTATCCAGTTGTTGTAATATCAGTCATGTTAGAATAAGTAAAACCTCCTGCCCAATAGCCAGAATAAGTGTTATTAAATTTTACTGTATTGGAAATAAATTGTCCGCTCATATCACTTCCATTCCAGAAGGTATCTGTAGCGAGTGTAAGGTCTTCGAAACCTACGAATTGTTGTTGTGATTTTGCAGTGATTCCTATTAATAAGGCTGCGATAATTGTGATGTAATTTTTTTTCATTTGTATTTATTATTTTTATAATTAATAAATACCATTTACGAAAAATAGGTGTACGTATCCCTTGATCAGGGGGAAATTTCCACTTGTTTTTATCCCGAAAACAGTATCTTTTTTATTGTGTGTTTGGCAGGTCTCCTGACTTACTTCGTTTCTTGCTTTCCTTCCCGCCCTATAAGTAGAACAGTGGTAATAAAACAAGCTTTATGAAGTTTACAGTTGCGGGAACAGTTTAGGTATCTCACCTAATTCCCTTTTAATCTCGATAACAATCGAAAACCAAATACAATGCAAATGTAATACATATAGTTGCAAACTACCAAATTATATTTCATTAATTCTTTAAAAACTGTAACTCCAGTTAAAGCAATATTTTTTATCTATTTTTGTTTAATTCAAAATACCACATGAAAAAAATAATCGTATTTATTCTTGTCTTTGCTGTTTTTCAGAATTGTTCAACCACTTCTCCTTCAACTGCAGTAAAAACAAAAAATGAAAAGAAAAAAAACTCAAAATCGAAAGAAGTTGACGAATATTTTGAACCTGAATTTGAAATTTTACAAAACAAAATTTACGATAAAGACATAAAAACTGTTCGTGCTCACAAAACCAATTGGGAAATGAGTAACCCTGCTATTGAGCACAACAGTAAGGATAAAATAACTTTCTCATTCGATAAAATTGGCGATAACTTAGGTGACTATTATTATACCATTGTCCATTGCAATGCTGACTGGAAGAAGTCTAACTTGCAAGAAATAAATTATTTAGAGGGTTTCTTTCAAGATTTCATGAATAACTATTCGTTTTCTTTTAATACGTATGCACATTATGTGCATTATGAAATTAACATACCCAACAGGAGTATGAAAATAAAAGAAACTGGAAATTATATATTTAAAGTTTTTAAAGATAATGATCCCGAAAAAGTTGTTCTAACAAAACGATTTATTGTGTATGAAAATAAAATTATTACTCGAGGAAAAGTAAAAAGACCAAGTCAGGTGGGGGAAAGAAACTACAAGCAAGAAGTGGATTTTGAATTAGATTTACAAAAACTAGTCATTAGAGACATTGGAGAAGACTTAAAAGTTGTAGTGCAACAAAATAATAGATGGGACAATGCAATTACAGATTTGAAACCCCTTTTTATTAGGGGAAATCAATTAATTTATGATTACAACAATGAAGAAAATATATTTGACGGAGGAAACGAATACCGCTTTTTAGATATAAGAAACATGCGTTATAGAGGACAAAAAGTGCAACAGATTATTCTAGAGAACAGAGAAACTAATGTCTACTTATTTCCTGAAGAAAAAAGAAGGTTTAATAATTATCTTTTCTATGAAGATTTGGACGGAAAATTTACAATAAAAAATCAATTTGCATCCAAGCAAACTATTGAAGCAGATTACGTATACACTCATTTTGCATTAAATTATCCTCAAGAATTACCAGGAGGTGGTATTTATGTTTATGGAGGAATAAGCGATAACGAATACCGAGAAGAGTTTAAAATGACTTATAATGCTCTAGCAAAACAGTATGAAACCAAAGCATTTCTGAAACAAGGATACTACGATTATTATTTTATGTATAAGAAAGCTGGAGAACCAGGAGATGTTACTCTTTTTGAAGGGAATCATTTTGCAACAGAAAACATGTATACCATTACCACATACTTAAAAGATTTCATGTGTAATTGCGACAGAATAATTGGACACAGTACTTTTAAAAGTAACCAATAATAAACAATAAACAATAAACATGGAATTTAAAACAGTGGAACATTACAGCAAGGAGTATTGGAAATTGGTCAGGTTACGCGACAAAATTTTACGAGAACCACTCAATCTTATGTTTTCAGAAGAAGAGTTATTTCTAGAAAACGAACAAATTCACATAGGTGGATTTGAAAACGAAATTGCGATTGCTTCCTTATCTCTTGTCATCTTATCTCCCTCCCTATTAAAGATGCGACAAGTCTGCGTTTCCTCTGAATTTCAAGGTAAAAAAATTGGCAAAAAATTGAATGAATTTACAGAAAATTGGGCAATGTTTAACCAATACAAAACCATAGAATGTAATGCTCGAGAAAATGCAATTCCTTTTTATAAATCTAATGGTTACACTATAACAGGAGAACAATTTTTTGAATTAAAGATTCCACATTTTAAAATGACAAAAACTTTGATTTAAAAAATAACTTTTGTTAAAAAAATAGTTAAAAATTTAACCTTTCTATTTTACATTGGGCATATAAATCTGTAACTTCGAAGAATTAAAATATAAAAATAAATCCCTTAATGGAAACAACAATGCAACTAGATTTTTTAACACAATTAGGACTTAAAGAAATAAACGAAGGAACTTCTACGGGAGTTAATAATTTCTCTAACGGAGAATTAATAGAATCCTATTCCCCAGTTGACGGTCAATTAATTGGAAAAGTAAAAGCGACTACCAAAGACGATTATGAAAGAGTAATAAAAGCCGCAGAAGAAGCTTACAAAGACTGGAAGATTGTTCCTGCACCAAAAAGAGGTGAAATTGTAAGACAATTTGGAGAAAAGCTGAGAGAGTTCAAAGAGCCTTTAGGAAAATTAGTTTCTTATGAAATGGGTAAATCTTTACAAGAAGGATACGGAGAAGTTCAAGAAATGATTGACATCTGTGATTTTGCAGTAGGATTATCAAGGCAATTGAATGGATCTACTTTGCACTCAGAAAGACCCTTGCATAGAATGTACGACCAATACCATCCAATAGGAGTTGTAGGAATTATTTCTGCATTTAACTTTCCAGTTGCAGTTTGGGCTTGGAACACAGCATTAGCATGGATTTGTGGAGATGTTTGTGTGTGGAAACCTTCAGAAAAAGCACCTATGTGTGGAGTTGCTTGCCAAAACATAATGGCAGAAGTATTAAGAGAAAATGACTTACCAGAAGGAATTTGCGGATTAATAAACGGAGATTATAAAGTAGGTGAAATGATGACTCAAGATAAAAGAGTACCGTTAATTTCTGCTACAGGAAGTACAAGAATGGGAAGAATTGTGGGAGCAACAGTTGCCGAAAGATTTGGAAAATCATTGCTTGAATTAGGAGGAAACAATGCAATCATCATTACACCAAGTGCAGACATGGAAATTACTGTGGTTGGAGCATTATTTGGAGCTGTAGGAACTGCAGGACAAAGATGTACTTCTACAAGAAGATTAATCATTCACGATTCTATGTACGAAACTGTGAAAGAAAAATTAGCTGGAGCTTACAAACAAGTTAAAATTGGAAATCCATTGGATGAGAATAACCACATGGGACCACTTATTGACAAAGATTCTGTAAAAACTTATTTAGCTGCGATTGAAAAAGCAAAAGCGCAAGGAGGAAAAGTTGTTGTAGAAGGTGGAGTTCTTGAAGGAGAAGGATACGAAAGCGGATGCTACGTAAAACCTTGTATCATTGAAGCAGAAAACGAGATGGAAATTGTTCAGTCAGAGACTTTCGCTCCTATCTTGTATTTAATGAAATACTCTGGAGAATTAGAAAATGCAATTGAACAACAAAATAATGTAGTTCAAGGATTATCTTCTTCTATCATGACAAATAGCATGAGAGAAAGTGAATTATTCTTGTCTCACAAAGGAAGTGACTGTGGAATTGCTAATGTAAACATTGGAACTTCGGGAGCTGAGATTGGAGGAGCATTTGGAGGAGAGAAAGAAACTGGAGGAGGAAGAGAATCTGGATCTGATGCTTGGAAAATTTACATGAGAAGACAAACGAATACAATTAATTATTCTACTGAATTGCCATTAGCTCAAGGAATTAAATTTGAATTCTAATACAAACTATTCCTTATAACTTATAAATCCTCAATCATTCATTTGATTGAGGATTTTTTTTGATTAAACCATTGACAGTTAATTATATTGTTTAACTTTGAAAACAATTAGATAAACAATAAAGCCATGAGATACCTTTCCCTTTTAGTTATACTGTCGATATTTTCTCCTGCATTATCACAGACCAAAGGGATGATAATGGGAACTATCAAGGATAAAAACACACAAGAACTTTTACCTCTCGTCAATATTTTGGTAGAAAACACGACTTATGGAGTCACTACCGATTTTGACGGAAAATACAAACTAGAAATTCCTACAGGAACTTATAACCTTGTCGTTTCATTTGTAGGATATCAAACTAGTCGAAAATTTAACATTGAGTTGAATTCTGGAAATGCACAAATCATAAACTTTGAGCTTTCGAAAGGACAAGAATTAAAAGAATTTGATGTTACATTTGACAAAGAAAGAGAAGCCGTAACAACTGATATGGTTACTCCCCTTTCTGTTCAGCAGCTTACTGCACAAGAAATCAGGGCAAACCCTGGAGGGAATTTTGATGTTTCTAAGGTAGTTCAAACTCTACCTGGAGTGGGAGGTTCTGCTGGAGGAGGCGGAAGAAATGACATTACAATTCGTGGAGGTGCTCCCAATGAAAACGTGTATTATTTGGATGGGATAGAGATTCCTGTTATCAATCATTTTCAAACTCAAGGTTCATCTGGAGGTGCCCAGGGAATTCTTAACGTCTCCTTTATTGAAAGCCTAAAACTAAGTTCCTCTGCTTTTGATGCACGGTATGACAATGCTTTAGCTTCTACCTTTGTTATAAAACAAAGAGATGGAAACAGTGAAAAAATATCTGGAAACGTAAGAACAAGTTTAACCGAAAGCTCTTTTACCTTAGAAGGCCCTTTAAGTAAAGACAAAAAAACAGTTTTTTTGGCCTCTGCTAGAACCAGTTATTTGGATTTATTATTTACTTTAATTGACTTACCAATTCGTCCTAATTTCTCGGATTTTCAATACAAAGTAACGCGCCAAATAGATAAAAAAACAACTTTTACAGCTTTAGGTATTGGTGCAATTGATCGATTTAAGTTTGCAGAAACAAAAGACGAAACTCCTGAAAATACCTATTTAAGAGGTTCCCTACCGTTTATAAACCAATGGAATTATACGACAGGATTTGCTTTCAAACGATTGGTAAAAGATGGATTTTACAACATTACTGCAAGTAGAAATATGTTCGACAATCAATTGGATCAATTTGAAGGAGCACAAAATGATAAAGAAGAATTTAGAAACTTAGCCTTAAACTCTCAAGAGATTGAAAACAAGTTTCGTTTTGATATGAATAAATTTCAAAATGGATTCAAATATTCTTACGGAGTGATGGGGCAATACGTAAAATACAATACGAGTATTTACAACAAACTCTCAAGCGAAGTAACAGACTCTTTAGGGAATATTACAATTCCTGCGGTAGAAATTAATTTTGGAAGTGCAATAGATTTTTTTAAATACGGAGTGTTTGGGCAAGTATCCAAAAATTTCTTAAAAGATAGATTATTAGTTTCCGCTGGAATCCGTTCGGATATGAATACCTTTATGGACAATGGAAATAATCCCTTAAATTCACTATCGCCAAGACTTTCGTTCTCGTATAAACTAGCCCCAAAAGTAGATTTAACCGCTTCTATAGGGAGTTATTACAAAATACCAACCTACACAGCTTTAGGATTTCAAGATAATACAGGAAGCTACGTAAACAGAGGAATGCAATACATACAATCGAATCATTATGTACTAGGAGGACAATGGATTCCTAACAGTGGAATGAGAATAACGGTAGAAGGTTTTTACAAAACTTACGACAATTATCCTGTTTCTATTGCCAATGGATCTTCTTTGGCCAATCAAGGAACACAATTTGGTTCAATTGGAAGTGAAGCAATTTCCAGCACAGGACGAGGAAGAACTTACGGGGCAGAACTATTTGTGCAACAAAAACTAGTAAAAAACCTATTCTATGTGTTTAGTTATACATTCGTAAGAAGTTTGTATTCTGGATTGGATGGGGAGTTTGTTGCTTCGGCTTGGGACAACCAGCATTTGGTTTCTTCTACTTTGGGGTATAACTTTAAGAAAAACTGGAAACTAGGAGCGAAATTTAGATATGCTGGCGGAGTTCCTTACACCCCTTTTGATTTACAAGCTTCGCAACAAAACTTTGTAACTCTGGGTGTGGGTCAACTGAATTTTAACCGATTAAATCAAGAAAGACTCGATAATTTTACTCAATTGGACTTGAGAGTGGATAAAATTGTGAACTATAAAAAAGTGAGTGTTACTTTCTACATTGATATTCAAAATATCTTGTTGTCTAAACAAGAAACTCCTCCTTATTACACGTTCAAAAGAAATGCCGATAATACTGGCTTTGCAACCACAGACGGACAAGCACTGAAACAAGATGGGTCTAACGGAATTCCTGTCATACTAGAAAACCGTTCGGCAAACGTAACTCCTACTCTTGGAATTATTTTTGAATTTTAGAATTCGAAATCTATTTAGTTATTAACTCCTCAATCATTTTCTTGGTTGAATAATTTTGTTAAAAAAAGTTATTTATTTTTCTATAACATCAGAAATACTTATTTTTGAAAAAAACAATGAAAACAAAATTACTCATTCTAGCCGTCCTAACATCAGGATACTTAACAGCTCAAATCACTGTAAATTCTTCCCACTTTTTTAATGTTGGAGATAATTACACTAGAGGAGAAAGCACTACTCTAACAACAAATGACTCGCCTGGAGCAAACAAAACATGGAGTTATACATCCCTCGACACCAATGATGGAATAGAAGTTTACACCTATTTAAATCCATCTACAACAACATCAGGATCTCAATTTCCTAGCGCTAATATAGCTGAGGAAGAAAGTTATAATAGCTATTTCGAATTTTATAATAAAACGGCCACAAACCTTGATTTTGTTGGAATAGATGAAGGAGGTGATTTATTAATATTTTCCAATCCAGCAACCTTTTATTCATTTCCTATTGCTTATGAAGATAATCATTTTGATACTTTTGAGGCAAAACAAGTCGTGGTTGGTGACGGAGGTGTTGGTGATCCAGATTCAGTGAAAATGACAATTACTGGAGTGAAAAAATACAAAGTTGACTCTTGGGGAACATTAGTTCTACCTACTGGATCTTTTAATGCTTTAAGAGTTAAAGATACCCTGATTTTAAATGTTTTACAAGAAGAGCTTTACAGCGGAGTTTGGTCAGTTTCAGGAGTGTTGTATTCTGATACTAATTACTCCAATGTATTTGTATCCAATGACGGAAACGCAAAAAAAGAATTGCTAACACAAGAATTATCAGAAGCAGGTGCTGTGGAATATAATACTTGGAATTACACCACTCCAAGCAATCCTGTGGGAATTAATGAAATTAGACCTTCAATAGAACTTGTGATTTATCCAAACCCTTCTTCTGATAAAATAAATATTGATTCTAAAACAATGTTTAACGAATATGTAATTACTGATGTAACAGGAAAAATAATTGACCAGAAAAAAGGCTTTGTGAGTACACAAATTGATATTAAACAACTAAAAGCTGGAAATTACATTCTTACACTAAAGAACAGTGAGATTGAAATTTCTGAAAAATTTGTAAAGAAATAAAAATCAGTTATCCAAAATTATAAATCCTCAATCATTTTATTGGTTGAGGATTTTTTTATAAAAATTAATTCAGTTAAATTCAAACATGAAAACAATAGGAATTGAAATAAGCAAAAAAAAGGTGATTTTTATCGCGCTAGAACAAACTAATGGTGTTTTTGTTAATATCACAGGCAAGAGAAAATCCATTGAGTTAGAAGACGACAGAGACGGAAAAGAGCTAAAGGCTTTCATGAAAGAGCTACACTCCTATTTTGATTCTATCAACCCTGATAAAATTGGGATTGTAACCCGAATGACCAAAGGAAAATTCTCGGCTTCTCCCTTTTCATTTAAAATAGAAGGCTTAATTCAATTGTACGACAAAGTAGCTATAGAGTTTGTAACTCCTCAAGGACTTACAGGCTATTTTAAGAAAAATGAATTGCCTCTCTCTCCTGATCACAATTACCAAGAAAAAGCAATAAAATTAGCTGTGTTTTTGGGGAAGGATTGAGGTTTTTTTTGAGTACAGATGATGAAAAATAAAAAATAATCTTTTTCATAAAGTAAATGAGTACATCCTTTTTGAGGCCATAATAATTACTCCTGTAGTAAAATTTAATTATTACCTGATTACAATTTTTCAAGAAAGGTAATAATTATGGGAGCTGATGACATAGGTTTTTATGCTCTATATATACTTAAATCCAGAGGAATATATTTTACAATAATTGAAGCTTTCAATAGAACCAGAGGTAAATTAGCCGCAAAATCAGACTTTACTGATTTTCCTATTGATTTAGGTGTTCTGTGGCTAAAAAGGGTAAATTCTATATTAGGTGATTTAATTAAAAGTAATAGAACAAAAAAAACTGACAACCTTTATTAGATAAAGATTGTCAGTTAATTTAAAAACTAAAAAGCTGATTTTATACAGCTGGTTTTGCTTATTTAATGTCTACTACTTCTAGGTCAAAGATAATTTCTCTTCCAGCCAATGGGTGGTTTCCATCAATGACGATGGTGTCATCTTTCACTTCAATCACTACCAAGTTTCTTTCTTTTCCTTCAGTAGATTGAGAAACTAATTCCATTCCTACTTTTGGAGTCATGTCTTTTGGCAGTTCAGTTTTGTTTACTTCTTGTTTCAAAGATTCATTTATATCTCCATAGGCTCCCTCTTTAGGAATTGTAATGGTTTTTTTCTCATTCAACTTCATGTTCATCAACCCTTTTTCAAATCCAGGTATAATTTGTCCTTTCCCCATAGTAAATTCTAACGGTTCTTTTCCTTCAGAACTATCAAAAACATGTCCGTCAGATAATTTGCCTGTGTAATGAACTTTTACTGTGTTATTCTCTTTCACTTCTATCATACTCTATAATTTTTTGTGTTAAAATAGATTTTTGCATAATTCTTACGCATCCACTACTTTATTTTTATTACACTTACTGTAGCCACCAAAATCAAGCCAATAAACCTAAAACACTAGGAAGTTTGTCTAAATATATAAATCTGAATTAATATCTAAGGCAAAATAAGTGCTGTAGTTCGCTCGTGTTAAGAAAGCATAAATTCAGAAACTGTTTCAAACTAATTTGAAATAAAAAAAATGAATCAGCAAGTCTGTCAGGTAGAGCCTATATTTTATAAATTATTGCGTCATATCTGTAATTATATATTTTGTTTTTAGCTTATAAAAGAGAGAAAAAGAGGTCTTTTTATTGAAAAAACACGTCTTTTATTAAAAATTCAACTCTTTTTATAGAAAATAGTCATTTATATAAGTAAGGTATTTCTTCAAACAAAAACACGAAAAAGACACCAAAATTAACTGTATTTCATACCCAAGATTAAGTTGATAATTATAGTACCTTTGTCCCATCAAAAGAAAAGCATAATGACAAAAAAGATAAGAACGGAATCCCGTCTACACCCAGCAAGTAAATTTCATGGAAGGTATGATTTAGTAAAACTACAAGAAGTCTGCCCAGAGTTGAGTGAATTTGTTTTTGTGAACGATTACAACAAAGAAACTGTGAATTTTCATGATCCAAAAGCAGTTACTATGCTCAACAAAGCTTTGTTGATTTTTCATTATGAGGTAAACAAATGGGAAATGCCAGAGAATTATCTTTGTCCTCCTATTCCTGGAAGAGCAGATTACATTTACTACATAGCAGAATTACTAGGTGCTAATAATTATAAAAAGATTCCAAAAATAACTTGTTTGGATATTGGGGTTGGTGCAAGTTGCATTTATCCAATTATTGGAAACAAAGAATACGATTGGAATTTTATAGGGTCCGATATTGATGAGGTTGCTTTGAAATCAGCTCAAGAGATTCTGGATAATAACGAAACTATAAAAGAAAAGACAGAATTGCGATTACAAGACGATTTGCATTCTATTTTCAAAGGAGTAATCAATCCTGGAGATAAAATTGATATGACAATCTGTAACCCTCCATTTCATGCCTCTGCCGAAGAAGCAAGTGCGAGTAGCCGAAAGAAAATAAAAAACTTAACCAACCACAGAAACAAAGATACTACCTTAAATTTTGGTGGAAAAAGTAATGAGTTGTGGACTGAAGGAGGTGAAGTTGCTTTTATAAAAAAAATGATAAAGGAAAGTAAAGCCGTGTCTGGTCACTGTTATTTCTTTTCTACTTTGGTCTCTCGAAAAGAAAATTTAAGAGAACTATACACTGCGCTTAAGGAAGAAAAAGCATTCTATGTGAAGACTTTACCAATGGGGCAAGGAAATAAAGTAAGCCGAATTGTAGTGTGGACTTTCTTAGATTTTGATGAACAAGAGAAGTGGAAAAAAGACAATTGGAATAAGTAAAATATCACTTAAACGGGATTAAAATTCTAAAAATCAAGGATAGGAAAAAGTAAAAATTCCAAAGAATTTAAATATTAGGATAATCAAGGGAACAGTCAATTCCTTGATAATACTATAGTTTTTTTTAGTTTATACTTACTATATGATTAGTAACTAAAAAAAGATAGTGGAGCTATTTATTCTTTTATCTGATTGAATACTAAACCTTTTTGTCATCTGATTTAGTGTTTTACTCTCAGCCATTTCAATAATCCTATCTGTTTTAGTAGTAAAATCAGTGTCATGAGTAACAATTAGCAAAAACAAAGTTTGTTCTTGACTGAGTTCTTTTAGTATAGAAAATACATTTACTGCATTTTTACTGTCCATACTTCCTGTGGATTCATCACTGGAAGTAAAAACTAATACAAAAAGTAATGAATTAAGAATTATTGATATATAAGCTTTTTATTAGCAATAACATTTCCGTTTGAGTCTATTATTTTCACTAAATAAGTTCCTTTTGATTCTATACTTTTTAAACTAAGTTGAATTTGATTAGAATTAAATTGCT
>Ga0115006_10001450_pt1 | contig 14807 bp, 29 predicted proteins | sample ArcOceMetagenome_3_FD_88943 | JGI IMG/M metagenome (GOLD analysis project Ga0115006, IMG submission 88943) | Marine eukaryotic phytoplankton communities from Arctic Ocean - Arctic Ocean- Svalbard ARC20M Metagenome | ecosystem: Environmental > Aquatic > Marine > Oceanic | place: Arctic Ocean...
CCAGCACGGTGACTGCGTTCTCCCCAGCCAGCGCCACCACGCCGGGGTCGTTCCCTAGCAGCTGCGTGAGATGGACCACCGCGTTGCGCAGCACCACCTCGTGCGCGGCGCTCTTGGTTCGCAGCCACGAGGAGAGCGTCTGGTAGGTGGAGGGGAACAGCACCTTTATAATCGCGCCCCACGCCGCCGCACCGTCCTCACACACTCAGCGAACGGTTCGATTTGTTGGTGTCGTCGGGGGGTGTTTTGGGGGTGTTGGGTGTCGTCTCACCGCAAACGCACGATCTTCGAGCTCCTCGCGGACTCCGTCGACGCGAAGAGCGTGAGCCATGGGCGCGTAGAGCTGCATCGTCTCGAGCGCCACGACGGGGCGGTCGTAGGGCCGCAGCTGCTCAATGTGGCGCAGCGTGTCCAGACGAGAGGCGAGCTCCACTACCACCTGCACGTACGGATACACTCACGTGCACTCACGTGTCAGAAGTGTTTGGGTGGACTTGTGGACCTGTCAACACTCATCTTCTGAGGGCGCATGTTTCTGAGCGCGTGTTTTTCTCAGACCGCCTAACTGGGCTGCTGACCCCGCCTCTGACTCGCCGGTAATCAACGGTTTCGAGCCCAAATTTGACTGCCAAGTGACCTGCATAACACCGGATTCACCAGACGGGTCTTGTGTCTGTGCCGACGCGCGGCGTGCGGCGGAGACGTCGGCTGGAGGGTGACGCTGCTGTGAGCTGGCAGCAGAGGAGCGTGCGATGCAGTGCAAATATATGCCAACAGCTGTCCAGCAGTGCAGAGAGAGAGAGAGTGGGTGTGGGTGTGTGGAAGAGGGTGGCGGGCAGACTGACGACTCACCGCTCGGATGTCATGGAATGCCAAGCAGAACCGCCGCAGGTGCTCCGCACTGTCGTCGTCGTACACGTCCAGTCGTTTGGGGATGTCGCGCACACGTGTGGTGTCGTGAAGCAGCTGCAGGACCTGCTCCTCGCCAAGTCCCGACGGACGCAAGCCCCCCTCGCCTCAGTACGTTATATGAGGGATGATGTTCAGCCTCTCGTGCGACGCTTCGCCTCCGTACGTTACATCTAGACAGACACTCGCAACAACGCGGTTTTCGCACCTGCATTCCCATGACTGGCGCCACCTCTGCTAGCGACAGCAGGCCCTCGCCAACCGCGCCGTCGAGCAGCCCAACAGCGATGGTGTCCTGGTCCATCCCGACGTCTGCGAGTATGGCGGCGACTGCCAGCGCGTGCCGCTGCGCCTCTGGGCCCTTGGCCTGTTTGCCGAGCAACCCGTCCCGCCGTGAGTCAAGCCGCGCGGTTTGGGGTCACGGACTGCGGTGCGGTTCAGATGAATGGAGATGGGGTTGATGATGTGTAGAGCTATGGGTAGGTGTGGCGTTGTAGTGGGTAGGCTGGAGGAGCCTCCACACGGGCGAGCTCGTATTGAGAGGTGGCTGAGAGTGAAAGGAAAGAGGCGCTCGACCCGTGCGAGCTCTCGATGACAGCGGCAGCACAGTGAAGCCACATCGAGCTAGAGCTGAACGGTGGGTGGGGTATACCTGCAGACGAGGCAACACCAGCTTGAGCGCATCCAGAATCACCTCAGCGGGCGCCCCCGAGGTGAGCCCGATAGGCCTCAGATGTGCGGACAGCATATCCCATGCCGCAACGAACTCAACGACGCGCCGGCCACCTGCACACAGCGCACTCCCGTCACTGTGTGCGCTGCACCAGTTGGCATGAGATCGTCATCAGCAAGCGCTCCCAACTCACCATCGCTGACTGAGCTGAAAGGCGTCTCCTGCACTGCCAAGTCGCTGGTCCCGCCGCTTGCAACCTCCTGCGCAGGAGGCGGGAGCTCTGTCAAGCTCGCAGGCTGGACGAGATGCGGTGGGAGATTCTTGAAGAACGCGAGACAGAGAGACAGAGACAAGCACTCATGTCCTCCCGGAAAGCACCACTCACCGAGGACAGCATGGAGGAAGTGAAAAGGACAGGCTCCCCACCACCAGACGCGAGACAGACAACTCGCCTCCGCGACTGCGCTCTGGCCTGTGCGTGCTTGGAGTGCAAATGACGGACTGGGCTGCCAGCCGATCCACCCAGACTTCTAGCAGCCTCACGAGCATCCTTCTCCTTCAGCCAGCGAGCCTGTTGTTGCTGGATGCTGTTGGAGGAGGGTCTGATGCGCCAGGCTCTGGGCTGCCCCTGGGCGAAGCGTGTGGACATGGAGCCCACGCCGTGAACCCACCCTGCACACAGCCAAACCCCCACAAGGCTCAGCCCGCGCAGGGCGTCCGGCCAGCTGGCAAAGGTGCGACGCATGCCTGGGCTCGCGTCAATGCGCATGCGCCTCCTGTCATATGCGTACGCATCGAGCAAGTCGTATCGCGATCCAGCAAGCACACGGTGCAACAACGCGCAGGCGTACCCGGCGTCAGCCCTCACGCAGGTAGTTGCGGCAGCGGCGTCCCCGCTCGGCGTTGCCGTGGGCCTCACTGCCCGTGTGGATGATGGACACGCACGGGCCGGTGTCGACAGGCGAACCACGGTGAGATCACTACACACGCGCTCACCAGAAAAACTCGTTGACATCACCCCGCGGCACTCTCTCAGGAGAACCGCTAGAGCAGCCCCCATCAGCAGGCGTTCCCGTAAGTGCACGAGTACGTGTAGAGTGGGGGATCCCGGGCACCCCTGAGGAAGGGCCCGTGGGTATCGACTGGCGATGGACTCCAAGTACATGGACCAGGTGTTCAACCTGAAGTTCACGTCAAAGCAGCTGCAGCGGCAGGTGTGTGGGCACACTTGTGGGCATGCTTCGTGGCCACATCGAGCTCCTCTTGCCGTGCAACAGGGTTGGCTTTTGCCCATTCAAGGGGTGAGGGTGCGGGAGCGCTGGAGCGCCTTTGGTGCGGCTGGCATGCTGACATCTTGTATGGCGGGGATACGGAGCAGGCGAAGAAGTGTGAGAAGGAGGAGAAGTCGGAGAAGGGCAAGGTGAAGAAAGCCATCGAGAAGGGGAACATCGAGGGCGCGCGCATCTATGCACAGAACGCCATCCGCAAGAAGACAGAGCAGCTCAACTACCTCAAGGTCCGCCACCCCGCCCCTCCATCGGTGGCCCATGACAGTCGGGACTGAGACTAGAGCAAGGCGTAACAAAACCCCCGGGTGGGTTGTGGGAGTGGGGTCCGTATACGAGTCTGTATACGAGCCTCGCAAACGCATGGTGGTTTGGGGATGGGGTCTGCGCACTATGGCACTGCCTGCATCTTCCCATGTCACTGACTCGGAAGGACGTCTTCTCCCGCGGTGCGCTCTACAGCTAGGGTCTCGGCTAGACGCCGTGGTGAGCCGGCTGGAGACGCAAGCAAAGATGCAACTCATCAACAAGAACATGGCGGGAATCGTCAAGAGCTTGGAGAAGGCGCTCACCTCAAACAACCTCGAGCAGGTAAAGGTCACCTCTGCATCTCCACGCCTTACAGAGCGCTGTAGCGCCGGTGTCGGAGACCATGGAGTTGAAGTAGCGTTATGGGGCCCAGAGAGAAGCTTCACGTCCGTTTTGGAGCCGTCTCCCGTGCGAGCGCCTCTCCTCTCAGCTGTCGAGGCTTTCTGCGTTACGCGACGATCATCTCATCGGTGCGTTGCGTTGGGGGCGCGTGACAGGTTGCCACCACGATGGACAGCTTCGAGAAGCAGTTTGAGAACCTGGACGTCCAGGCGGAGTTCGTAGGCACCGCCATGGGCAACACAACCGCCATGTCCACGCCTCAGGAGGACGTCGACCTGCTCATGCAACAGGTGGCGGACGAGCACAACATCAGCCTGGTGCACGCGATGCCCATCGCTGGCAGCGTGCTACCCGCAGCTGCCGTCGCCGCCCCCGCCGTACCCACGGAGCCCACCCCCGTGCCTGTCGCCGTCGACGCCGAGGAAGACGAGCTCTCCCGCCGCCTTGCTGAACTCAAGGTGATTCATACGTACACTACTCCCCCATGCATGCACTACTGCTGTCCGTCCACGCAGTGTCGGATGCGAGCGTCGCGTTTGCTGAATCGCGCTCCCTGCGCTTTCTTCCCATCGCAAAGGATGGGTCGGACGACATCTGCTGAATAAGAGATGTTGTGTGTTCACGAAAACCGCGACGCGCCACTGGGAACACGACTGTTACGCCCCGCTAGCGTCACAACCTCTCCAAAGCTCAGCAGATCTCTCGTCCCATCCTTTGTGCGAGGAGGTGATACTGCTCCTGCTGACTGTCGCTCGTGTGGATTGTTGCAGGCGAGAACGTCGTCATGAGATAACAAACAGTCAGTAACCCAGTAGTTCACGGGGTGTAGGCTATCCTGGTGCGTTCTGACGCGTCGATATAGTTGCCTTGCCGCGACTTGAGCGAGGCGAGCTGCGAGGCGTAGCCGGTGTCACTCACCGTCGCCTGTTGATCCTCCGCTGGTCGCGTGACGAGCGGTTGCTGCGTCCAGAGCGACCCACGCAGGAACAGAGCATCAGCACACCGAGAAAGACAGCCGATGTTGTTGAGTGCAAGGGAACCCACCGCAGCAGCGCGCTGGCTCACCTGTGTCACCTTGATGAGCGCCTCGTGGTATTCGTCCGCCTGAAGCAAAGCCTTCTGTCGATCTTTGTCCGAATGCAACAGTTGCTTCTTGTATTGGTGCAGCTTCTGCGTACGCGCAAACACCCGCGTTGGCTCGCATCAGCTTGGGATGAAATGCCAATCACACAGTGGGGGCTCGAGGAGATGGAAACACGCGCGCACCTTTTGAGCGAGCTCCACCATCTGAGACTGTTTATGCTTTTGTTGGGCAGCCACGTCCGCTATCTTGCGGTTCAACACCGCCCGCTCCAGCTCCCAGTTGCTCTGTTTGCGCAGCGACACACACAGCGGAACGTGCCTCAGAACACATGACACCTAGCCGCCACACCCCTCCCAGCCGGTTCCGCCCCCAGTGGACCTCAAACTCCTCACCTGGAGGGATTCGAGCTGATTCGCGTGCGTCACGAGCGCCCTCTGGAGAGTCACTGCGGCGTCCTGCGCGTCAGCCTCCGCCTGTTGGACACGACTGTTCAGCTTCTCCTTCCCGTCCCTGCAACCAGCAGACACCACCTCCCTCATAATGTCAGCGGACAGAGAGAGGGTAGTGGAGTACAACTCCCGCACTCACACCAACCAAGCGCCGGCTCGGAGCGCATCCAACAGAGACCAAGGCCTTGGTTCGGGTGACTCGCCTTTCGGTGACGAGGCTGCTCTGCGTGCGCCTGTGCTGCGCCCGCTCCTTCTCCAGCTGCTGGATCGTCTCGTGCAGCGTCTCGCCCAGGCTCGCCTCTGACGTCGCGAGCATGTGGCGGTTGTGCTTCTGCATCTCCGCTGTGCTCTCTAGCTGCTGGATGGTGGCACGGAGCTCGCCCGCCTCCTCACGCAGTTGTGCGAAATCCTGCGCTCAGAGCGCCCAGAGAGAGGGCGCCACCAGCTTAGACGGGGCAGGCTGCATGGGTCTGGGAATGCGCTCGTTGTAGTTGCGTGTGTTGGGGACGTATTTCCCGCACCGACTCATTACAGTACCGGAATCTTGAGCGCAACCGAGGGCGAAAATGAGTTTAGACAAGCCGGAGAAAGTCGTTGGTGATATCACCTTGGACGAAGAATTCAGCACACGCAGTGTCGAAAACACGGCACCTACCTTCTGGGCGTGTTTGAGCTGCTTGTCGTGCTCCTGTCTCTCCGAGTGCACTTGCGCGTCAAGCGCCTGGATGCGCGCGGTGGATTTGGATGCTGCATCCTGCACGATGCCACACGAGCCACCCACCACGTCTCGCGCTTCAAAACGAGCGGCGTCCATTCGAGAGCCGAAAAGTCGAGCCGACGACGTGCCGACGAGGTGATGGCTTTTAGACAGGTCAAGGTTACCTCTGCTTTCTTGTTCGCCGCAGATGTACGGGCGTCCGCAGCCTCCACCTGAACGCGTCACAACCCGGCACTCAAACGCCTCAGCATCAGTTGGATCAGTCGGCGGTGGAGCGACTGCACACCCACTGCCGTTCGCTCGAGTGAGTGGGGGCGCTTCGTGCCCACCTGCGTCTTGGACAGCTCATGCATTCGCTGCACCTCTCCGGCATGGATGCCCGCCTGCGTGTTCATGTCCCTGCCCAGGCCAGCGCGCACGACCACCAGAGGTCAGTTTGGTATCGAGCCTCGCAGGCACGACTCGCTCGCCTCCAACGAAGAGGCAAGGCTCCAGCTCATGGCAGCCAAGCGGTAGATTCACCTACCTTTCGGTCTCGGCAATCAGGTCGGCGAGCTTCTGCCGGTTGTCTTCCAGGGCTTGCTCGGCGGCGAGCAGCTTCCTGATGTTTGTCTCTCGTTCCACGCTGCATTTCGCCAACCCAGCACCGCGTGTCATAAACTGGCGAGATGTCCTGCTCTCGTGCACGGCATAGTGCCTCGGGAACAAGGGGTTGGACCGATGACCACGATTTCACTCGAGAGACGCTCCTACTTACTCGAGCTCTTTTTGCTTGTCACTGAGCTGCAGTGTGAGGTTGTTCCGCTCCTTCTCGAGCGCCAGAAGCTGTGTGTGGAGTGAGTCGTTGTCCTGCGCCAACCACGGACAACCACAACGTCAGCGCGATTCGCAATTTGGCTCGCTGGCGATGCGCCGGCAAACCGCGGCGGGGGATGAGACGATTATATGCGAGATGAATGCGTACCTTGGTTGACTTGAGCATTTCCTCGTCCAGAGATCGCATCTTGCTCGTGAGATCCTTCAGTCGCCGACTCATGCTTTCGCGGTCCGCCTGCGAGACACGAAACCAGCGCCGCTTGGTCTATACGGTCCCATAGGAACATCCAGCACGACGTTGGGAAAGCGGACCCAGCGCCCTTTGGGAATTCTGCAGACGCCACACTACGGCACGCATCGCGCCTCGTGCAACATACATACCACGGCGTCCTTGATCTGACGTTGAGTGTCGACGAGCGTCTTCTCCTGCTCTTCTTGGGCGCGATGGACGCTCTTCCGCCCCTCAGTCACCTCTCCTTGTAGCTGTTTCGCCAGCGCTTCGCTCTTTGCGAGCTGTCGACGCATGCTCTCGTGCGAGTCAGAGAGTCAGACTCATGCAGAGACGCTTGGCTTTCAAGGCGATCCAGTAGGCGAAACGAAGACGTGCAACACACACACACACACGAGGGCTCACCTCGGTCTGCAGGTTGACCACCTGCTGAGCACCCGGGGTCATGGCGGTCAAGTCGCGCTCGAGACGCTCCACCTGCTTGCGCAGCATGTCCACCTCCAGCACATGCTCACTGTCCAGTGTGGACAGCCTCTTCGCACAGCGCGCCTCCGTCTGTGCGGCCGCCGCCTCGGCGGTCTCAGCAGCGCGCTTCCATCGCTGCGCCTCCGCTGCCGCTTGCTCCGCCTCCTGCGCGTGTGGCGGGCGGGGGGCTCCGGGTCACACACGCGGGTCCGGATGAGGGAGGAACCACATTGTCAAGGAGATGTCGCGCTGGCTGCTTCTCGTGGTGGAAAGACGTCGTCAGACACCGGCGTGAGGTGTGTGCGCGTCTACGTCATGCCAACGCACCTGCTCGAACGCCTCAGCTTTCTGCTTGTGAGGAAGCTCCAGCTCTTCGATGAGCCTGAGCCGCAACAGCTCAAGCTCCCTGCGCAACGAACAGCGCACCCGATGAATGAATGAATGCCCTCGGCATCACCACGCGTCGCGCCCCGGAGACGAAAAGCGGATACGCGAGGAGGGCTCCGTGAGGGTCCCCTGCACACCTAGGATGCAGGATCTGTGCCTTGGCCTCGTCAAACTCCTTTTGCTTCGCCTCCAACTCGCCTCGCCACGAGGTGCATAGCTGCTGATAGTGGCGCTCGACGTTGACCTGCTCAGGGTTTCCCACCCCCGCCAAGAGAGGCTCAGCTCAGCGTGCGGCTGCCTTCAGTCGCCAGCAACATCATCGTACGACGAATGTTCCAAACCGCTTGCGTTGGCTTGAAGCTTCAGGAGAGTGCTGGGGGGGCGTCTGCGTTTTCAGGCCTCGAGAGGAGTTTCGAGAGACAGCCAACGACGCACGTACTCGCTCGTCGTAGATCTTGTTGTACTTGAGCTGCACTTGCTGGTACGACTCCCAGAGGCTGGTGTACTCGGTTTTGAGCTGTTGCATGCCCCCATCACCCAGTCAGTCGCAGGGTTGGGTGCATGCATGGGTTCGCCAGGTGACTTCAAGGATTGTCATACGCCGAGTGGTTGTGGCGCGCTAGGCGAGGAGAAGGTGTGGCTGTAAGGTCAACCCCGTCCCAAGCATCCATCCATCCCTCGGGGGCAAACGGGCTGGCGATGGAGCGCACGTCGTCGAAATTGGTACGAAGCTGCTCGTTGTCTCGCCGTAGGTGCTTCAGGTGCTGCGCCACCTCCTGCAGCTCCTGCGAACGCAAAGCCGGGGGGATGCTGCTCGTTGGTCAACGCCGTTCGGTGTCTGGAGAGGCGGGTGCATCACGGCGGGGCGGCCAGCAGGCGTATCGCAACGGAGGCGCACCTGCTCATCCACTTCGGGAGAAGGCTCCTCCATGGTCAGTGCGCAACGGGTTTGCAGTCATCCCATCAGAACGCCGTTGGCACGACACCCTTTCCCGCGCTCCCAGCCGCCGAGGGTAGATCCGGGGTACACGGCGAACTAGCCGCACGACGCGGCGGAAAGGCTCGGTCTTGACAGCCACGAGCGCCTTAGCACAGGGGGTGAAGGTGACTGGGCGGCAATGCCGGAGGCGTCCGAGTTCTTGGACAAGGCGCAGCAGGGCGACGCCACGGCGCAGTGCTTTCTCGGCTGCTGCTACGAGCACGGCTGGGGGGTGAAGGCGGATCGCGCGGTGGCTGAGAAGTGGTATCTGCGAGCCGCCCTGCAGGACAACGGAGAGGCACAGAACAACCTGGGGTGGTACTATGGTGCGTGCCAGCCCACTGCAACACTATCCCGTCGTCGTGTACGCTGCTGAGCGGATCGCTGTGCCCCCTCCCCGGTGGTTGTACGTTGAGGCGCGCTGAGGAGGCGGGAGAGAGGGCTGTGGGTGCAGAGAGCGGCTGGGGCGGCACCAAGGACCTCAAGCGTGCGTGTGAGTTTTACACCAAGGCGGCGGAGCAGGGAAACCCCGTGGGCCAGGTGCGCGGTGCTCACTGGAGAGGACCCACCAGGGTTTTGGCGGGACAGTTGGCGTTTGGGTGTGGTGGTGGCGTGCGGTCAGTCTCGAGGTGTATAAGCACCAGATGGCGGTGGAGTCACTGGGCGGTGCCATTCCCACGTCTCGGTGCTGTGGCTGCGGTGCAGGCCGAGATTCGGTTGCATCCAACATCCTCAGCCCTCAGTGCATCCTCTCGTGCATCCACCAATGCAGCCATGGGTCAAACGATGTCGCTGGCGTGCTGATGGTTCGCGAGAATCGTCTGCCACTTCTCCTAGCTCCCTTGGCGCGGAGCAAGCCCAGAGACCAAGGGGTCCGATGGAAGACTGGCCTCACTGGGTGATGGCGCCGTGGCGCAGGTGGCCCTCGCGCGGTGCTACTGGAGCGGGTGGGGCGTGGATAAGGACCTCAAAGTGGCGGCCAAGTGGTACGAGAAGTCCGCTGAGCAGGTGCGGGCTCCTGCACCAGAGAGCCTCACTCTCTTGCAGGCCCACCTCCATCGCCATCGCCAAACACCACCGCTGAGACGCTGAGATACCGGCGTGGCTGTATGGTGCATCACAGGGGCTTGGGCACGCGCAGTTCAACCTCGGAAGATGTTTCGGTGCGTGCCGACTGAGAGCCCCTCGGCTGGGCTTTACCGTATGCGCTGCTGTGTGGTTTGGTTGGGCGTGCTGAGGCCACGATGGGGTATGCGACGGGGTGCAGAGAACGGCTGGGGGGTGACGCGTGACCCCAAGACTGCCGCGCAGTGGTATCAGAAGGTACGACGTCCTTTGGTGTTCGCTTTCTGCTCCCACTCACTCGGGGCATGGGCACGCGTTTCGACATATGTCGCTGACGCCCGTGCCACGTTTGCGAGAGCAGGCAGCGGAGCAGGGGGACGTGTATGGGCAGAACAACCTCGGGCGATGCTACGGTGCGCGCGACTGACCCCCTCACTTGCACTATCCACAGCAGGGAACTGCGGCTGAGAGCGTGCTGCCCCTGAGCGCTGAGCCAGTCGTGAGCTCTCTCGATCGTGAGGAAGTGCTGAGCGCTTTGAGTGCTCATCGGACCATACATACGATGTAGTGTGGACGGCGCGGCATCGTGGTTGGGTGATGTTTTGACGCGTGCGGAGGCCACGTGGGGGCGCGGGATGTGCGTTGCAGAGAATGGCTGGGGGATGGAGCGCAACCTGGTGAACGCGTATCGGTGGTATCGCAAAGCGGCTGAGGACGGGTTGGCATACGGACAGTTCAACCTGGGGCGCTGCTACGGCAACGGATGGGGGGCGGCAAAGGACCTGTCACAGGCGGCGTTCTGGTATCAACGGTGCGCGCCCCTGTCTGGAGCCTTAAGCGAGAAATGCTGCTGCGGGGCCGCCTCGTTCGCATCGGACACTGCCAAGCTGAAAGAGCGACGGTGTCGGAGACCAAGCAGATGAAGAAGAAGATTTGCTATAGGGGCGAGAGAGAATCGTCACGTCAGTTTTGGAAGGCGTGCGATCCGTCGCTCACGGCTTTCCTATCAGCGCGATAGAGAGTTTGGTTTGTGTCGCGGAAGTTTGGTGGCTCCAGCGGCTCGTGTGCATCACACGCGGCCACGACGTGTGGTGTGGGAATGTGCAGGGCGGCGGACCAGGGCCATGCGGACGGGCAGAGCAACCTGGGGCGATGCTACGGTGCGATTCCGACCGACGCCCTCATCCCTCAGCCACGGGTGCACTGCTGTCTCTGAGCGTTGCTCGAGTCGTGAACAAACCGGGCAGAGCGTGGGGCCCGCTTCCCTGGTTCGTGAGAGGTGGCGCTGAGCGCTGTGTGGGCTCATTGGCACCATACGGCGGCTGGGTCTCTTGGCTGGTGAGGTTGTTGAGACGTTGCTGAGGCCACGTGACGGATGGACACGGGGCTCGCAGAGAACGGCTGGGGCGTGCCGCAGAACCTGGCTGAGGCGGCTAAGTGGTACAAGGCGTCTGCGGAGCAGAACCACCAGTTTGGGCAGAACAACCTGGGCTGGTGCTATGAGAACGGGCTAGGGGTGGAGAAGAGTGTGGTGGAGGCGGCCAAGTGGTATCGCCGCGCCGCCATCCAGGGCCATCCGCACGGGCAGAACAACCTGGGGCGCTGCTACGGTGCGTGCGTTTGCGACCCGACAGACACCCTGGGCCGCCGCCGCCGCCACACTGAGTCGACTCGGGTGACACGCGGCATGGTCAATGGGCTTAGCTGCACCGGCGAGTCCGTGATGTACTCTCTGCACAGCGATAAAAAAATTGTGCGGTGACGACGTCGTCTCCATCTAACAACACCTCACTTCCCCCACCGCGCTCGCTGACTGCACCGGCTGCGCTCGCTGAAGCTCTACGCAGCTGTGTGTGGACGGCTGTGCCAGTGGCCATGTGAGCTGTGGCGCGTGCTGAGGTTGGGCACGTGGGGTTGAACGTGGGGCTCGCAGAGAACGGCTGGGGGCTGACGAAGGACCTAGAGATGGCGTCCAAATGGTACAAGAAATCCGCGCAGCAGGGCAACACAGCGGGCAAGATCAACGCCAGTCGAGCCACGCAGGTGCGTGCCTCCTCTTTTCACGACGAGCGTTGAGTGTGGGATCTGTTCAGCTTGCGAACAGAGCACACGGAATGAGATGCTTCTGCTACTGAAACGACAGGGGCAGAGCGTGTCCCTATCACTTGTGTGAGAGAGTCTTGGAGGCAACTGAGCGCTCTCTCGAAGATGAAGAAGAAGAAACGACCCGTGCCCCTCTCGCTGGGTTGCATTGCACCTGCACACTTTTGCGACCTGCGGGTTTAGGTTTTTGTTTCTGATGGGTGTACTTGTGGGGGTTGAGTTCGCAGCGCGAGATGGGCAAGACGAAGAGCGGCAGCAGCAAGAGCAAGGCGAGCGACGCGGCGGAGGGCCACTTCAACCTGGGCTTGTGTTTGGAGCACGGCTGGGGGGTGGCCGTGAACCTGCAGGAGGCGGTGAAGTGCTACCGGCAGGCGGCGGAGGCGGGCAACGCGTACGGGCAGAACCGGCTAGCGATGTGCTACGAAAAGGGGCTAGGGGTGGAGAAGAGCGCGGAGGAGTCCAAACGATTCTACAAACTGGCCGCCGCGCAGGGGATCGCGTGGAAGGACACAACCCAGTGAGAGGCATGCCTGTTGTAGATTGTTGTACATTCATTTTTATTCCACGCCGCGTAACGTACACAGGGCTTTTTGGCGCGCTTCACTCGTGGACATTTCTTTTGACGTCTCTCTTACACAGGGCTGGCTAGCTACCCGCCCAGGCTCTGCGCACAACCGCCGAACAAGTGAGTGAGACGAGGGCAGATGGCCGTTCTCATGCGCCACGAGTTCTCGCTCGCTGAACAGGAGGCCGACCAAGTGCTTCCGAGAAACCCTAGCGCGACCACGACCCTGAGTCTCACGCACCTCGTTTACGGCGCTCATCTCCCTAATCATCTCGTCCAGCTGCTCTTTTGTAAGCTCTATCACCGTCTCCTTCCCCAGCGCTGCGAGCCCCGCGTGCCACCGCCGCAAGTGAGTACTACCGACTGTCAACCTTTTGGTGCAACCTTTGGCGTGGCAGAGGAGAGGAAACCGTCGGCAGCTACCGGGTGGCGCCACAACCTCCTCGCCGCTTCCCAGGCACGCACTGGACACCCCAGGACAGTTTGATACCCTCTTGCCCTTGGCTTCCCCAAGGAGGGGTTTGAGTGTGCGAGTGTGGACGGATGCGGGTGTTACCTTGGGTGCCGGGTACCGTAGGGTGCTCCGGCTGTGTGTATAGCTGCAACCGTAGCAGCGGTTGCTTGATGGAGGCGATTTTGTCGCTGGCCACGGTGTGCAGCAGCTTCCAGTCAAAGTCAGACAGCTGCAGCGCGGATGTAGCTGGCTCCTTGGACACCATCGCACCCCCGCCTCTTCACCTCTGCTGTCTGCCCCAGTAGAGATGCCTCCAGGGTTTGGGCAGCAACTCGTGTGCTGAGGTGCTGCGTGTGGCGCGCACACCCGCTTGTGCCCGTAATACGCTCCCGTGCCTCTGCTCGGCAGTGCTCGGCCGGCTGGTCGGTGGGACCCCGTGCAGCGTGTGAGCAATGAGGTAAAATTCCATCTGCTGGTGAGCTCCGACCCACCCCTGCAGGACAGCACACTGACGCACGGTCCTACACAGCGAGTGGTGTGTACGAATGTGGCAGCGCAGTGCGTGCGCCCCGCGTGCAGTCGTCTCGCAGAGCCTCACGTGGCCTCAGGGCATGCGATATGAGGCGCTGTGGCGAGCGTTGCGATTCAGCCGATGCACTGACGGGCACCCTTACATGGAGGGGACAGTCCATTCCCTCCATGGAGTGGATCGGCCGCGGGTGGCCGGATGCCGAGGCAATCCCCAAAATAGGGAGAGGCGCCTGGAGGCGGCCACGCGGCCTGGACAGCGCGATACAATGGGATCCTGCAGTCATGTTCTCGTGCACGCGTGTGTCGCAGCGGTCAGCCGATGCCGATACCCAGCCCACGGGAGAAGGTAGAAAACATGTAGCTGAGCATCTAGCTACCGACGCGGCAGGGTGTTGTGTATGCGAGGGGGTGTGTACACGCACCGCTCCTCCCGTACCAGGCGTGCGCATGACTGCTCCCTGGGTGGAGTGCCGGTGTTCGCACCCTCACCTGGAAAGACGCACGAGAGGAAGAGCCAGAGCCTGAGGGAGGGCCCTCCGTCGCTGTTGAGCCACCGGGAGCATCGTGACCGCGGTCGTGGCACTATGACGGTGTCCTGCAGCGAGGCGATTGAGCCAAGACCCCTGTGTCGAGGTGCTGAAGGGGTGATGGGGTTTTGGTGCACAGACAGAGCAGCATGGCGGCCCTCGCGGTGGGTAAGGACCATGAGATCCCCAACACGGACCCGCACATCGTGCGCCTCGGGTAAGTCGCCCACTCCACCCAACCCAAGGGCTGCCCAATGCTTGCACTGCCCCCTGCCTCCCAGCGGCTTCGAGAGGCGTTACGCTCGAGCGACTCAACTGTTGGCACACAGCTGAAGGTGGTGAAAATGGATACGGGTGGATGGTGAATCTCATACGTTGGTATCGGTGGTGTGCGGGGTACAGCGCGTGCTGGAACAAGGCTGCGTACGAGGGAAAAGACGTGGATCTCGCGTGCGTCATGTTCGACGAGAAGGGTGCAGCGAAGGAGACTGTCTACTACGGGTTGATGATGGGCCGCAAGCGTACCGTCACGATGATGGCGGACGATGCCACGGGCACGGACGACGCGCTGATCGAGATCAACCTGGGTACGATGGACCCTGTCATCAAGGCCATGGCGTTCACCGTCAACACCGGCATGGGCTTCGACCTCAGCGGGTACGCGCGCATCCACGCCGTTCGAATATCGCGCCGCTGCATGCTCACAGCAGCTGCCGCTGGCGTGACCGCCACGCTGCGGCATTGTCGGACTGTGTTTGCGAGCCGAGGACACAGCCACACAGGGGTACTCAACGTACACACGCGCGCCTGTCCTCCGCCGTGTACACTGTTGACAATGACGCATGTGGCTGATGCGATTCGCAAACTGGGGTGCGTGCGTGCCCGCAGCCTGGAGGAGGTGAAGTTCTCCCTCAAG
>Ga0115006_10001451_pt1 | contig 14798 bp, 22 predicted proteins | sample ArcOceMetagenome_3_FD_88943 | JGI IMG/M metagenome (GOLD analysis project Ga0115006, IMG submission 88943) | Marine eukaryotic phytoplankton communities from Arctic Ocean - Arctic Ocean- Svalbard ARC20M Metagenome | ecosystem: Environmental > Aquatic > Marine > Oceanic | place: Arctic Ocean...
CCTCCCACACACCTTCCAAACCCCCCCCCCCCCCCCCCAAAACCCCGCGCCCCTCCACTTCCTCCCCCCCCCCCCCCCCCCCCCCCGCCGCCGCCCCCGTCGCCTCACCGGCCAACGATAGCCAGCCGTCGACCCCAGCCACCATCCACATCGATGGACAACTGGAGCAACTGGTCGCTAGAGCACGCGCAAGAAACCTGCGCGACCTGCGCCCCGCGGCTTCCCTGCCAACAGGTTGACAGGAGGTGAGACGGAGACAGACTTGGACAAAACCAGAGCACGCCCTAGCAACGAGGCATCAAGAGTGTGCGAAAACCTGGCCTGCGTCATTGCCGCCACCAAAAAACCGACCGATCTGCATGGGGTTTGCGGACTTGGAGAATTTGCAGCTGAAGCGCACTGAGATGACGCCCTTCTGCGGCCTGCCATCATCGTACTTGTAAACCCTTGCAGTGCGGGTAAATCGTACGCATGCCGCAGAGCTGCAGATCGTGAATGCGCACTCACGCTCATACCGGCCAGCAGCCAAGATGTAGGTGCACTCAACAGCTTTGCCCATTTCAGAGCTGCTCTTTGGGTTGCGGTTGAGCTCGTTGATCGCCGCATTTACAACTGCCAGACATTGGTTTTGCTCTTCGGCTAGAGCGGGGCATGGAAGTGGTAAAAGAGGAGAGAGCGCGAGTGAGCGAGCAAGGCAGCAGTCGCGGCTGCCCATGTTCCGGGCCCATTTCTTGATGCTATGCAGCTGCAATAAGAAACCGGTTGGGAACGCGGCAACGACTTGCGGTGCCACGTCGAGCTTCATCGCCACCGTGCTCGGCCACGCTGGCCGTCTTGCTGCCTGGAAGCGCATGCATACAATGGACACGCCCACGGTGACCCCCAGCAAGCGAGCGAGAGAGGGCGAGCTAGGGCGCGAGCTAGCGCGAGAGAGAGAGAGACAGAGAGACAGAGAGAGCACCTCGATCCTCGGGAGGCTGGCGCTGTCGGAGACAAGGAGCGGTCCGGCGAACCCGTGCACGCTTACCACGCCGTACATAGCAACGAGTGCCAGGACCAGAGCCGCGGTCCGCGACATAGCCAAAACCTGTCGCTTTTTGGTTCGTGGGCTACGAGGTACAAGGGGCTGGGGACGCAGTGGTCACTGGTCGTCGCTTCGTCACGGGAGTCGTCACGGGAGTCGGGAATCCTTGCCATGCACATGCGGCGAGCACGATACGCGGTGATGCTAGGTGAGCTCCTGCGTGCAGGCTCGCACAGCCGCCTGCCATGGGCGTGCCTGGATGCTCCTGTGCACGCAGGCCAGTGACTCTGAGCCCCCTCTGCAGTTGCCGCAGCCGCGTCTTTGTGCAACGCTTCATCGGCGGCAGGTGCAGGCCAACGTGCGCCGCCGTCTGCGTTTGCAGCCCCACCGCATGCTTTCGGGTCTCTGCGGGCCCCAGGTAAGTGGGCGGCTGTGGGAAAACGGAAGGCGACGGGACGGTTCTCGCAAGGGCTGGTCGCGGCGGCCAAGGATGTGTGGAGTGTAGCCGGGGCGAACACGGCGATGCAGAACATTATGGGCATGGGCGCAGGCGTGTCGACAGAAGACGTGTGCACACTGAGGCATGACACGCTGGGCACGGGAATCGAACTATGGCACGGCTCGTTTGGTTGGTTTGACTTCATGGCTCACGACGGCGCTCCTGTGATCCTTTCTGATACTTGGGGTATTCAGGTGGAACGGCCGACGCAGGTGTGCCTTACATGTGACTCCTTTGCGCTCAGCGCAAGATCCGAACGAGAACCTCCCGCAAGCAGCATTGTCCGCACGTCCGAGGCCTGATGTGGCTCTGTTCTTTTTGCGCATTCGGCGCTTCCTGTGCGTGTATGCGTGCGAATGTGTATGTGTGCGCAGGTGTTGCCATCGGGCGGGATGCAGTACAGCACGTTGCGGCGGGCGAATGAAGCGCAGGAAACGGAGGAATACCGCATGCCCGACGCCACTGTCAAGGCCGGCTCATGGACGGTCTGTCTCTCTTGCCCTCTTGTCTCCATCGCCCTCTCGCCCCCCTCCGCCTACCATTCCAGAGTGTGAGCAGCCCAGTGGGACGCGGTCTCGACCAACCAGCACGGACGTGTGACCATTGCCTTGCGAGATGCACCGTTGCGGCCGCGCTGCCTCGTGCGTGGCAGCTTGCCTCTGGCTAGTCAGTGCCTCTGGCTAGTCAGTAACGCCTTGCCTCTGGCTAGTCAGTAACGCTGCTGCCTCGCTACTTTAGTCGCCCGCATTAGTCGCCTACGTTAGTCGCCCGCTCACTGCAGGTGTTTCCATCGAGTAAGTAACGCTGTTGACTGGCTACATTTAAACACTTAGTTGGCCACTGGCTGGCTAGAAGAGCTGCTGAGCGACGCTGCAAGCAAGTGCCTGACGCTGCAAGCAAGTGCCTGCTCCCCATCTCTCACCTCCTCCTCTCCCCCCGTTTCTCCCTCCCGCTCACACCCCCCCGCGCACTCCCCCTCCTCCTCTCGCGTGTTCCCCAGGCGACAGTGGAGGGCGACTATATCATGATCAAGAACCAGTATGCCTCGCGGCAGACGATAGTGTTATCGGACGACGGCTTCATCTTTTTGGGCTCGCGCGGCGTTTGCATCTCAGTCCTCAATGTCTGTGCGCTCACCCCTCCCTCCGCAAGCACCAGCGGCAGCCACGCGCTCTCCTCGCAGTTGATGCATGCCCGCGCAGCATTTATGCGTGGCTGCCTTGATGCCACGCACGCGGTGCCAGACCTTGGTGTTTGGTGATACATGCGAGAGCTGTGCGTTGATGTAAGCAAAGGGTAGTAGTGAGGTGCAGGTGCTGTGCACGCCCCTGATACTGCGCCTTGAGATACTGCGCCTTGAGCAGCGCCTTCTACTCCGCCTTCTCCTGCGTCTTGTACTGTGCCTCATACTGTGCCTTATGCTGTGTGGTGTACGAAGCCTTATACAGTGCCTAATACTGTGCATACCGCGCGTTTCGTCGCGTCTCGTCTTGCGCATTTAGGGCAAAGCACCCGAGGAGATGCCAGCGGCCGAGGCCTTGAAGCTGCTTCCGGGCTACCAACCGAAATAGCCGAAATCGCCCAACTGGCCCCATCCCCAGGTTCAAGATGCCGACCCCCCGATGAGCCGGCGCAGAGAGGCAAGGCTTCCGGTGCGGGAGCCTTGACCAGAGCCCGAGGCGCTCGACAAGTCAGGCTCTGATAAAGCATTACCGCCCGCCTTTGCCGAGCAGCACTTGCGGCTGGGACAGAAGGCCAAGGAGCCTGATCATTCAGAAGGCTTTCAAGGCAGAATCAGCGGCTGGCCGCGCCTTTGTCGACAGCCCCTCGCCCTGCTTTCTTGCCAGCGCCTTCTCAACCACCCGACCAATTGTTTTTCAATCTGGCGCTGGCATCACTCGGACGCACATCTGGCAAGTAAATGCACCGAATGGGGCGCCTGGTGCCGGGAGCTCAGTTGGCCGCGAGTGTTTTGCACTTGACACGCTTACAGTAATCCCGCAGTAAGTCTCATCACCGCCCAAAGCAACTTTTGGTTGATTCGCATGTGTAACACCAACTCGAGACCTTGGCGGGCGCTTGCATGTGCATTACCGTGATAATGCACATGCGCATTACCACCAATCCGAGTCCCCTTGAATCCAAAGAATGCACGAGTGGCTGGATGTATTGCATGTTCATGGGTGCACGAATCGACTCAATGGCATCCTTTCGTGAGAGCAGCGCATTTGCGGGGAGGGGTCTGAGGGACAAGTGTAGGACGCGCGCATGTGGCACACATTTCCAGTGAAAAATGATCGAAGAGGGTTGCGTTTGCAGACCCTTTCTATTAGTACCAGGTAGGCTAAAGATAAGCGAGGCAAGGAATCGGCAGATTTCGAGAGCACAAACCCCGTCGACAAGGAGGTTGTACGGTGAAAATGCGCACATACGCCCGTGTTGACGGGTTTTTGGCTCCGAAATCTGCCGATTACTTGCCTCGCTTTTCTTTAGTCTACCCTGGTGCCAAAGAAAGGGTGTGCCGCGCCTCCACCAAACGCAACCTTCTCCGGTCAAAATTCACTGGATTCCATGCATTCACCAAGATCTCGCAGCTCCACTTTCATACTTTTTGATCTATAATAAATTAGTCTTCACTGGTCATGTTCTCAGAATATCCTTTTCGAGGCATGCACATCAGAAGAACTCAGTGCTCGGATGTAGGCGTACGAGCTGCCCTCATCATTCTCCCTCCCTGGCCTCCTCCTTTTCCGCCGTCGCCTCCAATGCAAGATGCGGGTGCGTACTGTATGGCATACCGCCCAGGACGAAAATATGTGGCGCAAAGCGCAGGTCCGATGCCTACGTCGCAGAACACGTCGCAGAATTTTGAAAACTCCCACGAGTGGGCAGATTCTCATCGCCAAAACTTCGGTGCAGCAAGCCCTTTTGCAGCTACCACGTCGAAAACCGACTCCACATGCCTTGGGCATGTCCCCGCATTCAGCGGCATCCAGCAACATGCAAAAGCTCGCAGCACCGAAATTCACCAAAGACCTGAAAATTCATTCCAGGCCACAAGATTGTCGCCGCACTCCCGTCGAAATGTAATTGCAACGCCCACGGCGACCACCGTCAGGAAGGGTAGATACAAGTACGTCATCCACGGATCATAGTACTGTGGGGAGAATGTAGTTGGGGCGTGGGGTGTTACATGAGCAACTCAATCATGTCAGACGATGGAGCTTGTCTAGCCGTGCGGCTTGCACAAGGGCAATGTCGCAGTTGAGATCACAGTCAAGATGCTGTGCAAAGGCAGGCGGTGAAATTGACCTTTGATTGAGCAAATGCTTTGTGCACTTTGTCTCTAATCGGGTCCAAAGGCACTCGAAATTCAAAGGACTCGAGCTTCGCTTTCTGTGGTTTCGGGATAATGGCACCCCTGGTTTCGGGTGGATGCCAAATTCTGTGAGCCTTTCATGGTTGCACGAGTTGATCGTACGACATTGTTCTGCGGTGCATAACCTTCTACGCAAGCGACAACGTTTTGTGGACGCACGAGCGTAAAGAGCAGAGGAGACGAAAAATACCAGAAAAGCTCGTCGATGCCTCCAATAAAGCCCAGCGCTACAGTGGACCGAATGATTCTTTCGTTGGTATTGCTGTAGAACAGCAGTCCGATGCCGATCAAGAGCAGTGATACCCTGTAAGTCGCGGGCGCTCCGCTGGTCAGTATGATCCTCATTCAACACATGCCAGCAGGAGAACATGAATATATTGAAAAACAGAGATAAGTCTAGGGCGCACATTGCTTTAAAAAAACCAAACAGGCAGGACGAGTAAGTCAAAAATGCAGGGGAAAATGACAAGATGGCAAAATGGATTATAATGTAATCGAATGGAGCACCAGGTGATGAGTTCGGAGATGACAGAGAAACAAAAGAGGAAAGAGCGCTCCATCGAGTTAATAAGCCGCGGCTTGAATTCGCCTTCTAGACCGGCGACGAAAATAGCGTCGCTACGCAGTACGATAGACGCATGCTTGAACATGTTGAACAGGTTATTCGCCATCATCAGGATGTAGACCAGGACAGCGAACATTTGTAGGGGGAACCCCGCATTTGTACAGATGGGGTCTTTCCACGGGCCTCTGGCGAGGCAATCCCAAATGGAATTGTACGCTGCGTCCTCGCATGAAGCCATCTCAATACCGTAGAGATAAAATGAGAATAGACACTGCATCCACGTTCCGCGCACACAAAAGATCACACGTGCGTCAGGAGCATCCGACTGGTGCTACAGAAGGCGAGAACAATACCGCACCATGCTGCACAAGTCCAAGCAAACTTTTGACGGGCACACACGCATGCAAACCTGAACGAAAAAGGAAATTATGCCCATGAAGCCGAACTTCAACATACCCACTTTCAGACCGTACGCCATTGACGTGCCCACAACTGCCCCGTACGCGTTGCAGCATACTGCACGGTGATTTGCATGTTTCAGCTATGTGGCTCAGCGCACGCATGCGCATATGACGCCACGTGGGCGCGCAGCTTGGGAGATTGCTTTTGTGCACAAGAACCAACTATTTTTGAAAAATCCTACTTCCGTATCTGACAAAGCCCGGGGGCTTCTTGGGCAAGAACGTACGTTTCGCCGTAACCTGAACGCCTGCACACGCGCATGCTCATCTCAGCACAGACGCGAGCACATCATCCACTAACCTAAGGTATCGCAGATAAGCACCGAGAGCAGAGACTTGTATGCGCCCGCAACGATGAGCCAAAAGGGGACAACTGGCCAGCGGGCGGCAGAACATGCTGGTTGCGGCAAATGTTGCGACACCACACCAAAACAAAGACAACAGATGCAGAATAGAATAAAGACATCCACCTTCTATTCCAGTGGGCAAGGTGTACCATTTTATCTTTTTCTCCACGCCCGGCACCACAGAGACGACGGCGTTGTTTGTCGAACTTGGATTGCCATCAAGGTCGTCAACATAATACTCCGCCGGCGCAGCGCGATCGGCTTGCAGACCATCCAAAAGGACCATGTCAGGCCGTGTGTGTGTGGTCAGAGGCACGCTACCGATGGCATGTGGGGTCAGAGACATGCCCAGCTCCCCGGGCAACGGGCCAAACCCCGGCGCCTCCAACAGCTGCGCCGCCAAGCTGTCCGGGCGACGTGGCTTCAGTGGCATGCCATTCAACCCCATCCCTGGCATCAACCCGTTTGGCCCTATGGCGCCAGGAGGCATGGCGCCCTGTGTCTGTTGAGTTGTCCCCAATGTAGCTGTAATGGTAGAATTAACGCCATTTGCATTCACCATTGTTCCATTGGCATTCGCTGCATTGGGGACAAATTGAGCATTCTGGGTCTGCTGACTCAAATCGGTAGGAAACAAATTGGTAGGAGCCCCTGGAGCCGCGGGAGTAAGAGCGTGTGTAAAACTGCCTGCGCCACCGGCAGCCGGCGCCAGCGAAATCCCGGGTACTGCACTGATTTCTTGCTCTCGTGGTGCTACTGGTGGGCTTGGTTGGCCAACACTGCCATCATCTACCGAGGCGAGCCTGTCGTTCAAGGGTGCGGTTCAATGCTGCTATGCTTCTATCGGTGTGGTGTGTGCTGTGATCGCATCAGGTGCAGCGTGCAAGCGATACCAGCCCTCGCACCTGTTGACGGAGGCAGAAGGATGGCCGTATTCAGGCGATCTGCACATTTGTCCGTGTTACACGCAAAAACGATGTAAGACATGGTCATACAGGACAGAGTACCACGAATTACGAATGGACTGTGAGGGGCCAGAGGAGTGCTCACGTTTCTCCAACTTTTGCAGGAATTATCCGCCGCTTTGTGTCGCCGTGGCCCAGCTTGCCGTTCGCCCCACTGGCACACACACACTTACACGGTAAGCACAAACGGTGACGAAAAAGCGGACACGCAAGCTGCGCGCTCACCTTCCCCATGTCCATAGACCTCCCCCCTCGACGATAGCAACCGTGTGAAAGTCACCGCATGACGCATCAATGACACGGCCGCCGCCAAACTGAGCCTGGATCGGCGTCGGCACCATGCGGCTGTGGGTGTCATCTTGTCCGAGCTGAGCGTCGTCGTTTATGCCCCATGTCCACAGGTCGCCGTTGGTTGACACAGCAGCGGTATGCGCGTAGCCGCAATCTACCATGAGCATGCGCTGTCCGCCCAGCTTCTGAGGCGCAATCAGACCTGGGCTGTTTCGATCACGCTTGTCATTGTGTCCCAATTGTCCCTGCTCGCCCCAGCCCCACGTGTACAGCGAGCCGCCGTCGGCAACACATGCTGTATGCGCCTGCCCGCACGACACAACAGCGACGTTTTGCACAGACACCAATGTCGGCACAAGCTTTTTCTCCGTGTCCCCGTGGCCAAGCTGGCCGTGGTCGGAGCTCCCCCAGCTCCACAGGCCCCCTCCAGCGCCAGAGTCCACCACGGCGGCCGTGTGGGCCCCGCCGCACGACACCATCATGACCCTGCCTCCGTCCAGGAACTGCTCTTGCTGGACAAGAGCGGGCGCGCTGCGGTTGCTCTCGTCGCCGTGGCCGAGCTTCCCGAACGCGCCAAAGCCCCAGGTCCAGAGCTTGCCGCCCTCGGTGATGCACGCAGTGTGCCAGGACCCGCACGCCACCGACACCACACGCTCGCTTCCCAGGTTCTGAGAGAGCAGCAGCGTCGGCTCGAGGCAGTCGCCCTCGTCGCCATGCCCCAGCTTGCCGTAGCCGCCGTCGCCCCAGGTCCAGAGGCTGCCCTCCTCGGTGATGGCGGCCGTGTGCGTGTTGCCGCACGCCGCCTGCACGATGAGCGAGCCGCCGAAGACGGCGCGCGGCAGGAGGTGCGGTGCGTGCGCCTCGCCCCGGCCGCCGTGCCCAAGCTGCCCCTCGCCGCCGTAGCCCCACGCGAAGAGCTCCCCGGACTCGAGCACGCCCACGGTGTGCCAGTGGCCGCCCGCGGCGCTGTGCCACCGCGCGCGCTGCAAGGCGCCCTGCACTGGCATTATCGCTCCCCCCGCCGCCGCCGCGGTGATGTGTGAATCCGACGTCAGCTAGGTACCGCGCTGGTACAGACGCAAGGTGGCCATGTATGCCACTTGAGTGAGACGGCTCAGGGTTCAAATGTGTGATAGGTTTGCCCAAGACGGGTAGAAGGTTTTAGTAGACTTCTGGCAAACAATCCATTATTTTGTAGCAGAAATCTTGGAGACGAAACAATTTTCTATTTCATTTTTGCTGCACCTGTTGCATCAGAATATTCGAGAATTGCAGTGCGAAAAGAATCGATTTCATTGTAAACTCCCATTCTCAGCTCGAAAGAACCACCCGTGACATTTGTCAGGTTGTTCGTGGCGTCGGGCCGTTGGTTGGTCGATCGAGGCGTGAAGGGGGGAGAGCGGGATGTCGGCAGCGACACGGAAGCTAAAGTACGGCGGGCTGGCGACGCTGCCACTGCCGGAGCCCAAGATTAACACGCACGGCGCGGTGGGCGTGGACCCGCACGAGCTCCTGCAGTTCCTGCTCCCGACGGGCTTCTTCCACTCAAAGTCGACGGCGCGCCTCTACATCTTTGCCGAGTGCGGGCCGACGCTGGTCAAGGTGCGCGAGGGGTGGATGAGCCTGCGGGCCGGCTACAAGGGCATGCACGTCGTGACGGAGCAGGAGCTCGAGGATATGATCCACGAGATGATCCGCGAGGACATCCTGCGTGTGTACGTGGGCAACGCTATTCTCACGCCCACGGAGCAGGAGGAGGTGATTTCGCAGGCGGATCCGGCATTGAAATCGATTCCGAACTATACAAAAGAGGAGTTTGAAGAATTGCTTGCTCCAGGCACGCGCACCCTCGCGCGCGCGCAAAATCACGCACACGCAGCTGGCATGCCGTGCCCGCTCTCGCGCTTGCTCCTACCCCGCATTTGCACGTGGCTTGGCGCACGGCGATATTGGTGGGCGCCACAACCACCTCACGCCCCTTCCTTCCCCCCCCGCCCCACCACCCCTTGCATCTTTCCCCCTTTCCATCGCCCTCTTCCTTTGCGCCGCCCCCCTGCGTGTGTGGCACAGCATTGAATGAGGAGGGACAATACGACTTTCATCGACTGCAGGCGCTGATACGGAAGGAGCGCGCGGCAAAGGTGAAAGCGAACGGCCCTGTGTGCCGTAGTCGCCAGTCGCTCGTCGGGCGCGTGCAAGAGCGAGTGTGGCATAGATGAGTGTGCCGTAGATCGCGTAGGAGCACCCTGTCAACGCCAGTGCGCAGAGTCCCGCGGGCAGCCTTGGTATTTTGTCCCCAACCCGCCGCCCGCGCCCTAACGGCCTGGCACGGCCTTGCGCTGCCGCCTCTCTCGCGCTGCTGCCTCTCTTCCCCGCAGCTTGTCGACCGAAAAAAGATGTATCCAGATATCGTGAACAAGAAGCTGCGCCTGCCGCCCCAGGCGTTTCAGTTTTACGACGAGACCCTTGCGCAGAGGTCTCTTTTTTGCCCTCTTTTCTCGTGCGCTCAGTCTTTCTCCCAGGCAGTTTTTCCCATCTCTCTTGCGCATCTCTTTTCCATCTCTTGCGCATCTCTTTTTCATCTCTTGCGCATCTGTACCGCACCCTTTTACTCACTGCTTTGAATCGTTATCCCTGTCTCTCCCTCCTTCCCTCCCTCTCTCCTTCCCTCCCTCCCTCCCTCCCATCCCCTCCCCCCGTGCATTTTCCGCCTCCTCTCCCTCCCCCATCCCTCTACCCCTCCCTCTCTCCCGCCTTTCTCTCCCTCTCCCTCTCCCTCTGCCTCTCCCCCTCCTTGTCCCTCTCCCTCTCCCTCTCCCTCGCCCCTTCCTTTCCCTCATCTTCTGCTCCGCCTACCTCTGAAAACACCAGCATACGGCCGCAAAAGAGCCGGGACAGCGAGATATTCATCAAGACGTCCAAGGCGCTGAGTCGGAACTCGTTCAAGATCGCCGAGGCAGAGGACAAGAACAACCCGACGCTGGTCATCAATGCGCGCTTCCTGCGCGAGGATGCCGGCTTCAATCCCGCCATTCCCAAATTTAAGGTCAGCGGCTCTGGTGTTGCTTGTCTTGTCTGGTGCGCCAGTCTTGTCTCGTGCGCCTCTATCACATCGCATTTTTATCGCCGAAAATTGCCCATGCCGCGTGGGTGTATGGATGGTGTATGTGCTCCGCAGGCCTTGGGCCCATCCGGGGCCCCGAGCTTTCTGGCTAGGTGGCGGGTGTGCAGGCGGCCAACTGCCAGGGGCCGGCATAGGGTCAGTAGGCGATTTCGTAGGCGAGGGCCGACTGTGACGAGGGCATGTGGTGGTGGGGCGAACAACAGGTACCTGTGATCGCGAACACGGGAACGCGCGTCAAGCCGCATCTGCCATGGGCGTCCAAGATCAACCTCAGTCAGCAGCGCGCCCCGGGCAACAAGCAACTCGCGTCCACAAGCGCTTTCAACCGCCGCCAGCCCTCCTGACCCCTCCGCCGCACGTGGCCATTCTTATTCTTTGCTCTCCTTACTCTCTTATTCATTCCTCTTTCTGTGTGTGTCTTGCCCTCGCCTACACTATCGCCTCCTGACCCTGTGCCCCAGGGCCTCCTGACCCTGTGCCCCGGGGCCTACTGACCCTGTGCCCCGGGGCCTACTGACACGCGGATGAGAGGGTGCGAGAGAGGGATCGGGCGAGCGTCCAGACTGAGACACACTGACACAAATGCATTTGTGATTAAACTTAAACACTCGCAACGTGAACAAGAGCGCTTACACACGCGTGGTGGTACGGTAGTACTCAGCACCAGCTGCACCTGCCGCGAGGGCCCAGGAGGCACAGCACACGCGAGGACACACAGCCCAAGCAGCCGTCTAGCGGCGCGCGCGCTCTTTCAAGCGTGGCCGTGCTGCACGCTTAACAAGCTTGACCAGCAGACACGCTTGCATGAAACACAGAAAACCTTAGTCTCGAGTCACACGCAGGCACGGCCAGGAAGACCGGGCGAGGTGCATGTGTGTGACAGGGTGTAACAAGTGTTTGTGATGTCAACAGGGTGTAACAACTGTTTGTGACAGGGTGTAACAACTGTTTGTGACAGGGCGTAATAACTCAGCCATTCCTGCCCGCTTTCCTCAGAACACTAGTCCGGGCGGGTGCGTGTGAAAGGCAACCGCTGTCCACGTGGTTGCTGCCATTTTCGGATGCAGGCTGCGTGAACCAACTGGGGCTGCGCAACGGCAGGGCACACCTAGTCCCAGCGACCGTGCCGGCCTCTACTGTTTTGCCATCCCCCCCTCTGCCGCTGGGCCGGCGAGGTTAGGAGAGAAGCAGGCAACATTGGCCCCCGCAAACACCTCGATCCGCTCCTTTGCCAGACTGTATCGCTCGCACAGATAGTCTAGGAAGTCGGCCCGCGACACCTGCCGCGCCCCTCCATCTGTCAAGCGCTCACATCGGGCGCCATATAGACAGACAGACATACATACATGCCCCATGTGTATACACGCGCGCACACACATACACGCATGCACGCATGCATGTATACATGCATCTACATGCATCTACATGGATACATACACAGCATATCACCACTGGGCGGCCATCAGCAGACAGGCGGTGGGGAAAGAGGGACGGAAACACGCAGCACGGCACCGCGACCACAGGCTTGCCCGCCCTTGTGGCCCACGCGATGGCTGGCTCTGTTGCCTGCTCCCTCCCGCAGAACCCACCAGAACACGCAATTTAGCAAACAGCTCGCTCCCCTCGCTCCTCTCGCCCCCCTCGCTCCCCTCGCACCCCTCGCTTGCCTCCAGGGCGCACAAGCTGAGGGCAGCACGCGACAGGACAGCAAGGCAACCACAGCACACCAAGCACAGCCCACCGCGTCCGCGTGCATGGCGACGACCAAGGACACGCGGCCGAGGAGGGCCTGGTGTGCGGGGTTGGAGAGGAAGGCGTCGTCAAACAGGCTGACTAAATGCTCTGGCATCGGCGTCTTGCGCTTTCCTGCCCACTTGCGCTCCGACCTGCTCCGTACACACGAGCGCGCGCGCGCGCGCGCGCACACACACACACACACACACACACACACACACACACACACACACACACACACACACATATCACACACGCACACGCACGCACACGCACACGCACGAGCACGCACGCGTACACGTATGTTGACAGGTAGCAACGCGAATACAGGCCGATACATGCGTGTATGGAGCAAGTAGCGATGTGTACGCACCTGTTGAAGGAGCGAGGAGGACGCGGATCGACAAGAGTAACCGGAACGCCCACTTTGCACAGCTCCATCGCTAGATACCCAGCGCCGCCCGCCACATCCAACACCACACCCCCCCCTTCTTCCCCTTCCTCCACTTCTGCCCCTCGCGCCCCTCGCAAGGCTGCGGCGCCTCCCACTTTTTCTAGTATCCAAGCACACATCTTTCGCGCACGATCCTTGGCCCCTTCCCAGCTGCCATGCGCTTCTCTGGCATCTGCTGACGACTCCTCCCCCCCTCCTTCTGTCTCGCTTGCTCTGCTTGCCGCAGGATCCTGTACGCGCCGGGTTTTGATCACGCCCCGCACTTTGAGGCCCCTCGAACCTGCGCCGGGGCCCCCGCTGGTCACGCATTCACCCGTCCCGCCCAGACCGCAGCCCCCAGCACGGTCTCCGGGGTCGGGCCCGGTCTCAGGCTCGGCCCTCTTGTGCTCGCGCACCTTGTGGAACCCGCCCTTTCGCAGCGCAACGATGGGCTCCTCATCCCACCGCGTCACCACTCGAAAGCGTGAAACCGCTAGGTTCAGCGGGTGGGCGCGCTTTGGATCCCAGATCCACCGCGCGTCCACGTCAAGGACGTCTCCCAGACACAGGCCGCGCGTCTCCTCAAATCTGTCCTCGCCGATCACTGCCGCGTCCACCACCAGCTGCGTGAGCGTTCTGCGCTCGGCCGGCACATCGCTGTCGCGCGCGACAGCGTTGGCATGTGCGCCCAACGCCTGCCCCCCGCCCTCACCCAGGACGTGCGTCTCGAGAAACGCGACCCGCTTGTGCAAGCGCACCGCGCCAATCTGCACGCGATAGGAGATGGCGCCGAGCGCAAAGGCCGGGCGCAGGCTCGACGCAAAGGTCGCTGCCGTCACTGGGATCGGCTCCAGGGCGCCGGAGGGGCTGGACGGGTGCGGCAGGCCCAGCACATCGTGCAGGTCCGCTGCGTTTGTCACCCGCTCGCTGCCCGCGGTCTTCTCGTCCCCGCTCATGGACCTCCACTTACAGCCGCACGAACTCGGTATCGGCCGCCATTCCTCAATGACCATGCGGCGGCGCGCGGTGCTGCAGATGCTGGGCGCGCTCCTGGCGGGGTGTGCCATGGCCCCGGCCCGCGCCTTTGTGGCGCTCCGCGCCGCGCCTGCTGGGCAGCTGGCGGCCCTTTCGCCGCGGGGAGGCGCGCTGCGGGCGCAGAGGTCCGCCACCTGGCGCATGGGGGTGCCACCGCGGCCGCTGAACCCCAATGTGCCGACGGACAGCGCCGCGGCGCGCCTCCGCCTGCTCCTGGAGAAGCCCGGTATGCGCATGCGTGGATGCCAGTGAGGCGCGCACGTGCGTGTGCCTGCACACGCATCATCGTTTGCACGCGAGCAAGGGCACCGTGTCGTCCGTCGGGAGATACAGCGCCAATGTCACCCCCGCACCTCGTCCTCCCCGGCGGTGCGCGCTGGCGCCCGCCTCGACGGCGGCGACCTGCATCAGCGGGGTTCGAGCAGCTGAACATGGTGCTGGTCCTTTGGGCTTTTCTCTGCAGGGATTCTCACCATGCCGTGCTGCTTCGACGCTCTCTCCGGTAGCAGTGCGCTCCTTGCCGTCGTGCGTCGTGTGCGTGTGCTGCCGGTGCGTGTGCATGCCAGGCCATTGTGTGCATGTGACGGGCAGAATTCTGATACGGCTCCCGCCGCACTGTCCATACGACCCGCTCCCTTGCCTCACGACCGCCCCACGCTGCGCAGCGCGCCTGATTGAGCGCGCGGGCTTCGACATCTCATTTATGAGCGGATTTTCTACCTCAGGTTCCGATTGCGAGAGTGCTTATTCGGGGTTTCGCAGGGGGGGTGAACCGATGGGGGGCTCTAGGTGACAGCAGGAGATGCATGTGTCTGTGTCTGTGTCTGTGTCTGTGCCTGTGTCTGTGCCTGTGTCTGCGTCTCTCTCTCTCTCTCTCTCTCTCTCTCTCTCTCTCTCTCTCTCTCTCTCTCTCTCTCTCTCGCTCTCTCTCGCTCTCTCTC
>Ga0115006_10001452_pt1 | contig 14797 bp, 18 predicted proteins | sample ArcOceMetagenome_3_FD_88943 | JGI IMG/M metagenome (GOLD analysis project Ga0115006, IMG submission 88943) | Marine eukaryotic phytoplankton communities from Arctic Ocean - Arctic Ocean- Svalbard ARC20M Metagenome | ecosystem: Environmental > Aquatic > Marine > Oceanic | place: Arctic Ocean...
ATTATGGCCGGCGTGGCCGCCACCTTGTTTAACTTTCAACCGACCGGGGGCCAAATCCAGTTCATCGTGGAAAACAGTGACATCCTGCGCAGTGGCTTTGTAAAATCGAGCCGCTTCGCCCACCGCTTGCCCAGAAAGGTTCATAAATGTCTGTGGCTTTAACAACAGGATTTTCTCACGGCCCAATTGGCCTTCACTAATTTGGGCCTGAAATTTTTGCTTCCACGGTGCAAAGCCGTGGGCGGCTATAAGACCGTCCAGCGCCATAAAGCCGATATTATGGCGGTTGTTTGCATATTTACTGCCGGGGTTGCCAAGGCCAACGAAAATTTGCATCACGGGGTACCTTTAGGTGAACGCGGGGTCCGCTAGGCGTATCCTAAGCCCGCAATTTTTCCAAGCACTGAGCGGCCTGTTCAGTACGTGTAATAAAAAACGGGGCCCGAAAGGCCCCGTTTTCTATTTAAGTCGTACAATGCCACTTATTCTTCGGTGGCGGGCGCTTCTGCTTCGGGCTCATCGTCGTCGACGCCGGCTGATTTCAAGCCTGATGGCGCTGAAATATTGGCGATGACAAAGTCACGATCGATCGTGGCTTTTGATCCTTCTGGCAGCGTGATGGCTGAAATTGTCAGGGTATCACCAATATCTTTTCCGGCCAGATCGATGGTCAGCTTTTCAGGAATATCGCCTGCAGTCACCCGCAGTTCCACTTCTTGACGAACGACGGTCAACACGCCGCCCTTCTTCATGCCCGGCGCATCTTCTTCGTTCACAAACTCAACTGGAATAAACAGGTTAACCTTTGAGGTTCTGCGCAGACGCATCAGGTCGAGATGGGTTGGCAAATCTTTGAGAACATCGCGCTGTACGTTGCGGCAAATCACGCGCACGTCTTCTTGGCCTTCGACCTTGAGGTTGAACAAAGTCGACAAAAAGCGGCCCTGTTTCAGACGCTTGAGCAGGATGTTGAACGGAATATTGATCGCCAGCGGATCGCTGCCGCCACCATAAACGATACCCGGAACCAAGCCATCGCGACGTGCTTGACGAGCGGCGCCCTTGCCTGTCCCCGTGCGTTCCTGGGCGTGAAGGTCAGGAATTTCTCCAGCCATAATTAGTCTCCAATGTTAGGGCGAACATCCTCCAAGGCTGTATGTCCGCGTGAAGTGGCGCGTATAGCCCAGTCTGTGAGGCATGAAAAGCAATAAATCCCCGTGTGGGGCATGGCGCGGGGCCTTAGGCCCAATCACCTTGGAAATCTTTCGGGATTAACAATGTGTCACGTGATAATTGGTCGATATGTCGGTGGCCACACAGCGCCATCGAGATATCAAGCTCTTTGTGAATCACCTCAAGGGCGCGGGTGACGCCAGCCTGTCCCATAGCCCCCAACCCATAAACAAAAGAGCGGCCGATATAGGTGCCCTTGGCGCCCAGAGAGAGGGCTTTGAGCACGTCTTGACCCGAGCGGATGCCACCATCCATATGAACCTCTATCTGATCCCCCACGGCGTCGATAATTGCAGGCAATGCCTTGATAGAACTCAACGCCCCATCCAATTGCCGACCACCATGGTTCGAGACGACGATCGCATCTGCCCCGACCTGTAGCGCCATCTGCGCATCTCTGACATCCATAATGCCTTTGAGAATAACCTTCCCGTTCCATTCTTTTACGATACGGGCGACTTTGTCCCAATCAAGCGAGGGGTCGAATTGTTCGGCCGTCCACGTCGAGAGGCTAGCAGGATCGCTCACGCCTTTGGCATGGCCGACAATATTGCCAAAAAATCGCCGCTGTGTGCCCAGCATCTCCAGACCCCAACCCCATTTGGTCGCCAGATTGGCCAGAGTTTTTGGCGTCAACTTGGGCGGTGCCGACAGACCGTTCCGAATATCTTTATGGCGCTGTCCCAATATCTGCAGGTCGAGGGTCAGCATCAAAGCCGCGCAGTTGGCGGCTTTGGCGCGGGCAATCAAGCGGCTGTTAAAATCCGTATCTTTCAGCATGTAGAGCTGCATCCAAAACGGGGCATTGGTTTCGGCGGCAACATCCTCGATCGAACAAATTGACATTGTTGACAGGGTGAAAGGAACGCCAAACTCAGCAGCCGCCCGGGCGGCTTTGATTTCACCATCCGCCGATTGCATGCCGGTCAGCCCGACCGGAGCCAGCGCCACCGGCATGGCAACGCTTTGACCGATCATCTCGCTTGCGGTGCTGCGGCCGCTCATGTCGACAGCCACCCGTTGGCGCAGACGCAGCTGTTCAAAATCTGTGACGTTGTCGCGAAAGGTTTGCTCGGACCAACTGCCAGATTCTGCGTAATCATAGAACATCTGCGGTACCCGTCGCTGATAGATGCGCTTTAGATCATCAATATTTGTGATCACTGGCATAGGGACTCTCCATTAGACATGCTCAACAATAAGATGGGTAATGGTCTATTGCGATGTGGGCAATGCATTATTTACACATGCCTCCAAGTAAAAGACACTGGACCGGCCTGTCTGCGCGGTCTAAGGCTGTCTTTCTGTTGGGGCCGTGCTGGTCTGCAATGAAAACAAAGGGTTTTGCATGAATTTGGCGGATGCACTGGCGGCTTTGACGCAATTGGGTGATCCCGAGCGCGCGGCAGGTCTGGCAACATATCATAAGGTTCCACGCGATTATCTTGGCATTCCCAATGTCGCCTTAAATGAGCTGACGCAGGGCTGGCGTCAGGAGTTGTCGGTTGAGGCGCGGGTGGCGCTGGCTGAGGCGCTGTGGAAAACCAATATTTTTGAGACGCGGATTGCAGCCGCAAAACTATTGACGCAGGCCCGGATCAAGCCGGACGAGGCGGCTTGGGCATTAATTACACAATGGGTGCCCGAGTTTGACAGTTGGGCAATCGCCGATCAGGTCTGTTTGGCGGGCCAAAAGCGCTTGATCGCTGACCCGAGCAGGATCGAACAGGTCGAGGCCTGGACCGGATCTGCGCATCACTGGACCCGTCGCGCGGCGATGATGATCACACTGCCTTGGACCAAACAAAATCACCCAAAACCGCAAGAGCTTGAAATCCGTCAACGGGTATTGGGCTGGGCGGTGCGCTATGTGCGCGATGAGAACTGGGTTATTCAGAAGTCGGTCGCAGGATGGCTGCGCGACCTGGGCAAGCACGACCCCGAAAGAGTAGAATATTTTCTGGCCAATAACGCTAAAAATATGAAACCATTTGCCCGGAAAGAAGCGCAGAAACACTTACCCAAAAAGGAGTGATGGGCGATGTACTACGAAGATTTTCCGGTAGGGTTTCAGTTTGAGACGGCCACGCGTCAGCTTTCACTGGCCGATATGGTTGGATTTGCCCAGCTTTGGGATCCGCAGCCGTTTCACGTCGATGAGGTGGCGGCACAAGCGTCGCCCTTTGGTGGCATCATCGCCAGCGGCTTTCAAACGCTGATTGTGGCCTTTCGATTAACGATTGATACTGGCTTTTTTGAGGCATGCTCAATGGGGTCACCCGGGATGGACACTGTGCGCTGGATGGCACCGGTGCGGCCGGGCGATTGCCTGAGGGTCAGGGCCGAGGTGATGTCGGCGCGCCTATCCGGCTCAAAGCCAGATCGCGGCTTGGTGACGATCCGTTACGAGGTGCTTAATCAAGATGATCAGCCAGTGGCTTGTTATAGCCCGGTTCAAATTCTGCAACGCACTCCGCAAACTGACCTTTGATCAAGCGCTATGAGCGCCGTCTGCAAGTGATTTGACAAAGGCCAGAACCTCTTGCACTGGCTTGCCCGCTGCCATCTCTGACACGATTGCCGAGCCCACCACCGCGCCGTCGGCGATTGCGGCAATCGCACGTGAGGCTTCGGGCGTACGAATGCCAAAGCCGACAATGACCGGCAGTTCTGTCTGTGATTTGATCCGGGCCACCTCGGGGGCAACATCGACGGCTTGCGGGGCGGCCGCGCCGGTGATGCCGGTGATCGAGACGTAGTAAACAAAGCCTGATGTATTCTCGAGCACTTTGGGCAGACGTTTGGCATCGGTGGTTGGGGTGGCCAAGCGAATAAAGTTTAAACCGGCTTTCTGTGCGGGAATGCACAGTTCGTCGTCTTCTTCGGGGGGCAGGTCGACAATAATCAAGCCGTCAATCCCGGCAGCCTTGGCATCGGCCAGAAATTTATCTACCCCGCGGTTGTAGATTGGGTTGTAATACCCCATCAGCACAATCGGTGTGGTGTCATCCGTTTCGCGGAATGCGCGGGCCATGTCGAGCGTGCGCTCCAGCGTCATGCCCGCAGATAATGCCCGTTGGCCGGCTAATTGGATGGTTGGGCCGTCAGCCATAGGATCAGTAAAGGGCAGGCCCAGTTCAATAATGTCAACACCAGCTGCGGGCAATCCTTTGACCAACGCCAAGGATGCGTCGTAATCGGGATCACCAGCCATAACGTAAGACACGAAGGCTTTTTTTCCGGCTGCGGCTAGGGCAGAAAATTTGGCGTCGATGCGGGTCATGTCAGGCTCCTGTATGTGATCCAGACCTGATGTGACGAAAAGGGCCGCGAAAATCAATGGCTCTTGGGACAATGCCTGCCATAAAAACAAATTTCTGATGCATTGACCCCGGTAGATGGTGCGTCGTGCATCGCTGGCTTGCACTGTGAGGGAACACTGCATAGAAGCGGCAATAGGCAAAAGGAGTGGCGAGATGGGTTTTAAAATGGGAATCGTGGGCATGCCCAATGTGGGCAAGTCGACGCTGTTCAATGCGCTCACCAGAACCGCTGCGGCGCAGGCGGCGAATTTTCCGTTCTGTACCATCGAACCGAATGTCGGTGAGGTGCCCGTGCCCGACAACCGGCTCGATAAATTGGCGGCGATTGCCAGCTCAAAACAGATCATTCCCACGCGCATGACCTTTGTCGATATTGCTGGTCTGGTCAAAGGGGCGAGCAAAGGTGAGGGGTTAGGCAATCAGTTTCTAGCCAATATCCGGGAAGTCGATGCGATTGCCCATGTATTGCGCTGTTTTGAGGATGGCGATGTCACCCATGTTGATGGTCGGGTTGATCCGCTCTCTGATTCTGAGACGATTGAGACCGAACTGATGTTGGCAGATATTGAAAGTATCGAAAAGCGATTGCAGGGGTTGGTGCGCAAAATCAAGGGCGGAGACAAGGACGCATCCCAGCAGGACCGATTGTTACGCGCTGCACTGGCGGTGTTGGAAGACGGTCAACCCGCACGCAGCCTTACAATTGATGATGAGGATGCCAAGGCATGGAAGCTCTTGCAATTGCTGACCGCAAAACCAATCCTGTTTGTGTGTAATGTCGAAGAGGCCAATGCCGCCTCTGGCAATGCATTTTCGGAAAAAGTTGCACAGATGGCGGCCGAACAGGGCGCTGGCCACGTGGTGATCAGCGCCCAGATCGAAGAAGAGATCAGTCAGTTAGATGCCGAAGAGGCCGAAATGTTTCTATCAGAAATGGGCCTGGAGGAGGCAGGTTTGGATCGGTTGATTCGCGCCGGCTATACGCTGTTGGAACTTGAGACATATTTCACCGTCGGTCCGAAAGAAGCGCGTGCATGGACAATTTGCAGCGGGACCCTAGCGCCACAAGCCGCAGGCGTGATCCACGGTGACTTTGAACGTGGGTTCATCCGCTCGGAAACCATTGCCTATGATGATTTTGTCGCCCTTGGTGGTGAACAACCGGCCAAAGAGGCTGGTAAAATGCGCTCAGAGGGCAAAAGCTATCTTGTGAAAGACGGTGATGTTTTGCATTTTTTGTTTAATACTTGACCCCCGCGCGTCTGATGGTGCGCCCATAAAGTTTTGCGCCGTAACAAAATTATACCTTTGCCTTGGGGTTCGAGAGCTGGGCCGTGTTGTTGGATCAATTTACAAAGAGCTTGGCGTGGATGGCACTGGAAACCAAAGTTTGCTGTCCGAGCCATCGCGATCTTGGGCCTGTCATCTCGCAGGCTAAATTTATGCTTGCGCTGAAAGAGGTGCGGTTTTGAGATTGGTAATGACAGAGGTGATCTCGAACTGAGTTAGGCGCATTGACGCACCCAGAATGGCCTAGTAAATATCGGTGCAGACTTGGAAATTGTTCAGCCTATTTAACCTGAAAATCTGGCATAACAGCACCAGAAAGGCTCCTAGGCTTTCGCAGTTGTGAAACACGCAAAAACAGCAAAGTCTGTGCACAGTGGATAACCTCGCAGCCGGCTCTGTTCTCAAAGCTGGTCAAGAAGTAAAAGGTGCATTTGCTTTTGGGGGCATCTCTTAAAAAGTAGTAAACTCACCACAGAGCCTGGGTATATTTCAACAACATTAGCGCAGTTGACCCTGATCTGTTTGCCGCGATCAGTTGGGAACTAACGACAAAAGGCAATGCACCCGATGTTGAGGTGGCTGATACGAGAGAGGGCAAACCCTCAGCTAAGGTCGGGTAACCATTCACATCCATGGGATTGAAGTCATCGTCAGCGTCCATTGTTGTCAAAAGCCCGTGCTGTAGGAAATGATCGCTCACATTAGATCAATCCTGTTGATTTTGCGAAAGAATCTCTGTTTGCGTCTTTGTGCCATTCGTAGTCGCAGGCCTTGGCTATTTTGTCTGCCATCGTCATTCCAAACAAACCCGCCATCAGAGCGAGTGCCATATCCATTCTCGCCAAAACACCTGAAGGTATGAAAAACGTGCCATCCTGAAGCCATCTGGCCTCTTTTATCCAATCTACAATTGGCGCAAGAGAAACCACCTTTTAAAATAGAGTTTGTTGGTTGTCGCCCTGCGTCCGTCTAGAACCCCTGTTATTTTCAAAAGTACAGCTCCAGTCCAGACGCCTTCACCCTTTCTGCGTTTGATGATGCCTCTCGAAGCCATTCTATCACTTCTTGATCTTTGGCCTCAGCCAGTGCTGAATTGCCCCTGCGAATGAATAACAAGTCATGGTCATTTTTTCGGAAAGAGCGTTGTCGGCCATGATCCTCTGTCCATGGGCGCTGGGTACCGGATCGCGTGTCTTTGCCACTGGTATGATCTCAGTCTCTTTCCCAAAACCACCGAACATTGCGATAGGGCCAAAATAGTCGAGCGTTTTAAAACCGGGAAAACCCAGTGCTGCGAGCGTTCTCATGTCCTTTTCTTTCATCAGTGAGTTGAAACTCGGCGTATTTTGGATGTGCTTGGACAAAACACCCTGTGAGGGTTGAATTGTCCAATTCACCATCAAAACATTAAAAAGATAAATTTAAGACAAAAGTATATAAAATTATCAGCATTATTGACGTTACTGCTGTATATTCTTATCATAAGTATATACTTTGGAGTAAATAGTTATGAATATTTCTTTTGCGAACGTCTACTCTAGACATATGGTGGTGCCAGAAAGACGTGAAAATTCGCCTCAGGGCGAAAATATGGTCCGTGGTTTTGATCGAATTATTGATAAAGTGGCCGCCAGCTCAGACGTTTATCAACCGACAAATGAAGTCCACCCTCGTCGATTGGTCGATAATTACAGCAATATTAAGCTCGAGTTTAGCAAAGCAAAAAATGCTAGAGCAAAATAGACCTTATTCTATCATTAAGTAGGTAAACAACATACAAACACTGTCAGATAAAATACTAATACTTCTGGTAATATTTTAATTTTCTGAGTTAAACTGTCGCCATCTTGGTTTTAGGCTTTGTTGGTATTTTCTGTCACTCAAAAGGTTTTCTTTTAAGGCTGAGATTATTTTGGAGGTGGCTATGATTACTTGGAATATTAAAGCCAAAGTAATGGTTTTTATTTTTACTGTCTGTGTTGCAGTTAGTTGTGTGACTGGGTTGATTAGCTATATCAGCAGTAAAAACGCATTGCAGGAACTTGCGCTTACAAAACTCACAGCTGTTCGATCAGCTAAAAGTAGTGAAATGAATATATATCTGCAGAATGTGAAAGCAGAGATTCAAACGCTCTCAGAAAATCGTATGACGATAGAAGCTATGCGGGATTTTAAAAATACTTTTGAAACTTCAAGCCTCCACCTTAGTGACTTAGGTGGGTTAGAGACGCTTAAAAAAACTGGTGGGCTACTTAACGATTATTACCTGAAAGACTTTATTCCTGCGCTGGAAAAGAGAACCCGGCGTAGTTATGAAGCCAAGCTTTTCTTGCCGACCACGCCACAGGCTGTCTATTTACAACATCTCTACATTGCAGCCAACCCGTCGCCACTTGGTCAAAAAGTAAAGCTTGTCGATCCAGGTGATGCGAGCGAATACAGTCGGGTACATAAAAAATATCACAAAATTTTGGAAAGCTACCGCAAAAAATTCGAGTTTTATGACATTTTCTTAGTGGACAGTGAGACTAATGATATCGTGTATTCAGTCTTCAAAGAGGCAGACTTTGCCACCAACCTCTCTTCGGGTCCGTTCCGCGAGGCAAATATTGCCAAAGCATTTAATTCCGCAAATGTGCTGGAAGATCCCAACGGTGTCGCTTTTACGGACTTCCAATATTATGAACCGTCTTATGGATCCCCCGAAGCGTTTATTGCCAGTCCAATTTTTGATGGAGAGAAACGGATAGGGGTTCTTATCTTCCAGCTTTCAGTTGAAAAAATAAATGCGATTATGACCGGTGGTGGCAGCTGGCAAGAAGACGGCCTCGGCTTAAGCGGCGAGACATATCTTGTTGCCCCAGATTTCCACATGCGCAGCGTTTCACGGTTTTTGACAGAAGATCCACCCGGGTATTTTGATGCTCTTAGAAAGCTTGGGTATCAAAATGAAAAAATAGAAGATATGAGGAATTTCGGTACATCAATATTATTACAAGAGGTCCGTACCAATGCGTCTATTCAGGCGTTGGAGGGGATTACCGGGACGGATGTCATTGAAGACTATCGGGGGGTCAGTGTTTTAAGCTCTTATGAACCGATTAGATTTGGTGATCATACTTGGGCTTTAATTTCAGAAATAGACACTGCTGAAGCTTTTGCTCCGGTGGTCGCCCTCGGCTGGGCGCTGGGCTTGTCGAGTGTTTTGATAGCAATGGTTCTTGTTGCAGTTTCTGCCGTGGGTGCGGAACGAATTACCGCACCGATTAAAACACTGGCGGATGCAACGGACCGTCTGGGCAAGGGAGATAGGGATCTGGAGTTGCCAGTGACGTCCCAAGATGAATTGGGGCATCTGACGCAAAACTTTAATGAAATGGTTGTAAATCTGCGCACCCAGAGACAGGTAATTGAACAAAAAAATTCAGAGAATGCCAAGTTGCTTTTGAATATTTTGCCTGAACCTATCGCCGAGCGGTTAAAGAGTGGCGAGTCGCAAATTGCCGATGCCTTTCCCAGCGCCAGCGTTATCTTTACGGACTTAGTTGGCTTTACAGCATGGTCGCAGGGGCGCCCTCCTATGGAAGTATTGTCGATGCTCGACGAACTGTTCGGTTCTTTTGATGAATTTGCCACCACGCTTGAAGTCGAGAAAATTAAGACGATTGGTGATGCATATATGGCTGTGTGTGGATTGCCGACACCGAATGAAGACCATGCTAGGGTAATGGCGTCTTTGGCCTTAGGTGTTTTGCAGCGGCTAGATGACTTTAATCAACGTAAAGGTACAAATTTAAAAATGCGCGTTGGTCTGCACTGCGGGCCGGTGGTTGCGGGCGTAATCGGCACGTCTAAATTCATTTATGATCTCTGGGGTGAAACTGTGAACATGGCAAGCCGTATGGAATCGACGGGCGTGCCAAATGAAATTCAGATATCTCAGGCGTTCTATGATGCGCTTGAGGGTGCCTATGAGACGGTTCTACGCGGCGAGATCGAAGTGAAAGGGGCTGGCAAAATGAAGACCTATCTGCTGCAGCATCCTGTGGACGACGTGGTCTAGTTACCGCAGAGTGTTTGCTCTTCGTCCCGGACTGAGGGACGGTAGACAAAGTACTCGGTTGTTTGCTTGATTGGTGCACATACGGACAGCCTAGACGGTTCATGCCCAACTGCTTGCTGGCTAAAAAATGTCTGCTGATTGAGCGGTTTTGTCGAGGCAGGCACAAATATAATTGAGATCGTAGCTGATCTTTGGGGACACGCTTCGTTCCTATTTGTAAAATACAGCGATAAGTCAGGGTGTTTCAATCGGTGGGAGCAGGGTCCAGTTATATTTGGGAACGCTCTGTAAGGCGCGGGCCGGATGCTAAAGGCACGAGGGCAACTTGGGCATCGATATGGAATATATAATAGGAAAGATCTGTCGGTTATAAACCTATTGAGTATTGTGATTGCTGACCCCAAGGTCGATATTTAGTCGGCAAAAAGCGACCTGCGCGGTCTGGACCGTGCAGGCTAGGTTTTATTAAGAAAATTTTGCGCCTAGAACTTTACTGATGGTTTCATCGTCCATTAAAGGCGTGATGTTGATCTCAATCATTCCGTTCCAGTCAAGCGCATAGTCCGCCAAGGCGCCCGCGTCTGAGGATTCAACAATTGCAAAACCGCCGGTTCCGTCAACATTGTGATAACGCGATACAAGCGTTGCGCCCTCGGGTGGCATGCCACCGGTCGCCATAAATTGTTTAATGGTATTGTCTCTGGCTTGCGGGGAATGGGTCCAAGCAAATTTAAATAGCATCTGTTTCTCCTTTTGACGGCAGCTCAAGCTTGCTGCGGCTTTAGGCTAAGGTGTTTGACACAGTCATGCAAAATAGCTTTTGGGTATTTATTGATAACTTTGGGGAGATGTTTTTATCATCCTGTCTCACATGACGCTATGACTGATAGCCTGAGCGTAACACGTTGGTTGCCATCAAAGAACACTCGGATCGTTCGCCCGCCTCTATTGCGCAAAAGTCACCTCAACAACGCCAAAGGATCCAAAATCTGCATGAAAGTGGCTGCTAGGTTCCGCTTTGATCGGACGAGTAAAAGACCCCGAAAGAACAAGATCTTCTGGGGATATTTTATCGCCGTAGTGATCCATGCGACGCGCAAGCCAGCACACGCTTTTTACCGGATCGTTCAAAACGCCTGCTCCAAGGCCCGTTTCCTCCAAGGCACCGTTTCTTGCGACAATGAGCCCAACCCATCGGGGATTGACCGCGTCCAGTTGATGGCGTTCGCTACTCAAAACAATGCCTGCATTCGCTGCATTGTTGGAAATTGTATCCAGCACCATCCGCGTGCGTCCAGTTTTCGGGTCCAGCCTGAGAATCCGCATGTCCAGAATTTTGAGGCTTGGGGTGATATAATCGGTGGCGACAATCACGTCGCTGCGGCTGACGTTTGCGCCTTGTAGGTCATGCTTCATGATAAGGGTGATCTCGGCCTCGATACGGGGTTCGATGAAGCGACCTTTAGGAATGGTTTCGGCAGTCTCAAAAGCCATTGTATTCAAAAGGACGCCGCTGTCTGGCATATTGATGTTCGGCGCCATTTGCATCGCCTTGGACGTCAGGCCAATATTCCAGCTGATTTTGCGCTGTCCCTCGGCATAGTGCAGGTGCATCAGTGCTGTCTGAACCCAGTAGGCGCCATCCATATTCATGCCCGGATTGGCCAAGGTGATCGTCTGGATTTGATTAAAGCGACGCAAATCCCCGATCCACTGCTTGCAAAATCTGTGCTGTATCTGCCTCGTCGATGATCAGGGGGGAAGATCACATTGGGGCCGGAGACCCGCAGCATCACACTGCCCTTATAGGCCGCTGTTTGCAGCCGCTGAATGGTCTGTTTGTCAATCGGGGTTTTCTGCGTTTGGTCACTGACCAGTTCCAATGCGCACCCTAATCCGTGACCGCCGCGCACCTCGCCGATAAGATCGTATTTCTCTCCAAGCCGCCATAGACCTTTAAACAACTGTTCACCGCGCAAGCCGGCATTTGTTTTCACATCGGGGCGCTGGGTTTCTTTTAGGCAGGCAATTGCCGCCGCCGCGCCCACGGGATGGCCTGAATAGGTATAACCCGGCCCAATTGCAGCGCCGCCGCTGGTGTTGGTTTTAAATGTTTCGGCGATTTCTTGTGCGATGATCACTGCGCCAAATGGAAAATAGCCATTGGGTATTGCTTTTGCTGTGCAGCTGAAATCTGGTTTGCCCACCCCCCATGCCGTGCGCCTGTCCAGTCGCCGCTGCGGCCAAACCGGGTTGTGACCTCATCTGCGATCAACAAAATGCCGCGCCGAGCGCAAATTTCCCTGACCTTTGGCATGAAACTGGGGTGGGGAGGGATTACCCCTCTGGCGCCAAGAATAGGTTCCATGATCATCGCCGCCATAATGTCTGCGCTCTGAAAATTGATTTCATCCTCAAGCACATTTATGCACAGATCTGCCAATTTTTTGGATCGATCTCATTGAACGGGTTGCGATAGGTATAAAGGGCAGCGATATGAAAGCATCCCGGCATCAGGGGTTCATACTGGCTGCGGAAATTTGCGGTTCCGTTGACCGAGGCACCACCGGTATGGGTGCCGAGATATCCTTTTTTGAAGCTGAGATATTTCACGCGCCTCGGTGCACTGCACAATTTGTGGTTTTGACGCGCCAGGCGTAGGGCGATCTCCACACTGTCTGAGCCGCCAGACATGAAAAACGCGGGCGTTAGCCCGTCTTCTGCAAAAAACTGGGTCAGCAAATAAGAAAACTCAATCACGGCGTCATTGGTGGTACCCCGAAAGTTTGAGCAATAAGGCAACGTGTCAAGTTGTCTGGCAATGGCATCTTTAATCGGTTGACAACAAAACCCCAAGTTGACGTTCCAAAGCCCACCCACAGCATCGATTACGGTATGCCCGTCCACATCGGTAATGCGCACCCCTTCGGCTTGGGTCACGATTGTGAGGGCATCTGCTGACTGTCTGCGGGATGCGCCATACGGTGCCACATGTGGCGGGCGTTGTGCTCTGTTAAGAAACTCTCGGTCTTCACCCATTTGCGCGAATTTCAGCTGACGTTTTGCTATGCTCATCCCATACCTCATCCAGCGCGGCAGGCACGTGGCCGCTCCAGTGTGAGGTGATCGATCGGGCCGCGATGATGAGTTGGCTTTTGATGGTGTGGTCGCGACGCGCATTTATCCTGCGCGCCGGCGCTGCGACGGCAATGGCCCCTGCCACTGTGCCGCCGTTGTCGAATACAGAGGCACCAACGCCGTGTACCCCAGTTTCAAATGTCTGATTTGCGATGCCAAACCCGGTTTTGCGTGTATGTGACAGGCGGTATTCAAGGTCGTGTGGGGTCGTCACTGTCTGGTCTGTGAAACGTGCAAGCAATGCACAGCTTTGCCGGCGCAGTTTGTCGTCCGAAAACGCGCGCCCCGCAAGGCCAGACCCGCTTGCACGCAGTGAGAGGATTTTTTCGGTAACAACCGCACCAGCGCTGTACGTCTGCGACATTTGACGCGCCAAAATCACTAATTTGGTGCCCTGTAAAAGCGAGGCATGGGGGCTCGCCAGTTGCTTGTGCTAAAACTGCCGGTCCCAGTCTGTAGTGTGATGTGTGAGGATTCTTTTCGATGAACCCGCTTTGTTCTGGGCCGACAGATGTCGGTATACGGTTGTTTTGTCACGCCCGGCGGCACGAGTGAATTCAGACAGGCCCAATTCAGGTGTATGGGGCGAAAATAATTTAATAACTCAAGTGCTTTTGTGACGGTGCTCATTGGGCGGATTTAAGGACCTGTTTTCAGCAAAAGAAAGCAACAATACTGAATTTTCAGCGACAGATAAAACAAAGTGTTGCAATTTAATACTGAATTAGTGGTTTGATTATTGAACCGACACTCTTGTAAATCTGATTGGTATAGGTCTGCTTTCGCTCTCTGAGAGAGGGTTTTTTTGGCAGCCGCACCGCCGATGCAATGAGTATTTCAAGGCAGGAGGTGAAAATAATATGTCTTGTCATATAATTTTTATGCACTGTTTTGGGATTAAGCGGCGAAAAATTAAACATATGCAGCATGAATGACGGAGTTTTAGATCTTGATGTGGTCCCAGCCGGGGCCAGTTCGGTCGCCATAGCGGCCCAACGGCTTTCCCGTTTACTGACTGGTCAATTGGGGGCGCTCTTGGCGCAACAGAGAAATCTTAGTCTTGTGGATTGGCGGATTTGTGTCGGACTGGCTGATCAGCCTTGGATCAGTCAAACTGCACTGGTTGGCTTTATGAAAATGCAACAGGCGCAGGTCAGCCGCTCGCTGTCTATGTTAGAGCAGCGTGGCATGATCAAAGCCAGCCGTAATAAAACCGATCGCCGGGTCTGGCAATTCGCGCTGAGTGATCAGGGCAGGGCGTATTTCGAAGAGATATTGCCGGTGGTCGCCGCATATTGTCGGGGCCTAGATCAGGTTCTCACCGATAGAGAACTGATACTGTTTTTGATGCTGTCTGAGAAAATTTCGAACGCATCGGTCAATGATCAGGCGTATTTAAACCGAGGTTTGGAAAAAGCAGTTTCATAAAGAAACTGGAGACAGGCACAAAGATGTTTGGGGCGGGTGATAACATTGAACGAGGACAGAGACGATGAAAATAGGAACGAAATTCACCGCAGCTATTATGGGCAGCATGACGTTTGCGTCAAGCTTGGTACAGGCTGCAGATTTGCAACCTGATGGAGATATCCGGTTGCCAATCGGGTTTGGAGCTGGTGGATCTGCGGATGTGATGTGATGTGATGTGATGTGATGTGATGTGATGTGATGTGATGTGATGTGATGGGGCGGGTCTTGGCAAAGAACATCGAAGAACAGACGGGTTGGAATGTGATTGCCGAAAATAAAA
>Ga0115006_10001453_pt1 | contig 14797 bp, 18 predicted proteins | sample ArcOceMetagenome_3_FD_88943 | JGI IMG/M metagenome (GOLD analysis project Ga0115006, IMG submission 88943) | Marine eukaryotic phytoplankton communities from Arctic Ocean - Arctic Ocean- Svalbard ARC20M Metagenome | ecosystem: Environmental > Aquatic > Marine > Oceanic | place: Arctic Ocean...
ATTCACACGCACATCCACACGCACACGCACACGCACGCACGCACGCACGCACGCACGCACGCACGCACGCACGCACGCACGCACGCACGCACGCACGCACGCACACATGTATACATGCATACATGTATACATGTACGTACGCGCACGCACATGCACACACACACAGGAGCGAACACGAAAATACCTGCATCCAACAGCCCGCCCAGTTGCCAAGAGTCCCTTTCCGCCAAACGCAGCAAAGTTTCCTCCTCCTCTTCCCCAGTGTCTACCTCTCCCTGCACGCTCCGCACTTGCTCCTCTGCTACCACTATTTGCCCCTCCGCGGCCGCTTCTGCCTCTGCCTCTCCCACCGCTTCCGTTTCGCGCTCACACGCCTCTCCTTCCCACGCCCCCCCCTCCGCGTCGTCCAACATTTCCTCCTCTTCCTCCCATTCCTCCTCCCAGAACTGTTCTTCACCAATCACGTCCAAATCATCCAGACACGCAACAGCCCCGCGACCAAAGGACTTTTTTCCAAAGCCCCTGCTTCTTCTCCGCGCAGGGCGCTGCTGTTGAAGGTAGACATCCGAGGGCCACTCAGGCGCCGGCAGCCGCGGCAGATTAGCGCCTGCCGCGCTCGCTGGAGCCTTACGTCGCCGAGCAGAACCCGGCGCCCAGGCAAGCCTGTTGAGCGACACGTTGAGTCTCGCGAACACTTTCTCGGTGGCTGCCAGAGTGACGCGCGGGTTCAACTGGCGCTCGGGCTTGGCGTCAGACCAGACCAGCACCTCGGCGGACTGGGACCTCATGTTGATTGACATGATTGTCGCAGGCGTCCAGGTGTCAGAGCCAGACTTTGCTGCCCCCTCCTTGCGAGAGGTGGCCACATCTTGGAGCAATCTCTCCCTGGTGAAGGGGCTGACTTGACGAAAGATGTCCCGAGCACGGAAGTCACTCTTTGCGAGATTCTTGAGGTGGACTCGGCACCCTGCGGGTGGGAGAGGGAGAGGACGATGGCGGTGTGTATGGCTTGCATGTCAGTGGCGGTATACAGTGCATATACAGCGCATACACAGCCAGCCATCGACATAATTGATACTCGAGTGCGTCACGCCCTATTCTTGATTGCACACGTCAGCGCCTCGCTCGCAGGCGCACAGCCCCCCCCACGCTTTGCAAACCGCCAAACTGTGCTGCACAGAGAGTCTGCTACAGTAACACGGGAAGAAGCCGCACCGCGGCGTACGAGAGAGCGAGAGACAGAGACGGGCGCCGCGTTGGGCGCTGACGGCTGGTTCGCGCTAGCCGGCGACGGCGGAGGGCGATCACACGATGCCCACAAGGCAAGTTGCTCTGAGGTAGGATCGCCCGACGGCATGGGGCTGGTGGCGGCAACAACGACATTGAAGGCCACGGGTTCGCTAGTTGTTGCTCCCGCTAGCAGCTCCCGCAACTTCGAGGCGCGGCCTCCATAGGTGCTGGTGTCCGGGGCGCAGACCGTCACCTGACGCGCCGCAGGAGCTGTCGAGAGGATGTCGGCGAGGATGACGAGGTTGTGCGTCATGTCGCTGGTCATGGGCCCATCCCCCCACACGCTGGAAACGGGCCCACCCATGTGCCGGGCGTGGATGGAGAGCCAGGGGGAGCATGTGCGGCAGAGGCAGCGCGGCGTGTGCGTGAAGCCAAGGCGTGAGCAGCACGAGCAGATTGGCCGGCAGCGCAGCTCGTCAAAAGCGAGTGACTGGGACGCGAGGAGGGCGCGGATCCTGGGCTCAAACGCGATGGCACGGTTCGTAATCAGCACTGTCCACGTGTTCTCGTCCTGGATCGCTGCGCGCGCCGCTTCCAGCGCCTCTTGTCCCCACCATTCTAGGGTTGGTTCCTGCGGAACGTTGGGAGGATGGAGCGACTCGATGGCGGCAAAGTAATCTGCAGTGCGCGCGAACGTGCGCTTAGGCCTTCACACCAGTTGACACCACGGCCACCAACTCTCCCCAGTATGCACCGTTTGCAAGTTTCGCGTGCTTTGCAAACAGCTGTACCTCTGCGCGGGAACCACGCCGGTCGTTCCGGGGTGCGGAAGAGCACGCCGTCGAAGTCAAAGACCGCGATGCGAGTCGCAGTTGCAGCGCGGCTGCACACCGCGCGCTTCATCCCCTCCTTACTGCAGTGCGCCTGCTGCTGGACCTGGCGCTGGCCCTTTGGGACCGCCCACCGCACCAGAGGAGGCGGCGGGGAACCGGCGCTCAGAACGCGCGCCGCCGGCTCCTCCTGCCGCGGGAGGCCCGCCTGCCGCCGGCAGTTCGGGCACGCCTGGGCCTCAAAGGCAAAGTCGGAGGCAAACCGCTGGCAGAGGCAGCATGTGTGCACCCCTGCCATGCTCGCGGTGCCCTGTCGCACGCACCAGTTTGCCTCCTTGCCTGCTTGCCCGGGCAGTGCGCCCGAGACGCCCGCCCGGTCGCCATACCGCCCGCACCCGCCGCAGCGCCAGCCCATCCTGCGCGGCGCTGCGTGTGTTGCGGCGCTGTGTGCTCGTGGAGGTCTGCCTGTCCCTTTACAAGCGCTCTCCTTCACTGCTGCTGGGCGTGGTGGAGGTGTAAAACTTTGTGAAGTTTGTGGCAGTTTGTGCCCACGAACTCGGCCCACGAACCAGCTCTCTGGGCCAGCAGCGGCATGCCGCAGCCAGCGGTGATGGAGTCGCTCAACCAGTGGATGCTCGTGCAGTGCGCCTTCATCGCCCTGGGCCGCATTCCTCCGTGGTCCTGGGCTGTCGGTCTGTGCGCCTCGGCCTCTGCGTGCGTGTTTCGGGCGCTCGGATGCCCCCCTCGCGTGCGTGCACACACTCGGCGTGGACTCCGGTGACACCCGCCCCCGCGTGTCTTCTCCAGTGTGCGGGAGCGGGGGCCTGCTATTCTTCGTGCACTCTGCGCTGATGCGGCGGTATGCAGCGGCGCTGGAACAGCTCCCCATCTCGTCCGCACAGGTTTGCCGCCGCGCACGCTGTAGGGTGCCAGTTGAAGACGCGTGTGTGCCGTGGCATCAACTGATTCGGAGGCTCGGCAGGAGGCAGCCGACGGCTTGTGGGCTGCCTGGAAGGCACGCGGGGACAGCAGCGTCTTTGTCCTGGTGCGCGGCATCGTTGATTGCGGACACGCGCTTGTGCCCGGCTGGCTTGACGCACTCTTGCGCGAGGCATGGCGCGGCAGCTCCACAGCCCTCGCGCGCCAGGGCACGCGCGCAATGGCTCCCGCCCCCGCGCCTGCCGTCGAATACCACGAAAGCGCCTGCCTGATACCGCTCGATGGCGCTCATGTGCCAAGCACCATCAGCATGCCGCGCATGCAGCCGTCCGCATACTTCTTGCGGGCGAGCAGCTGGGACTACCAGCACCTTTTCCGGTTTGGGCGCCTGCACGTCAGCAGCGATGCTTCGATCGAGAGTCGTGCGTTGGACTGCAGTGTGACCCCCGTGCTCGTGCACGGCCGCGTCCTCCTCGAAACCTTGACGCAGTGGGCGCTCCTCGAAGGCTCCGGAGTGACGGGGGTGGGCTGCCTCGAGCTGCACCTGGGATGGAAAAACTTTTCCATCCCCCTGGCTCGTGTGCTCAGTTGGTGTGCTCGGCCCTCTGGCGAGGCGGGGGGAGCGTGGACCGCACAAGCTGACCAGTGGTCGAGTAGCGACCTCCTGCACAAGTGCGCACACGTGATCGACAGGACGCAAAGGGCATGTGTGCACACCGTGGTCGCCAGTCTGCCTGCGTGGTGCATGAGTGTGCATTTGACTGCTGGTTCTATTGCCGCTCCCGCGTGCCACTCCCTGTTGCCGGCGCCACGGTTCACGGACACGGTACTCGGTGGTGGCGCCGCCGCGCGCCTCTGGCACGGCGTGGCGCAAGTGTTCTGCGACTGCTTTACGCCTGGAGGTTGCTTTGTAACCGAGCTACATCCCTCTGAGCTTGTCCACGTCATCAAGGTGTGTCCTTTGCGGGCGTGCACGGCATGGCATGCCTGTGCGCTGCGTGCACTGTGTGAGCCTTGCGCAGCCCCTCCCAACGGGAGACAAGCGGCGAGATGTTGAACGCTCTATTGCCGTCCGCGTGTCGTGTGGTGCGTGCGGGCGTGCGGGGCGCGTGCGGGGCGCGTGGGAATTGGCAGGGGATGGCGGACAGGAGCGCAAAGATAGGCATGTGCCTCTCTGGCGTCTCGGCCTGTGCCGCTTTTCTTGCCGCCTGGCCCCGCCTTCAAGCCTACTTGTACATGAGGTTTCTGCCCCCGTGTCAGAGCGCATCCTGCTCCTGTGCCCCCGCGCGCTCCTGCACCCGTTTCCTGCGCTTGTCCCATCCCAATGTGCAAAAATGTTGAGCAGTCGCAGCCAGTCTTGAACAGTCTGTGGTCTTTGTCAACGCTGTTAATGCCGTGACTGTGTCGCAGGCGACGGAGGCGGCAGGAGGAGGTGCTTGAGCGGCAGCGGGCGTTGCATCTGCAGCACCTCCAGCAACAGCTCTCTGCCCGCTCGACTGCGGCGGATGGCGGCGTTGATGCGGCGGCGGCAGCAGCGGAGGAGGAGGAGGCGTCGAACAGCGCGTGCATAGTGTGCTTTGAGGGAGCGAGGGATGCCATTCTCGTGCCGTGTGCCCACCAGGTTCGGCGGTTCGGCGGTTCTGCGCTCGGCCAGCCTATCTGCACTTTGCCTGCCAGCGCAGGCCTCGAGCGAGCGCGCGTGCCGGCAGTGTGTGCGGAGACTGCACAGGCGCGTGTCGACTACCCGCGCGTTGGGTGTGAGTTTTGAGTGTCGTGAGCAGGCGGTGTGCAGCGTGTGTGCCTCAAAACTGCCTGGCCGCAAGTGCCCCGTCTGCCGGCAACCGTATCGTCAGGTATCTCCTGCCCTTCGGAGCCAGCTTCCGCCCCTTGCGCCGTTGCTCGCATCCCTCTCCGTCTCTGCTCCTTGTCCTTTGCTGTCCCCGCGGCTGGTTGTGCTCTTCCGCAGAGGGAGAAAAGGCGGCGGGTCTTCAAACTAGTTGATACTCCTCGCATCAATTGTTTAAAGACTCGGGCTGCGAGGAAAGGCAGTCAGGGTGGCGGAGAAGGCAAAGGGGAGAGAGAGGGCGCAGGGGAGGGATAGTAGTAGAGGTGCTGGACGTGAAGTGTGCATCTAACATCATGATCCAAAGTGCGTGGCAAGACTAGAGTGTATTACACGTGCGCCACTCCTCGTCAGAGAAGAAAATCTTTCCTGACCGCCTCCTGTGACACTCTGCTGTACGAGGAGCAGGTGATCCAGGTGCAAATCGATGAGTCTATTGGAGCTGGGGTCAGAGAGGCCTCGGGGTGGGATGGAGGTAGCGGCGCTCAAGGCGCACCGCCGGCTGCAGGGTCAGACAACGGGAGCCAAGGAGAGAGCAGCGCAACGGCTGACGCGCACCGCCCGCCCCTCCCGCCTGCTGGCCCGGGCCGTGGCATCAATCAAATCGCGGCAGCCTTCTAGTCCGGCGGAAAGCGCGGCGTGGTGGGGGGTGCGCCCTGCTGCGCGAGGGCGACTTGTGGGGAAAAGCGCCTCGCCAAGTTGGCGGCGCACCGACGACGTTGCGTGTTGTAACAAAAGCGACACTTGAAGCAAGCGCGCAGACGCAGGCGGCACAATCCGTCCTGTCTCCGGAGCGCGACACACGGACAGGCGCGTTTTCACGGCGCCAAAGGCTGCAGGAATTCGCCCACCAGACTCTCGCTTTTCCTCCTGTGACGTGTGCCACGTGCATAGCATTACATGGCGTGTGCGTGGGGATATGGGAGCCAGCATATGTTATACGGATGGGCCACAGGAGATACGCTGCCGCGTGTGTCTGTTGCTATCTCGCATCTTCGTGCCGTCTTCCGAAAGCGCCAGACACAGATACTTGCATACTAGGTCGCGATCACTCGCAGACTACGTCTTTCTTACTGCACTAAAAACGCAAAGAGTATGCTGTAGCCCGGGAGCAAGACAGGCAGATGCAGAAGTGCGGGGAAGGGACCCAGCAGGAGATACGCGAGGAGGAAGAGGGGGGCAGACCAGAGAGCGCTGCGCAAGTGCCGGTCCGTCACTGCGGCCGGAAGCGGCATGCGGCCGCACTCGTCAGCAGACGCCCCGCATCGCGTCAAGGATCCAGCTCGGTCACTGTTCAAAGCGCGACACTCACGTCACCTCACACGGTGCAAGCACGTGCGGCAACTCGGGAGTCCATCCCAAATCTCGTCAATCCCCTCATCTACATCGCGCCAGGCGCGCGCCTGCGAGACGGCGGTGCGCTGGGAGCTCCGCCTTTGGCTTGAGGCTTTGCTTGAGGCACAGCATCAAAGGAAAGGAGGGAACGTAGGGCAAGGGGAGCTGTTTGTGGGGGTGAGGCAGTCGACCTCAAGAGAAGGCCGCTAGCGCGTGGCACAGCGGCGTGGCTTGCCGCGTGAAATACAGCTGCTCCCGAGTACGCACTCCCCGCTCGTTAGAGTTGCAACCGACTCAACGCACGCACAGGTGTCATCGGGCACCCGACCCATGCGCGATGCGAGACCCGGCCAATGCGTGCAGGTGGAAAGGGGACTCTGGCGCAATGGAGCGATGGCTTGTGCGGGCGGCATCGAGCAAGAGCGGGGGCCGGGGCCACGGGAAGGAGGGAGGGCATTACATCGGGCGCCTCTGTTGATTGAGCGCATCATAGACGAGGTGATGGTGTTAAAGAGGCCGCCCGTCATCCAAGCCATGAGGCGGAAGGGCGGAAACATCATGAGCATGCGCGAGCGCATCGATTGTCGCGCTTGCGTCTTTGGGCCCTTGGACAAAAAGTCGGAGGCGAGGTCGCCTGGGTCAAGAGCTATGCTTGTCACCTCGAAAGCAAGCTCGTCGTCGTCCTCGTCAACGTTTTGGTTGAGACGCAGGTGCAGCTCATGGCTGGCAGCGATGACCGCAAGCTTGGACATGGCGTACTGCTGCGTCGGTGAGCACCGGCCCTGCCCATCGGGGCCCAGGCCGTCCAGGTTTGACACGTCGATCGGCTTGCCCGCCTCCTGCACCTCCCCTGATCCAAACGCTAAATCCCACAGCCATCCCCATATGCCACGCTCGGGCAAGGCGCCTGCTCGCTCAGCCGCAGGACACGTGACGTGGACGATGCGAGAAGATTTGCTGTCTTGCAGTGTGGGCATCAGCAGCTGGGTGAGGAGGAAATGGCTCAGGTAGTTGACTTGAAATGCGTGCTCGTTGCCGTCCTCGGTGCTTGCACACGCCACGGCCGTGCCAGCATTGTTCACCAACACGTCCAGCCTCTTATAGTTCTCCGCGTATTCGCTTGCAAAGTGCCGCACGGACTTGAAGGAGGCAAGGTCCAGGTGCATGTGATCAACTTCACCGTGTAGTTGACCTACGCCGCTGGTAGACCGAGCAGAAGCAGCCCGGATTCTTTCCACCGCTGCGTCAGCCTTGATGAGATCCCGGCAGCCAAGCACTACAGATGCGCCGGCTGCAACCATGATGGTGGCGAGCTCTTCACCCATGCCTCCACACCCACCAGTGATGATGACGTGCTTGCCAGTCATTGGCACTGACATATCCACAAGCACTGGCGCGCGCGTGGCCCACTCAAAAATAAACAGGCACATCGACCACACAGGACCCGCCATCATCGACAGCGTGATAGCCCTGCCTCACATCAGATTGCGCAACACAGCGCTGCGTCAGCGGGAAAATCACAGGTCAAATTGCATGGCATGCGCACGCAGACACGCAGCCATGCAGGGGGCTGAGCACAAGTATCTGCACACTGGCACATGTGCTCGGCAGTAACTCACCGACCGCACCACTTTTCACATGCTTTCTCCATCTCCTCGTCCTGTGGAGAATTGAGCGACTTTCAGCTGTTTCAAAACACAAACCTGGGCAAGGCGCCAGAGACGAATCTCACCTCGGCATCCTCCCTTTTCCTTCGCTCCTCGGACGTCTCACGCTTCTTCTTCTCTTCCCCCCCTTCCCCCGTCTTCTTCTTCTCCCGCCCCTCCCGCTGCCGAACCATGCCTGGACCGCTCTTTCGAAAAAAATCCGTGACCCCTAGACCCCTAGACCCTGTCCCCCTCCCCCCCCTGAGACCGCTTCCATAAAAGGAGGCGAGGACGACCATGGAAGCGGAGCTCGAAGCGGCGCGTTGGCTGCTCTTCGAGACGATGATCCAGTCCGGCCCACTCTGGGAGATGAAGATCTGTGCACGCCTGCCTGCTGGCGACGAGTGCGTGTTCGGCGTCTGGAAAGCAGCGGCGGCGCTGCTCGGCGAGCCGTTCGACGAGGCAGACCCGAAGCGGAGTGCGAGCGGGCTTATGAGGGACTTCAAGGGCTTCTTGGACCGACTGCAGGATCTGCCTGCGGCGGCACAGCGCGGGGAGCTGGACCCGGAGCAGGCCGCCGCGGCGGCGGCTGGGCTGGAGGGCTTTGAGGCCGGTCTGCGATGCAGTCTCCAAAACTTAGCGGCGCAGCAACCTGTGCGGCCGCCTGGCCTCAAGGGCGCGTGGCAGCAGCACCTGAAGTACACAGCGAGCGGCCAGTCCGGGCACCGCGTTGGGGCCGAGTGCATGCGATGCGTGATCCTCGAGGCCCTCGCGCGTAGGCAGGGACGGGGAAGGGACGCTATGGCACCGCAAGGCCGGGCCGCTTTGCGGGGGGCACGGCCCGCGGCAGTGAGCGCCGCCTGCCGCGCATTTTTTGCGCAGCAGGCGGTCGCCGGCGAGAGCGGGGCCTACTGCGCAGTCGGCAGCGCCGACTACCGCACCGGCGACTGGTCGCTCCTGGACTTCGTGCGCAGCTTGCCCGCGCACCGGCGAGCCTCGCTCCGGGTCCTTGATCTGGGCACCGGGGACGGGCACGTCCTGCATTCGCTCAACGCGCTTGGGATTCCGTGGTCGCATCTGGTGGGGATCAGCGCAGAGGACATGCGCGAACAGGCCGCGACACAGGCCACGAAGGCGTTGGGTGGGGAGCCCCCGCTATGCGGACGCGTGCCAGATGAGTCGTATTTTGTGGTGAACATCGATGAGCTCTCCTCCTGGAGTTCAGAGGAGCGCAAGTTTGACCTCATCGTCTCCGCTGTCTGCTTCTGCTGGCTGACGGACCCCCTGGCTGCCCTGGAGACGGCGCATGATAAGCTGTTGGCCGAAGACGGTCTGATGATCATTGGGTCCCTGCAGATGCCAGTCGAGGGCGTGGAGCCAATCGAGGACCAGCGATACCTTCACGCGCTGGCGGAGCAGCTCATACAGGAGGGGCACGAGATAGCCCTGGGGCAAGACCCCGGCTCGCCGTACAATGTATGGTGGGTGCAATGCAAGAGGGCCGCGGCAGGTGCTATGAGGTTGAGCGGGATAGTGGAGTACGGCGGTCTGCTGCAGAGCAAAGTGGTAAGTGACTCTCTGTTGCCCTCGGAATGTCCTGCCGACATATTACCCCTTTCACTCACCCCCGCTAACCTCCTCATCATTGACCACTAACCACACCGCACTAACCCCCTCCGGGCTTTTTGCTGTCAAGAGTTGGCGCATAAGAGAGAGGTCCAGTGCCTTTAACCCACCAGCATTTTGCGAGCGTGAGGACGTGATCTGTGCAGACAGGCAGGAGCTGACCGATATCCCCGTCCATGGGGGGGCACTGTCTTTGACTGTGCAGGAGTATCGCTGCAATCTTCCGCCCGCAGGCGTGATCACGGATGTTGGAGTTGTCATGCCCTGCAAAGACGCTTGGCCATCTGCAGCACACAGAAGATAGCACACGGATGTTCCCTCCCGGGCCGAGTCTCAGGCTCTAAGTCTCCACGACCCTAACGATAAACGGACTCGGAGCTCTTCAACCCCTTTTAAGGTCTAAGGTCACGTGTCCACGTGTACAGGGTACTACGGTATGTGTGTCTATTCTGTCTTCTATTTTTTTGGCCGGGCCCGTCCGCCCTCTCATTTCGTCCAGGCCTCTTCATCTGGAGGGCCGCGCTGTCCGTCCTCTTCTGTTTCTCCCTACGACCGTCAATCTTCACCTCTCCGAGTCTCGGCTACAGTACCAGCTGCGCGACAAAATGGCGCAATTGATCTTCAGAGGTCAGAACTATGTGAGGGCATCGATAATGACGACCCCACAAAGTGGGTGATTTTCTTGTCGCTGGCTGTATGTCACCGATGCTCACTGGGGCACCCACTGCGGCAATAAGGTTAGAGGTACAACGGCATAGCCAGCGTCAGAGTTAAGGCGAAGGGTATACACAGGGAATCCCCACGGTGTGCCCCCGGGACCCTGTGGAACCAATGTCGTTTACATAAACAAAGATTTCCGAGTCAACACACACACACACGGTCATGGACACCGTAAATAGGTATTTAAGGTATGGAATGAACGAAGGGGCGTACTCCTCTCAGGCTTCTACACACCAATGGCCTCCCGCCTCCGCTAGCTCCGCGCAGTTGTCCGTTCGCCTGCGCTCTTGCAGACACCGAGGAGTTTGCAGCATTGCTTACCCCTTGTTACCAATTCGCGGTCCGAGGAGGCCGAGGACTCGGTCCGGGAGGACTCGGAGGAGGAGGAATCATTCAAAGCTAACGCACCCTAGCTGGACGTAGAAAAAACGAGGCTGCGAGGAGACTAAGGAGGAGGAGCGCTGTCTTGGGCGGCCTGACGCTGTTGCTTGAGCATCAGGTAGACGTCATTGGGGTACGAGTACTGCCGCACCTGGGAGTCGTATCGTAGCGTTTTGCATGTACGCGCGCGCGCGTGTGGTGAAAAAAAAGGGGTTTGAGGGCCGGGACGGTCCCGAGGCGGAGCGGGGTTGGTCAAGCGCGCAAGCGCGCTTGCGCGCAAGTGGCATGATGGAGAGACGCGCGCAAGCGCGCTTGGCATGTGGCACATGGGACGGTCCCGAGGCGGAGCGGGGTTGGTCAAGCGCGCAAGCGCGCTTGCGCGCAAGTGGCATGATGGAGAGACGCGCGCAAGCGCGCTTGGCATGATGGAGAGACGCCACGCGAACGCAGACGCACAGGCGTGCAGGGGAGTGAGCGTGCGCCCAGGAGCAGGCCAGCACGCCACCAGACCTGGTGCCCACCGTCCACATCCAGGACCACCCCGGTAGTGAAGGAGCTTGTGGCTAGAAAGTAGAGGGCCTCGCCGGCATCCGCCGGCGTCCCGACCTTCTTGAGGGGCAGCGAGTCAGCAGTAGCCTCGAGCATCAGCGCCTTGCGGTCTGGGGGCAGGTGGTCATAGCGCTCAGTGTCATAGTAGCCCGGCGAAAAGCAGTTGACGCGCAGGCGTGGGCCAAGTTCGAGCGCCAGTGCCTTGGTGAGCGCCTCAACAGCACCGTTGCCCGCAACCAGCGGCGTACAGTTCATGCCGGGCCGCCTGATGTGATGTGATGTCTTGCTGCTCAGATCCGCACCCTCCTGTCTCGCGCGCTCACTGCATTCTCGTGCGCGCGACCTCGACCGCCCCCATTCCTCCTTCCTCTACACACATGTGCGTACGTGTGTGTGCATGAACATATGCGCATACATGTTCTTTGCTGGAGTATACAACACACACACACACACACACACAAACACATTGGCACATATACACACATTCATACAGACATTTATGCCGCTGAGGCAATATGACACATAATCGTCACAGCTGCAAGATCCGCTGGTGCAGGCGTATGCGTGCGTGCGCATGTGCACGTGCGTGTCTGACTCAGGTCGGAGTTCACGGCGCGTTGCAGATGCGCAGTTGCCTCTCCGCTACAACGCAAAGTCACAATGCAATGTGCACGTATGACGTGTGTGTGTTCTGTGTGTGTGGACGCGTGCGTGCGCGTCCAGAGACCTGCAGAGGACGCCAGAGCAGAAGACGATGCTGCCACCGTCACGCAGCTTCGGGGCCCCGTACTTGGCGCAAAACCACGGGCCCCACAGCTGCCACACATTCCCCGCGCTGCGGTCAATCACTTCATATTGAAAAGCATGAGGGTTTCGGCTGATGCGCACCAGTCCGTTCCTCTGCACGCCCTCCACACGCACGGCAGCAGCGGCGCATCAGTCAGGACGATCGCACACCTTTCCTTCTACCGCTTCCCGGGCTCGCTTGACGTCGAGCTCCAGGAACGGCCCGTGCGGAGCGCGGCCCAGCGCGGTGACGATGATCGCGTCGAAGGTGTCGGATTGCAGAGAGCCAAAGAAGGCCTGCACCTGCTCCTCGTTTGTGTTGTCCAGCGTGCGTGTGCTCACCCGGCCGGTGCCGCCCTCCGTTTCCAGCCTTGCTTTGGCCGCTGCGAGCTTGTCCTCGCTTCTCGAGCACAGGAGCACCGAGCCCCCGCGCGACAGAAAGACCTGCGCAGCCCCTGCCACGGAGCGCACGCGCGTCAGCGCGCGCCATTGGCGCGCGCAAACGGAAACGGGCGACACCCGCACCGAATCCCATCCCCGAGCTGCCCCCCACGATGACCGCATTTGGCGCTCGGGCTGCCATTGGAGTCGCGAGATTTTTTAGCACGCCCATTCGAACGAAGATTCCATTCGAATCACGGCACTGGAGCGAGCGTGCCGCCGCTCTGGAGGGGCGCGCGCATCACAGACGCCTGGTCGTGAGGAGCAGGCGCGCCTGCAGATGCGGCCGGGGGAGGGCAATGAGCGGGGCAGGCCCCCGCCGGCCTCGGGGCGATGGCTGGAGGAAGCCGAAGAGCTGGTGCAGGGCCATGTCCGCGGGGCCGGGGAGGCGGCGTCGCCCGGAGTGCTCTCTGCTCGCCGGGCGCTTTTCGGCACCCCCAAGCGCGCCACGAGCCCTGCGCATGCCGCGCTCGCCAGCGCGGAGGAGCTGCTCAGCATGCACGCGCGTGCCTATGCACAGCCCCGTGGCGGCGGCAGCCCGAGCCGCCCCGTCGAGCGAGAGGCGGCGGCGGGAGACGTGATCGACCGGGCAGAGGCCCTGCTGAAGGAGGCGCGGGAGGTAGAGCGCTCGAACAGCGCAGCACCGCGCGCCGCCACCGTACGGGTGAAGCGGTCGCTGCTCGTGCGTGCAGACGAAGCCGAGTTGTCGCGGCGACACCTCGCGCGCCTGTGCCGGGTTGTGCAGCACGCAGACGGGCATCCGCGAACCGACTCCCTGGAGGCGGGATGTGCACCCGACCCCAGCAGTGTGGGCCTGTCGGCGGATGGCAGTCGCCAGTCTGGCGACTCGCTGGTGCACGGGGCAGCAGAGCACGAGCAGCTGTGGCGGTCGCGGCGGCAGCAGCGGGCGCGGGCACTGATGCTGCGGACGCAACTCTTGCGGGCCCTACAGGGCTGGCGGCAGCAGGCTGGTGGAGCGAAACAGGCCGTTCACATGGAAGAGCACGTGCTCCAGGAGGCCACGGTGATCCTAGCTGCGGCGGCGGAGCGGGATGCTGAGAGAGACGCCGCAAACTGTGAGGCAGCGGATGGCCTCCGCCATGCCTCTCTGGCAAGATTTGCCCTAGCGCTCTTTTCGACAGTGATAGCCGCAGCGCGAGAACTTGACGGCCTTACCGCCCGGTTCAGGGTCGCACGTGAGCGCAAAGCTGCGTGGCGGTGGTGGCTGCGGGCGTTTGCAGCCTTCCGCGTCGACTGCGAGTCACAGGCTCGCGCAGCGCAGCGCAAGAAGAAACTCGACGCGCTAGTCAAGGGTCTCTCCACGGCGCCGCGCCTGCTGCGTGCTGCTGCAGCTCCGCAGCTCGCAGACGCAGCAGGTAATCAACAGCCGTCGCGGTCCGGGGCCAGAAGCGTAAGCGCAGCGCACTCACTGCGCGCGCCGCCGTGCCCGCCACCGCGTGCTCCCACGCCGGATGCGGAGTTGGGAGCAAGCAATGCGGGTGCGGCATCATCAGCAGCGCCGGCTGTCGGCATGCCCTTGGCTCTGCCGTGCACGCAGATTGCACCCGACAGCAACGATGGAGCAATGGACGCTTCAGCCGCCCAGCCCGCGACTTCCCAACGCGCCCATGCACAAGAGGGCGCGGCGACGGCCAACATCGGAGAGTATGACGGGCCAGGGCACGGAGATGCGAGACAGTCGCCGCGTGCAGGCAGGCAGGCAGATGCGGCTGGGTGTGCAGCGACTGGCAGCGCATCGTGCAGCGCACGCGACATTGCGCCTCGTCAAACTGCCCGCACACAGCTGCGAGCAACCGGCCATAATGGACGGCTCCGCACGGCGAGCTTGAGTGCGCGCAGCGCAAGTCCGCGGATTGACGAGGCGAAGAGGTGTCAGGAGGTGAGGGGCGGCGACGCCAAAGCGTTTGAAGCCATGCTCGAAAGGCAAATGATGCGCTCGGTGCGAAGACAGGCTCTGCACGTAAGTTTCATGCTGTTCCCCTCGCCCCCTTTGCCGCCTGCCCTGCATTGCGCACTTGCTGCTAGCCTCGGCCAGGCTGGTGTGCCGGCCCGCCGTCTTGAGACGCGGTTCAGTGAAGTGGGAGGGGACGCAGGAACGGTATGCAGAGCGGGAGCGCCAGCGCAAGGAAGCCGAGCTCCAGAAGGAGCAGGAAGCTGCGGCGCGAGAAAAGGAGCTGAAAGCGGCGCGTGTACGCGAGCGGAGGCAGCAGCAACTTGCGGCGCAGCAGCGAGCTCTTGAGAAGGACCTTCACCTTCACCTCCTGGTCTCTCCCACTGCTCGCTTCCACTCGCGGCCATTGCTTTTTGCATTTGCGCGCGCCTGTCACCTCGACCCGGGACTCAGTCCTGCTAGGCGTGTGTTTTTGTCAGCACGAAATGGAGCGGCTGGCAGATTTGCACTTGGCACACCAACGTCTTTGCTTCGCCCTGGCCTCGTGGGCTCGAGCGCA
>Ga0115006_10001454_pt1 | contig 14795 bp, 10 predicted proteins | sample ArcOceMetagenome_3_FD_88943 | JGI IMG/M metagenome (GOLD analysis project Ga0115006, IMG submission 88943) | Marine eukaryotic phytoplankton communities from Arctic Ocean - Arctic Ocean- Svalbard ARC20M Metagenome | ecosystem: Environmental > Aquatic > Marine > Oceanic | place: Arctic Ocean...
AGCCCCGCAAGGATTTTTTATTTTATTTTTTTCCATATTTTTCGAATTTTTGTTAGATTTTCAAGGAGAAAAAGGGTGATGTACTAACGAATATATAACCAATTTCGACTAACGACTCGGGATGTCGTTAGTCGAGGAGACCTCTCCGAGTTGTTTTTATTTATGTGTCCAAGTCCACTCGACTAACCATTACCCGCCTGGGCGCAGTCACGGTTTTGGGTCGATAAGGTGATGCCCCTGACCCTGCACTTCGCCTATTTCCGTCGCAGGCTACGCCGGGCCCTCCTCTTCCTAACACTGGCAGACCACTCCAGAACTTGAAAGCCCGGTACTCAGTACTATCCGAGGTTCAGCCTGAGAGTGGGGTCCTGCATCTGCTTGGCCTTGGACCTCATACTGAATTCTTAGTGGTCCTTACTAGTTTTGAACAATGCAGGCAGGGTGAGGAGCAGCATGCAAAGGAAAGGAGGGGAGAAAGACTCGGAACTTTGAAAGGGCGCACCGGGGCTGGTGCCTTTACATTAGACTGGGTTCACACCGGAGAAGCTGGTTCACGGGGCAGCCTGAGTTACTGCAGGACCTATGTGAAAGCTGTGCGCGGGGGGGGGAGTGAAGAGAGGGGACTCGGACGTGTGCTATGGGATGCTACGAGCCGCGGCCTGTGTGGACGAGTCCGGATCACGGATCACTGGCACCACGCACAATGACTGAGTAGTAAAAAAGAACGGTTGGGCAGTTATATTATGAGACGAAGAGTCAAGGAGGAGATATATGGACGCGAGCCTGAGGAGGGAGGATGATGTGACAGACCCCGGGAATGCACACGCTGGCGCAGGCGGGCGGCACGCGCAAGGTTCAGCTGCTGTAGCGCTCAGCTTCAATGTAATATCAAAGATGAAATTCAGGTTGGGGAGGGCCAACAAGGCTCTCCCTGTGGCTGCAGATGCAGAGTCGGTTCCGACGGGCGCCGATTTCGCGGATGGCTCTTTATTTACCAAGGAGGGTTCAAAGTTGCTGGCACAGCTACAGCGCGACGTTCGGAGACAGACTGGTTGTGGTGCGGACTCTGCGGAGCCTCTCTTCCCATCGCTGCTAGTCGGAAGGAATGTTGACTTGGCTCAGACAAAGCTGCATGACGAGTACAGGAAGAAGCGGCATGATTGCCGCGGGCCTCGCAGTGGACGCCACGTGACTCCCCGCGCTAACCTTGGTGCGTCCCACTTGCCCTGCATCGCAGATGCGTCGTGCATGACCGCCAGATCGGTGCTTGGTCAGCCACTGGCACCCGTCAAAATAGATTACCTCATGAAATGCAGGTGTACAAAGAGGAGGTGCTGCAACATGTGCAGACTCGTGTTCACGGACAAGAAAGAAAGGGTTGCCGCCAGCCAATCACATCTACCTGTATAACCCCTGATTTTATGATGATAATAAAGACAGAACCACAAGTCATCTCCTGCATTCTGCCTGCTGCTTCTCATCGCAGTTAACACGACGAGAGGCAAGTAAACGCCGCCCTTGCGCGAGGATTAACTCGAAACTCTCTCATTGGGTGCACCCAAAGGCCGGGGAGGAAGACCTAGCGGTGTGCCCCCCAAGGGCATTATCAGATTAGAAATCGTAGGTTCGAGAAGTGCCGTGGATACTCTCGAACGATCTGAAGAGTCAGAGAGCCTTTTAGAGTTTCGCGTGGACTTGTGCGGTGCGCGCGCGAGGTACAATGCTGTATCATGCCCCCCGGCGAGCCGCAAGACAGGGAGTGGGGGGAGGAGAGACAGTGTTTGACAACAAAGCGGGACAGGAGAGGTAGGTGATGTACCTGGACGTTGTATCGGCCATCATTTTTGACTGGTAGTTTGCGGTATGCTTACTTGCCAGCGTTTTCCGCACCTGTGTGTTTTTTTTGTGCGCGTTCACGCGCACACCAAGGAAATTGCCAATGCAGCACATGATTCGCTAACGCCCAGAGTCTGCTCAATACGATGAATCGTCCCCCGCCAATATGGCAGCAGCCCGCAGCGCAGGTCTAGCTTCCTCCTCCAACGTATCCGTATCAAAACATCACGTGCGGAGGAGTCTTCTGACCTCATCTCGCAAGTCTTCGAGTTGTCGCTGAAGCTTCTGCTCAGTCCTTTCTGCCTCTTGCCCGCGCGCCTTTGCCGAAGAGATTAGCAGTTCCTGCTCCAAACAACAAAAGCTCATCAATAACAGCGCGCAAAGCCCCGCAGGAAGCGTCGGGGCTTAAACAAGGAGCGATCCGGAAGAAGGGAGAAGCATGCGATACGTATGTAATTAAATTCAAGGGCACAGGGGTGAGTGCGCGGGAGGCAGGTCGGGGCCGGTCAAAGTACAAAGTACTTCTTTTTCCAACTCTCAGGGCACCAGCCTCCTTTCAAACAGAGCTGTTCACACCTCTCGCAGCAGCGCGTCCTCGACAACTTGAAGGTTGTGGCGTTCTTCTTCCAGAGCTCTGGTCGCTTGTTCTATTTCAGGGTCGCTGCCCCCCCCCCCATTCCGCTGGTGTTGGCAATGGCAGGTATCAGAGCGATTAGGGGATGAGGAATACAAAAAAGCCAGACGTGATGCATTGTGCGGGACGGCAAGCGCAGTAATGACCTCGTGAGACGCGCCGACCATGTCAAGATCATATTGTGCCACAAAATCGGGGCTTCCCCGCATCAAAGATATTCGATACTGGCTCCAAAGACGCAGGGGGCCAAAGCAGGTGTCAGGGAACGGGATAGAAAAGACGAGCACAAGCAACAAAGCCCGGTGAGAGGAGGAAAGAGATAGAGATAACCTGGTACCGGTCGTACACATGGACCGTGCGCTTTTCCAACTGCTCCACATGCAATTTAGCCAGGCCCTGTCCCCCAGCAAGGACCCCATAAAAGGTTCATCGGTGCGCTCGACATCTTTTGGGGGTGTCACATTCGCAAGTGCATCAGACGAGCAGGTAGCAGACGCACGCGCGTAGAGGGCTTCCTGTTGGGGTGTATCCAACCAGTCCAGCGCCGTCAGTCTCTGCCTCCCGTGGTGCCCAGATATCCTCATCTGCAGGCGGGAGGCGAAAGGAAACAGCAAGGGGGGGGGCAAGGGCAATAGGCAAGGGAACGGGGAAGAAGAAGGGGGGGTGGGGGAGAGCGGAAGAAATTAGGGGATGCACGGTGGGAAGGTGGCGGCGAGCGCAGAGGTCCAAGAAGAAAACGATTGAGGGCCGGAGTAGGGCAGTATGTTCTGGATGGGCAGGCATTACGATGACTCATATCAACCTGACGTTGATTCCACCAGTCGATCGAAGTCTAACATCACATATGTTCCTGGGTCACCACGCAATGAGTGGCATTAGCACAAATTTCACAGACACGGGTAGGGCAGAAAATTCTTTGATCGAGAAATTTTGATGCATCATCGGGTTCGAGACCAGAGGGTAGACTGAAAGCAGACTGACCTGCTTTGCCCATGATCATGTTGCGCAGTTGATTCAGGGGGACGCCCACAACCGATCGGTCGTCAACCTGCTCCCCAAGGAATCAGTCACTGCTTTGAGCTTTTTCGTTAGGAGATTGCACATTTATCTGCTTTGCTTGAAGATGAGAGGACGGCTCCGAAAAGCAACACCGCACAAGATACGAGTATACGCACTCATTTAAACCGTTTTTCCCGGACCTACAGCAAAACAGCGAGGATTACTGTAGGTCTGGGAACACCGTTTCAGGTAATTGTGTCGTAACAGGTACTACTTAAAAGTGCACTGTCCAAAAATCAAGGAGAATGGTCTAGTTTAGGGCGATTCGAGTGCGATTACTCGCATCTTGTGCGGAAGCGGTCGCCAGAAAGAAGAAACAACGTGAGTCCCGTTTCGCGGTATTCTTCGTATCCCTTCGCCAACAGCATTGCCCTTTCGCTCAGGGGGGCACGTACATCGGTGAGATGGTCTGTGACTCGCACCATTCGACTTCTGGCTGCCGATGATCCTGGCAAAAGGGATCTGCATGCACTCGGGCCCTCACGGCTGTCACGAGATTGCGCGGGGTACAAGCTCGCGAGCACATTCCCGCTTGCACACTGGCACGCGCAGGGCGCGTGTGTGCAGGAGGAGGAGCGGGAAAGGGCACGGAAAGAAAGCTTACGCGACGGCAAATTCTCCCAGCGGCGTGGTGTACAGAAAAATTCCCACTCCGAACAACTCTGCGCCCTCGGGGTCTTTGCACCTGTCCAGCTCCGAGAAATGCCCGGACGCATTCGTGGTCCCAAGTGTCTGCAGCAAGTTGCACCGCGTAGGTCAAAAATAACCGCACCGTGTGCGGCAGGTGGGCTTTCGGGCGCATACAGACAGCAGTGCGCGTACCTCGGACCAGTCCATCGGGGATGGGCCAAAGTCGCCCGGGTAGATCAGGCCGCCAACGGGGGACTTGGAGCGCAGCGCCTGGAGCAGCACACCAGACGCTCGTGAGCAACGTGCGCGGGCACCGTCCCGGCTGCGCGGCCTGTCTGCCTGCGTCTCCGCCCCACATGCCTGCCGCCCCCTGCCCTGTCTCCACGCCCCCCTGCCTGCCTCTCCTGCGTAGCTGCTGTCGCGCGCAAGCGCGCCCCGCGCTCCGCCGGTAACACACAAAACACAACACCTGGCTGGCGATGCCGCGCTCGCCCGCCACGACGCCGCTCCGCGCGGTGTCGCGCCCGGTGGCCATCCCTCTCCGCTGCGCCAGGCGTTCCGGCCCAGTCGTCGGAGTACGCGGCAACAATGTCGATTCTTGGTTGAATGTGGGGCAGGACAAGAGGTGACGGTGTTGATAACCGGGAGCCAAGTACAAAACCAGTACAAGAATATTCGGATTTTGCGCATCGCAAACTCCTCCTGGGACAATCTGTTTGGGGACTCCTCGAACCGCTGATTTGATACTGGCAATCCGCCGTGTGGGGCGTAGCCAGGCCGTTGGGTGCGGGGACCCGGTCACTCTACACCGGTCCCGTGCGAGGAGGGCAGTGTGTGCGGTTGCGGCGACAGCGGAGCGCGGTGAGCGTCCACCGCTGCATTGCCAGCCTGGCAGGCGCTGGCCCCCTTGCGGGCGGGTTCTGCGGCAGCGCCTGCTGCGCGGCGCCGGGCATTGCCTGCCGCTCGTCTTCCCGTTTGACACCCCTTCAGTTCACGCAGGGCTGCGGGGCGGAAGCCGGTATGCATCAGGAGGCGGACCCGGGCGCACGATCAGCGCAACCGTTGGTGACATTCTCTGCGCCGCGCGAGTGCACGCGCGCCCGCCAAAACCGCGTGCACTGCCCTCTGCGCTCCGCGCGCCGCGGTGCCACCTCCGTGCCTGACCCCCGCCGCTCCGGCTCAGCTCATTGATGATGACTATCTTGCGCGACAACATCGCCAACTCCGAGTGCGGCACCGAGAAACTGTGCGGGCGCAGGATCGAGCACTTGAGTCTTCAATGGATGGTTTCCATGGTCTCATGTCTCGCGCGCGTGGCCGGCAGCGCTGCATCACTGCCAGTGCTGTGTGTTCATGCACTCGCTAGCCGTCTGCGCGTCTCCTGATGTGTGTGTTCCTTCACGTCTGCGCTGTCTGGGCACGCTCGCATGCGCATGCATGCTCAGGGGGCGGCCCAAAAGCATTCCACCGCCCGCACAAGCACACCCCTGGCGCTTCCACGCCCAAGGTGAGCCTAGCCTTACCCCTGTCGCATCCCCCCGCGCCGCTCCGCCGTGCCCTTTCACGATCGATGTTGAGACAAGAACATTCATGTGGTTGGCGCTTTCCCGTGAGGCGCGCCTGTGCACCTGCACGCATGGTCCATGGGAGGGAGTTTCTGCCCTCACGCCGCGGCCCCTTTCCGAAAACAGGCTGGGCATACCTCGAGCTCAGAAAATGCCAGCATGGACCAAGGGACGAAGCACACCCCGAAATTCGCAAAACAGGAAATGAGCATCGATACCAGCGCCCATGCCCTGAAGAGAACCCAAACTAGTTCAGCCGCGTCGTATAGCAAGACTCCCCTGTCGACGAATATGCATCAGAGTTTTCTCAGGACCCCGACTACTGCTCATGACGAGAAAAAGCATTCTGACATGGGAGAGATGGGTTACCTGCACTTGCGGGTGCATTGTTTGGTCAACTTGGACAATGGGCTCGCCAGAGAAGCAAAGCCTGACCTCACCCGCGCTCTCTTTTCGGCGGAATTGGTCACGTCTGACTACAATCGCAAGAAAACCATTTTCACAAACGGCGACATCACTAAGCACCACGCCTGGGGCGATGGGCTTTTCTTCCGCATATTCCAGGTGCTTATCTTGTTGCATGTGCTGGTCTGCCGTCATGACACAGCCCTGTGACGTTCCTTGGCGACACCTCAGGCGGATAAAGAAGCTCAATTCGAGCTCAAGGCGTCGCAAGTGGACTCGGACAAAAGTGGCGGGACCGAGAGCAATACCGACTTTGGCCTCTGTAGGCTCGCCATCGTGCCTGCTCTAGACTTGTGTGAAAAGCCAGTGGTAAAACATTACACACTCGTGTGCGCTTCCCCTCGTAGTTGTGAATTGCTTTTACGATCATGTGCATCGATGACCTGGGTGCGGTTTGAGCAGTGGCAAAGCATGCGCGATCGTATGGGTAACGTCAATAGGTGAATATCTAGGAAAAGTCAACATTGTGCCATGAGTAGTATGCGCATTTGTAGCAACAAGACGAATAGCTGGCGTAGAGAGCGTGGACATACGGGGTCTAGATGAATGTGCGTCAGTTCGCAAGCCTGGGGAGAAGTAGGGCTGCCCATTTGGACAGCTGACTTTGGGCAACACAGCTATCGCCTTCAAATCAGCTGGCGCTACAGCTCGAAGCTCAATAATATTCGATTAATGGCGCTTGGACTCATCAATGCTGATGCATCCGCGGATGCTTTTGCCGAATCTTCTTCCCCTGCACAGCCGGTGACACAGCACAAACACATACATGCACACGCATACACACACACACACACACACACACACACACACACACACACACGCACACACACACACACTCGTATATTTATGCATATGGACATGACCTGAATGTTCATATGAATGAATGTCCAAATGCTTGAATGTTGTATGTTTGAACCTATGAGTATGTGTTCTTGTGTATACACATGTGGTTTGCAATGCGTGCACATTTTGGTGCTTAAGGCGACGATCAGACTAATATCTGAGAATCTTGTCAGTCAAAAAAGCCTTCTACTTCCACAGATACCAAGACCTTCCAAGACGCGAAGACGCCCGTTCCCGCAGCAAGCAGCACAAAGACAGCAGGAAACAAGCGAACTGGCACGAAATTGATCTTCGACGGTTTCAGTCACCCCGATGAGAGATCAGTCATTTGCATACAAGATGATGAAATGCTAGATAAGTTGTGCTGCGCTGGCCCGGACATTTCAGATGAGCAGCTGGTTCAGAAACTGCTTCTTCAACAGCGAATTTTTCTCCAATTCCGCCATCAAGTGGAAGTTGAGAAGTGGAAGAAATTTGTTCAGGAAAATCCAGTCAAAGAATGGTGGGAAGAAACCTCTAGCCCCCTGGGGTCAAAGCCATCTCGGCAGACTGGTCTCGAAAGAGGAGCGAGGATAAGCATGAATTCCCCTGACGCGGAAAATCAAGAACAGGACCAGCTTATGTTGAAGCTCAGAGAGGGTGCCGCAACAGAGTTGCAGAGGGTCTTTCGAGGACACCTAGGCCGTATTGGATTTTTTTTCACTGCTCTTGATGCTGCCCAAGTTTTCCATTCAGAGCGTGCGCAGGCTGCGATTGATCAGCAAAAGCTCGACCAGTCTATGGCTGCACTTGAGGACCAGATCAATGCACAGAACAAAATATTAGAGGACAATGAGATAGCAATTCAGGCTGCTTCAGATCAGATAGCTGAGCTCAAGCACAAGGCATATGTGCTCGCTGCACCACGGGTCAAGGCACAGGAAGAGCTCACGCGCGCTAGTGACCACGAAACCAACATGAAGATGAAAGCGCAAGTCGCGCTCAAGGCGCGGCATAGGTTGGGCGAAATGCTGTTGGCCTTTTGGAAACAAAACAAATCGGTTGAGAAGGATGATGTGGCTGAAAATCTTGAGCACGCGCATAACGTACTCAAAAAGTATGAGGAGATTCGGCAGACAAAAGAGCAGGAGCTCGAACTTGAAAGCGTAGCGCAAGGAATTGAGCCAGAAGTTGGGATTGATAATGGTTGGAATGCGGCAGATGAAGCTGAGAGGCTGACGGGTCTTGATGTCGATGGGGACGGAGATGTTGCAGGTGAGATAGGTAACGGCCCAGCACCTTTGAAGCGCCTATCGTCAGAAATAATCCAAGATGCAAACTTGCGAATCGAGAGGGAGTTGCGTTCGAGCTTCAAGGGCGAAATTGAGACGCTTGACCAGCTGGCAGCAGCAGTCAAGGCTCGTCAACTATGCCAGCATGTGCTTGAAGAGCGCATTTCTATGCCCGGAGAGACCGAGGTGCAGGATTCTCTGGCGGTAGCCAATGAGACACTTGCAAAACATGAGAAAGACGGGGAGCGCATAAGACATGACCTTTACACCATGGGCTTGTCGGCGCAGGTGCTACGCCATGAAGAAAAGCAGCTTACAAAGCGAAAAGATGACATCGAGAGCCGTGAGTCTGAAGCAAGGAAAGTAGCAACTCGTGGGCTACATCTCATTGAAAATATTCGATCAGGCATCCCTCTGGAGACGGAGAATGACGACAAATCCTGGGCCAACTTGAAGGATGATCTGGAGGAAGATGGTGAGGTTCAACACGTTATAGACGATGCCATGGCTCTGCTGGTGGAGGAGCTTGCGGAGGCGTATAATTCCGTACCGCCGTCCAAAGATATGCAAAAGATTTTGGAAAACGAGGAGTTTGATGCGCAGCTCCAGCACTGCCACATGTCTTTCAAGCTACAACGTAGCTTGGAATTTGTGGCTTTCGATCGCAAGGCTCTGCATCAATCCAAGCTAGCGACTTTTCGTTTCTTGTATGATCAAATTCAGCGAGGATCCGGGATCTTGCGCTCTCTGGATTCGACAACGCTTCAGCCGCAAGATGTTTTGCGACTCATGGATTTTTGCACGCTGCAAGGTTACGATGCAGGCGATAGCATCTTTGAGCAGAATAGTGAGGGTGATGAATGGGGAATCGTCATGACAGGACACGTGAAAGTTCTTTACAATCGGCGCGATGTGTCGAACCTGATCAAGGGACAGGCTTTCTGTGATCTAGGTCTCATGACGCCCGGGATGAATCAGATTCGTGGTGCATCATTTCGCAGCCAAGTCAAGTCTTTTGTCGTCCTCATCTCGTTCCAAAAATTTGCAGATCATGTCAAGCTACTTGGGAGCAGGTGTGTTCTGTGAATAGTAGTGGTCAGTATTTGTATTTCCGATGCTGCATCAATATTTGACTCGTGATCAGACTCTTTTCAATGCAAGCTGATTGACATACCCTCTGTGTGTGTACATTCAGATTTGAGACGTCGGTAAGGGAATATTTGCGGCAGTCGCACTCAATTGGGCGTGAGAATTGGTCGCAGTATGGCAATGCTACCAAAAACATTGAAATATGCTTCCTCGAGTTCATGAGCCGACAATCTGGAATTCTCGGACTCTTCAACATGGTTGAAATCAGGAATCTGGCTAATCTTGCTTCATACCGCAAGCTGAAGCGGAATGAAGCCTTGTGCAGTCAAGGCGACAAAGCAGGGTCTATTTTCATCGTGCTCAGTGGGCTGGCTGGCGTCATAGTCAATGGCAAGAATGTTGCCTACATCACGCGGGGGCAGGAGATTGGTGAACTTGGGCTGATCTCAAATTTTGCCCTCTATCGTACAGCAACCATCGTTGCACACTACGACTTCGAGGTCGCCGAAATCAAATACGATGACTTCTATGACTTCTTCGAAATGTTGCGGCCTGAGCGTGCTAAAAGAGTTGCTGATTTTGTGGCCGAGTGCGCTCTCCCCAAGTATTTTTCTTTGTCAGAATGGAAAAGAGAAGCAATTGCGGAAGGAAATCTTGCACAACGTATGCAAGAGAAGAAGCACCGGAGTGCACAGATCCAAGAGATGTTGGATGAGGCTACAGGAACTCGTGCAAGTGACAGGAGCTCGCCGCTGTCGCTACAAAGTGATGCTTCTGAGAAATTGGGCCTGAGCCCATACAACAGAATGGGGCGGCTTGCACAAAGGAAAGGCAAGGACTGCGTAGATCCATCCGCGCGGCACACAGAAATGGCACCCACATGTGACAGACAGGCGATGGTAGAGGCGCTTGTTGAACTTGGGCGTCGAAAAGATAGAAAATTGAAGTTGGCGCAAAAAGCAGTGGCGGTCTTCCAAAAGAAGCCCGAAGTCGGGACAGAGGAGTTTGAAAAGGCAGCTGTTTTTAAGTTTCTTGGTAAGTTTACGAATACTTGCAAAGCGCCAACTGAGAGTTCAACCCCCAAGCCGCCGGTGAACTCAAGTAGGCAGCCCCATGCTGCAGTTCAAGACCAGGACCTAAGTGAAATTGTTTACACGGTGACAGATGAGCACCCAAGCTCAATGAAGGCGATGAATGACGAACGCAGCCACCTTCCCCGCGTGCTGAACCCAGAATTTTCTCACCGTCTTGAGGCATTCCGCGATAAGATCCGCCGCAAAAACTATGTAGGGGTCTCGAGACGGACTACCTCATCGCCCTTTTCAGAGACGCGAGGCCTGCGCTTTTCACCGCTCGTACCGCCTCCTGTCGCTGAATGCGGCCAAACGACCGTCAGATCTGACACGCGTCTCTCATCTGCTGCAACGAAAACCTCTAGAACATGTACTCCGCTTCTGCCGTTTACTTTGCTCCATCCCAGCAGCATCGCGGTCACCCCACGCGATGGCGTGCAATGCAAAATAGATGTCAGGCGAGCTCTTAGTTCGACATTTGGTAATGTGGCCGAGGCTTTTGTTGCTGTCGATCGTCTGGGCATCAATTCCATCAGCCATGAGGAGCTTTACGCCTTTTTGGTTGAGCTGGGTGTGTCAGCGAATGCAGTGTCTGAGGCTATGAGAGAAATAGCTGGCGGTGTCGTCGTCAGGCTGGACTCACTCGAGTTTATGAAGCTCTTTGCCTGGCACCCCCTAGGAACCATTCAGGAGCAGAAAGAAATGGTGAGTGAGGCTCAGCGCCGGCGATTTGCGATCATTGCGAGTGTCGCTCGTGCTGTAGCTGCACAAAAGGGTCTGGATAAGGGTCAAATGTCATCCTTCACTACCGAGAGGACGGTGTTCACTGCCATTCGCAAAAATCTTGGACCCATCAGGGGACTTTTCGCTGCGAGTGACGGGCATTCCTCGAGATATACCACAGATTTCGTTTACGAGCGGGAGCTGACGCGGCAGCAATTCGAAAGCGGCTTGCGGCAAGTGCAAGGCCTGGGTCTGTCCGAGGGTGAAATTGCACATGCATTCGATGTCATCAACGGTAAACAGGCGCAGAGTATCACGTTCGCAGAAATTGAAGGCGTGCTCAAAGACGACGTGAGCAGACCCTTGCGCACACTAGTCCCGAGATCAAGCAGTGGGAGCAGAGCAATTCCCCTGCCACCCACCGGGGTGCCAAAGCCCAACGGTACAACTCCACGCCACCATAAATACAGGCCGCATTCTGCGAAATCAGAAAGAACATCGGCTAGTGTTGGAGCAGGCCAAAGGCCAACAACAGCAAAACCACGCATGTACGTGCCTAGACAACGCCCACTTTCTGCTCGGGCAGCAGGTCGTGTTGAACGACTTGCTGCAAATCCCTCGCCAACATCTGCATCGCAGACTCCGAAAGTACAGAGCCCAGAGAGCATTGCAGCGTGGCGCGACGGGCAGAAACTTTTGCTGCAGGCTCGTTATGATGAGGCGATAACGCATTTCAGCACAGCCCTTGCTTTGGACTCCTCGAACACAGGTGTTATGGTCAGCTATGCTAAGGCCCTCATCGACGGCTACGGTGATTTCGATCGTGCAGAAGACCTCTACCAGCGCGCCTTGGCAATAAATCCCGCGGACGCATCCACATGGCGGCTCCTGGGCAACTTCAAACGATATGCTCGGAAGAACTATGCAGCCGCGGATGGGCATTTCAAACAAGCTCTCACAATCGATCCTCACGACGTCGACACCCTCCGAGACTATGCAGATTTCAAGGCATCACAGGGTGACGAGGATGGAGCTATTGGACTTCATCGCCGTGTTCTGCAAGAAGATTCAGCTGATCTCCTGGCACAGAGCGAAGTGCTTCGCCTGCGCCCCATCGCCACAGCAAAACAGCAGATGCAGCAACAGCAGAACGAAAACTCTGTTGAACAACAACAGCAGGACCTGACAATCGAGTTGTCCACTGCTGTTCTGGATGAGGTTCATCAATCTATTCCACCTGGTGGCTCATTGCAAAAGGGTACGGATGCGTCGACAGAAGATGGGGTCTGCGAGAACGTTTCTGCGAGCATCAGTCTGCCCAAGGCTTCGGAGGTCGAGACCCAGCAGCAAAATGAGCAACAAAGTGACATGCCCATATTTGCGCTAAGTGCACTGGACGTGGACATGGCAGGTTTAGGTGCGCTGCTTCAGGAGTGGGGTGATGTGAAAACACAGAAAATGGCATTGACAGCATCTTCAGCGCCCCTGTGGATTGACAAGTGCCTCGTTAAGCTGGACGAAACGCTTACGCTTGCTGAAAGCTTCCATGCAGCCAGCAACAAGGATCATGAAAATGTGTTCCGCAACGCATTTGCCAACTTGCTCAAACTCTATTACGCAACCCAAAAACGTGTTCAGCGAGGTGATGTTGCCCCGGAGCAGGACAAAGGGCAGAGCTCAGACAGAGCTCACACTAGCCCCGACAAGCAGCAGCGGCAGCTGCATTCGCCGCGCTTGGATCAGGGGCCTGGCCGGGAGTTGAGTGATTTCTTGTCGTGGAAAGCACAAGAGGTAGAGGCTAAACTGCAGGAGGATCTGCGCAAGGGCAAGTCTATCGATGAGTCTGTCAGACTCCATTTTCCCTCCCGCTCCAGTGCAGCAAGCCAGATTCAGGTACGCTTGCACGAAATCGATCTTCCTGACTCAGTTCGCGCCGCAATCCGCGAGCACAAACTCGACGGCAGGCCCAAGAATTGGCGGGCTGAATACGCTACGTCTCCACGCTCCTTGCGTCCCTGGAGGGGTTAGGTAAGAACGCCTAGATATGAGCTCGAATCAGGGTTTGAATCGTATTTTCTTACTTATCGGTATTGAACGATTGATTTCATTAAACAATTGTTCTACGCTTCGTTCCATCTGAGCTGGCCACAGAAGAGTCCCCCTGTACACCCACCACACATCACAACCCCCGCAGTCCTTGCGTCAGAACCGATCTGACGCTTACGCGTGAAGTAGTGCGTCAACACGCGCAGATTCACGCGCGACCGTCCTTGATGTGAGATTTCTCGGGCGCGTCAGTACAGGGACAGAAAACGATATCGTAGCAAGGGCTGCGTACGACTTTTATTACATGCGTATGTCAATGGTGAGTACAGCAGCACCCAAGGAAACGAGGGTTTGGGGCTGTTGTAGCAACGGCCAAGTTGGCGAAATCGGTGTACGATAAACATCTACCAAGTAGTTCGAGGAGTGCATTGGCCCGTGTCCTATTTCTAGAGGCCTCCTGAAATCCGTGCGCTTAACGGAAGAAGGGCATACCGCCCATAGGGGCACCCATCATGCCTGGCTGGCCCATCATCATGCCTGGCTGCATCATCGGCTGCATGTACTGGGGCATCGGGGCAGGGGGGGCTGCCGATGCCTGGACAGGCGGGGCCTCGAAGGTTTCGACACCCTTCTTGGTGTCGTACAACGCCTCGCCGTGCTCGGAGATGTCGAGGCCCTCGTCCTCCGCCGTTTCGGACACCCGGAGACCACCTGGGAGAACGGCACCAAGGACGCCGAGGATCAAAGCGGTACCGGCGGCCGAGTACCACGCTACGATGAGGATGCCAGCAATCTGCCAGCCGAGCTGTTCCCCATTGCCGTAGAATGCGCCGGCAGGGCCGCAAATTTCACTTGCATCACCATCCAACTTCTTCGAGGCATCGCAGGCATCCTGGCCTCCCACGGTAGTGACGTTGGGGTTGGCGAAGAGGCCAGTCAGGATACCACCGATGATGCCACCGACACCATGGATCCCGAAGGCGTCCAGCGCATCGTCGATGCCCACCATGTGCTTGAACTGGATGCCAGCATAGCAGCCCACGCCGCCGAGGAGGCCCATGACGAAAGCGCCGGACTGGTCAACGTAGCCAGCTCCGGGAGTGATGACGACAAGACCGGCGATGGCGCCAGACACGACACCCAGCACGGTAGGCTTGCCCTTGACCATCCACTCGAGAAGCATCCAGGTGAAGCCAGCGGTAGAGGCCGCAATGTGGGTGACCAGCATGGCCATCGCAGCCGAGCCGCCTGCAGTAACCGCGGAACCAGCGTTGAAGCCGAACCAGCCGACCCAGAGGAGGGAGGCGCCAAGGAAGGTGAGGAGCACGTTGTGCGGGGGCAGCTCGGCGCCGGAAGACCAGGCGCGGCGCTTGCCGACGACGATGGACGCAACGAGGCCAGACACGCCCGACGAAATATGCACCACGTCGCCGCCGGCAAAGTCGAGAACACCCCACTTGCCCATGAAGCCGCCTCCCCACTCCCAGTGGGCAATGGGGCAGTAGATGAGGAGGTGCCAGAAGAAGATGAAGACCAGGAGCGCGGAGAACTTCATGCGCTC
>Ga0115006_10001456_pt1 | contig 14785 bp, 2 predicted proteins | sample ArcOceMetagenome_3_FD_88943 | JGI IMG/M metagenome (GOLD analysis project Ga0115006, IMG submission 88943) | Marine eukaryotic phytoplankton communities from Arctic Ocean - Arctic Ocean- Svalbard ARC20M Metagenome | ecosystem: Environmental > Aquatic > Marine > Oceanic | place: Arctic Ocean...
GCCACAGCATCTGCCAAGCTCGTCCTTGTCTTCCTGCACTGCATCTCCTGCGTCCGCGCACGTCGCGCATAGGTCAAATGTTGCAGCTCTGTTGCTGTTCTGCATGTCAAATACAACATTGCCAGCCAGAAACGTATTTGATGATCCTCCGCCGTCATCCTCGACCAGAACGTCGTAGAAAAGCTTGTCTGATGTGTTCTGGGAGGCGCATAAAGACAATGTAGCAGTGCCGTGTGAGACCTGAAGCGTTGGCCTTGCTTGCAGCAAAAATGCCTCTGATGCATTGTCGCTCGGCGATCTTACTGATAGCCGCACAATTGATGTCTGATGCAATTCGTCAAGGGCGCCGACGAGGGACGGAGAAATGACAGTGACAAAAGGATTGAATGTGAAGGGAAAGCATCTGCCCAATTCTTGATTGTTCAGAATCACTGATATAGCCAGATTACAACCAAGAGCATCATTGTCGAGATCTGGATTCGCCAACCCGCTCCCGTAGTCCTCGCTCCCCATCCCACTCCCAGAAGCAGAGCCACTTGCGATTCCACTTCCCGAAGCAAATTCCTCTACGTTTTTGCGAAATGATCCGCTGCAAGAAGCTGCGCACTTCTGGGCATTGCCACATTCTAACAACCCATAAGGTGGATCGTTGACGGGATCAACTTGGACAAACAACTTCTGAGGATCACTCCTGTTGACACCTCCATTGGCAACACCGCCGTTATCCTCGATTACAAATTCTAGTGTCGACCTTCCAGATGCGTGTGGCACGGTCTTTATGACGAGGCTTCCATTCACAGAATGCACGATTGGCGTGCCCAAGAACAAATCCGATAAGTCAGTGGTCAGCTTGGAGATGCCTCGGTGACCGTGGATCTCAGTCTTGTGTGAGATGAGCACAAAAGTCAATCGCTGCCCCATCTCAGGCCAATTTTCGCCACGGGGGCCAATCTTTTTGTATTTCGACGCCGAGACATTCGTCGCAACATCAAAAACCTCACATGCCTGTGCGGAACACTGGTCCTCATTGATCTTTACAACATGAGATGCATTGAAGCCGAAAGCAGGGACAGAGTTCAACGGAACAATGGAGATATTGATTGTGCCGTGCGACTGTTGCGCTATTCCCGTCGTGATGTCTTCGGTGGTAATGTTGACGAAAAACTCTGCAAATCCAAAGGCTCCAGGATGTAGCTTGAAGCTCAGCGAACCATCTACCGATACAATAGGCAGTTTGGAAAAATACAAGGAACTTATCTCTGGTGTCCACACACTAAAACTGGTGCGCTGGAATAGGGAAAAGTACGCTGAACTCAAAATCCGAGGGCGAAATCTGGGCACGATGTTTCGTGGCGCGCTATCATGTACCTCGAAGACTTGCAAAACTTCAACCGCCTCCCTATCGGGATGGTCCTCCACCACGACTGCGGCTGACTGTTGAATGTCTACTGCTACTGTTTGAGTGGTCGAGTCCTTTCCACCAAAATCTGTCCCTCCGTCGTCGTACAGAGTGATTCTCATTAAGACAATGCCATACTTGTTCGCAATCATTGAAAAGACCGCTGTGCCGTTGGGATGCAAGACTGGGAGCTTGTTGAAGAGCTGGTTGCCAGACATTATCTCGACGCCAAACCAAACCCTCTGAGCAACTTCTGTCTTAATCTCATTTCCAAAAGCATCAGCGCCAGGGACAACATGCTCCGCGAAGTTTGCCACGATGACATCTCCTACTCGAGCACTTGTGGTGAAGGTAAGGCGGGCAGCAACAAAGGAAGGAGCACGATTGATTTGAACTATCTGCACACGCGCCGGTATTTTTGCGAAAACCGCCACCCAAGTCCCATTTTCCTGACGCTCATACAATCTCACAGCCCCCTGTCGTGTCTGAAAGTCTTCAAATGACGTATTGGTGTCAAAGGGTGACACAATGCACAATATCCGAGTCTCATCCATCGCAAAAACTGGTACAAAATCCTGAGAGCTTGGAGCTGGGCGAGACCCTGCTTCTGAGGTGGTTTCATTTGAAACAAGCTGGCAAGCGTATTCACCGTTGTAGAATCCGCGGCCCTCAATGGATATGCTGTCTCCGCCAAACCTGTCAAGAACCAAGGACTCGCTAATTGACAGTAGCTCGGAAAAGAAGTAGAAACGTACGTTCTTGTTGTCAAAAACGGCCCCCGCTGCCTCCTCTACGGCATGCTTAATGCCCTCGCCGGTTTCTGTCAGCACCTCCAGGGTGACTTGTTGCCTCTCGCGAGTCCAAGCTGGTACAGTAAACTCAAGCGTGTTCAGGGATCGGGACACTATCTCTTCGGATACGACAGAGAACTGTCCTGCTGTGAAACGAGCGGCATACTTTTGCCCCACGTCAAATCCGAAGCCTAGGACGGTAATGGTGCTGCCGCCCACAACGGAGCCCCGCGAGACACCCAGCAGACCCAGTATGCCAGTGGAGTTCACGACATCAAACCCGCATTCAGAGCGATGGCACCTGCCATCACATTTTGCGCTGCAGCACCCACTGCACACACTTGTCAGCGGGCCGCCTGCCAACGGCATTTCGTAAATTTGAATTACTCCATCAATGAATGAGCTGGTATGCCAGAACCCAGTGGTAATGCACAAAATTTCTGTGGTAGAAAGCACGTCCGCCTCGGCATCCATCTCCACTGAAGAGAGGCCGACGGAAATGTTGCAGGAATATTTGCTTTGGGCCGAAAACCCGAATCCTCGTACCGTCAGTATACTCGAGTATGAGCCACTGATTATGCGAGGTCCTGATGCTCTGGGGTCCCAGCTGGTCATGAACAGATAAGTGCACTTAGTCACAGTAAGTTCACAGGTTGATGCCTCGATATCGCGTCCGTCCATCCGAATTCGAATTGAAACATTGCCTGAGGTGAAATTGACGCCCCAAGCTGGAGACAGACACTCAAGACTGTGCGACGAGATTGCCTGGGCGCTCGTGGATACATTTTCCCATTGCTGGTCGATATGTCTGAAGAATAAGCACTCGTAGCTTTGTGAGCTCACATCCAGTCCGGCAGCAGCTAGCCTTACGACATTACCGCCTTGCGCCGCCCCAAACTTGGGCATCATGATTCCTTCAGTGCTCTGCTGCAGGTTAACAACGGCCGACGTCAAATTCAATCCATCATGAGGTATCTGTTGTGACTGCAGATCGGCGAATGTTACCAGAGCTTTGAATCCCGGTCCGTTTTGTAGATCATCTGATGTGAACACGACCTTCATCCATCCTGTTGAGGACGTGTATCGTGTACCAGCACTCACAGACTGACCTGACAAACGTGCAATCTGCTGTTCATCCGTGCAGTTGGCAGACGCACAACGATATACCGTGACGAAGTCATATCCCGACTCTGTGCTGAACTCCGTAAAGCGAAGGCTAATTTCCGTTGTGGCAGAAATTATCCATTCACAGTGCGATCTGCTCTCGTAATCTCCATCTCCATCGGAAAATATTCCCCTAATGTTGGTGGAAAATCCTTCGTCGTCTAAATCCAATCTGAAATCTGCAGTTGCGCATGAGCAGCTGCCTCTGACTTCCCTGCAGGAGATTGAAGGGGGGCTCCATTCGATCCCGTACTTGTGTTGAAAGATCATTTCGGTGTCGGCGTGTCCGGCAAGGGCACATTCTCGCTCACAGGATCTAGCGCATGTTTCACAGACATTGTCCTCTAGACACCATCCGACATTAATCCCATACCTGTACGATGCACAATCGCCGTAAGGCCCAGCAAATTGTGGGTCATCCTGTCGCGATTTCGGGTAGAGATTCAGTTGGAAAGACACCGGGCCAAATGAAAATGGCCAATGCGGAATTTCACATGTGATGCTGACGCCTGTCGAAGCCTCCGGAGATGAGCGTGCAGGGGAGAAAACAGCATCGCTCCCGCGGGAGAACTGGCATTGGTAGTCGTTGATGGTGCCAGGCCGAAACCCGTATCCTGTGACCTGCATCACCTGTCCGCCACGAGCTGGCGCGGAAGATACATTTATGTGCTCCCAATGCGACTGAAACGTAAACATCAAGGTTGCGCTTTGCAAGGCCTGGCCCATCGACCTGTGCAATGAAACCACACTCGCTGCAGCCGCCGCACTCCACAAAGGCTTTTTGAATATCAAAGAAGTAGATGACACAAAGTTGATCAGCGAAGACTTGGCTTGCATTGAGCCATCTTTGTCAAAGTGCAGCTCATACGGAACGTTGGCCGAGAAACCAAATCCATGTATCGTGATGCTGACCTCTTTGCCGGCAGCAAGGCCAGATGAAGGGTTTAAACGTGAAACAATGTCAGAAAAGTGGTATAAACAAGAGCTCGCCATCTCGTCCTCGCAAGAAAGGATGGATGCATCTTCATGCGTAACTGAGACCGATGCATCCCCAAACGAAAACGCTGCCCCCCAATTCGGGGTTCTGCAGGAAAGGCACTTGCTTGATACTACCGTCGCGTTTGAGGAGATACGTTCTGTCTTGTTGGCGCCCTCACTGCCTGCGTCAACGACCCGCGAAAAGGTGCAGAGATACTTGGCGTGGATATCCAGTCCGTATCCGCGTATCAAGACGCTGGATCCTCCGGAACTCGGCCCAGTCCTAGTACCATTTAGCGTTCGTGGTGACGTGGGTTCCGTTGTCTCGGTTTCGATGAGCCTCTCAATCCCTTGCTCGAATTCAAAAACAGCTTCTGGCTCTTTCATGCTCACGAACGGTACTGTCTCAAAGAAGACGGATGTGTTGTTGTCTTGCGGTATGGCTTCGTGGATAGAAAGAACCACTTTTCCGTGCGCGAATGGCCAATACGGAGTCGTGCAGGTCAAGCTATGACGCCCATTTGAGTCTGAACCGGTGACCAAAGCAACGGAAGTAATTTGAGCACTGTCGCGAGAGAATCGGCATATGAATTGCGATTGAGGACTGAAACCAGAACCCTCGATCAGAATCGGTGCCCCCCCGGAAGCCGCTGCGCGTGAGACGTTATGCTTATACCAGTATTTCTCAAACTTGAACAGCAGGTGCTCCGGCCCTATATCTTGCCCGAAAGGTTCATGCAACGACAATGCCAATTCGTGTGGAAACGACGACAACTCAGGCTTTTCAAACACAATTTCCGAAGGGCTAATCCAAAGAAGTTTGCCGCAAATATACTCAGTCAGACAATAATTTTGGCGCACATCGAATCCATGTCCTTTCACTACGATCTCAACAGAAGAGTTGCCTGCGTTTCGGCTTGATATATTAGAGACTACCAAACGGAAAGAAAGCTGACAGGTAGACGAATTCCCGCTGGCGCAGAAGATGAATGCTTCATCTTTATATTGTACACCAACCGTGACCAGACCCATGGACGCATAAGCCTTGCCCCATTCGGGGGTCTGGCACTTCATGACGGTGGTCGACAGAACCTGCGCTTGCACTGACATCTCAGCAGTTCCAAGGGCAAACCGAGGGCCTTTTGCTGCACCAAAACCAGAACCGAGGCCTTGTCCGTTGTAGGGGCAGGTTTCTTTTGTATAGTGTGCGTAGGATATGTTTGCCGGCTCACTTACTGGCAGGGAATAGTCTATATTTTGTGGATACGTCTGGTCATCTGCACAGGCTCCATACGAGTAGTACAGGCCCGGAATATTCAGCAAACTTGAGTTGACGGAGAAACTGTGCTTGTCTTGAATTTCCTTTGTGCAAGTCGTGGCATTGACATAGCACCAGCTGTCGCAGCAAAACGACTGTAGCAAGGGGAGGGAAGTGGTGTGAGTGGAGAGTGAAGGAGAGAGGAGCGTATTAGTTTGGCGTGATAGCCTGAAAAAAGCACGCGCACGTGCGCGCACGCACGCGCGCGCGCTGAGGAGGCCGTGAGTCAAGCATTTAAGAACAATACATGTACCTGGTCTGATGTGAAGTCAAAAGACGGCCACATTTCTTCGCATCCCTTCTGGTTTCCGCATGTATGCATCGGGCCGGTCTCGTGCGAACTATAGGAACAAACCCCATCTTCCCATGCAGCACAGTACCCCCCGTAGTCTGCGCCGAATCCAGTGGTGGAATGCGACGATGGCACGGATGAAAGAAGCTCTCGCGCCTTAGCCTTACCAATGCATTCGCACCCTGGTGGCGCGGTTGTGTGCGGAATCGGGACAGCGCTACTGTCCCTGATAAACACACATTCGTAATCTGCAGAAGTGACATCGAACCCAAAACCAAGAACATAGATTTCAAATCCTCCATACGATGGCCCTTCTGCGTAAATGCCTGTCGTGACATTGAGAGTGACCTCTTTCAAAATCTGGTCATAGAATATGCTCGAATTTTCTCCCAAGAGGGGCACCGGGTCAAGGAAGCCGGGGCTGATCCCAGTCACCTGCCACTTTGCTAAGAAGCCGGCATGCGAGGACGTCATTGGGTTGGCAGCGTCTGATTCAAAAACTACTCGGACCTGCCCACTATCAATAGTGAAATTCCCAGACGTGAACCCGGAAAGTCGAGCGACTTCTGTTCCTGTTCGGTAATCATCGATCGTTAAATGATCACAGCAGGCCTCCGTGTCAACGTCAACCTCCAGCACGATTGCACTGCACTGAGAGGAGAGAATCCACTCGCATCGCGCATTTGGCTCATACTCGCCCAAACCATCGGAGATTGCTCCATCCATAGCCCCGAGAGAATCCGAATGCTTGCATGCGCACGTCCCTGAGCAAAGTACGACAGCACTGCATAGCTCTCGCATTTGGTACAGCGAGAGGGTGGTTTCACCAAAAGCAAATGGCCACTCCGGGGCCACACACACGAGGTGGGAGGATGAAAGCCAACGGGCTGGTGTCATTACCTCTTGCTCTCCACGAGCCAGCAGGCACATAAATCCAGACGACGCAGTGTTGTTACGGGAGAATCCGGCACCGTACACGTGGATGAGATCGCCACCGTTCGCCGACGCCAGCACACCCCTATCAGTTGCTGTCGCCGTCCACACTGCTTGCATCCTAATCATGATTTGTGCTTCTCCTTGCTGTTGAACTGCGCTCGGAAAACTGATGCTGGTATTGCCATACGATACCACCAGTAACGTAGCATAAGCATCTGCTGCCTCGAAGGCCCAGCGCAGGACATGGCACCGAAGCCGCGATGCTGAGAGCAACTCACACGGAGCAGAGGACTCACGCGCTGGGCCTGCCGAAGACAAGTTCAGCAGGTAGGTGGAATTAGCATGAAATCCGTAACCTGCAACAATCACCGACCATCCGCCGGCAGCCGGCCCTTGAGAGCGATCCACTGCTCCTTTCCCTCGATTATCGACGCTCTCCTGAAAATGGATTGGACACGCAAGCGAGTCGCACCCTGCCACTTCCTCTGCGTTTGTGCTATCTGCACTCGCACGCAACACTGGATTGTCCCCTGACACGAGGGTCACCATCACAGGATCGTCGGCAGCAGATAGACGGTGCGCATCACCCCAAGAGCCCGAGAAATTCATGCCCCAAGCCGGGGAGAAGCAGTTCATATGTGTCGTATTGAATACGGTACATGCTGACATCATCTGTTCCATGCGACGAGCGAAACGACAGGTGTAGCTAGATTTCATATTGAATCCGCTTCCCACAATGTGGATCACATGGCCCCCGTCACTTAGCAGCCGTTGAGGATGGATAGACACCCAGTTTTGCTTGATTTCAAAGAGCAGCTCTCCTGACGCGGGAGGTGTTGCAGTAGAGTGCGCAACAAGGCGCAGAGAGACATTGCTAGCTGAGCTATTCCAAGACGGAGAATTGCACATGGCGGTAGTTGCATTGAGGACCACGCCTGCTGATGCGATCTTGTTTGTGGCAGAGCTGAAGACGCACGAATAGATGCCCTCGACATCAAAATACACTGCGGACACATAGACTGGCGTACCCCCCGCAGATGTTGCGGAAGAGGGCATCACGCTCAATAGAGCAGCCCCGAACTGGAAGGGAAGAAACTCCACAACGGCTATCTGCTGGGACTGCACCTTGGCGTAGCCTAGTACCTGCTGCTGCTGCCGGATCTCAGACGCAATGTCGGATTGCGAGATCACTCTGTCCGCGACAAACGCAACCCCAAGATCGCCCACAAGCCCTGGCCCCCGGCTCGAGCTCACTTGGAACCGGAAATAATCATCTGGCATGATGGGGGTGCTACAATTAGCAGATGCAATAACCTGCGCATTTTTGGTAAGACGAATTTGGGAAGACTGCGAGTTGAGAGGTCGGTAGCTGAGGACCAGCGTCATCCACATGTTCTGAGGGACAGCATCAAGATTGCTCGAGGCGGTACAATTCCCAACTTTGACCATCAGCTGAGACTTCTTTGTTGATTGGTCATATTTGCGTCCCAGGAAAATCTCAGCGTGCGGGCCAGACGCATTTGCGTGTACATGTGCTTCCCCGACATCGTCCTGGCCAGGTGTCACTTGGTTGCCTTGAAGAATAGTTTCGTCCAATGCAGCTGTGGCGTCCAGCAGCTTCACGACGGCTATCATCGTAAGTCCACCGTGCGTCTGAGTTTGCAGCAAAATTGGTGCTGCACGGAGGTGCTGCTTTCCACCCTCAAAGCGAATGAATCGAGGATCCGAGCACGACATTAGCCTCGGCTGAAACGCCATGTCAGGCTGCATCCACTGCAGAGCCTTGGACAAACTAACAATGCCCCACGAGGAAAGTTTGGAAGCCACAACGCAAGAAAATCTAAAGGAGGCAACTGGTACAAAATGGCTAGTGCGGTTGACCATGTAGCCACCCGCAAGCACATTGAAGCGTACTTCGGGCGATCGAAGTTTTCGGAAATGCTGCATCCACACGCTTTTGTTAGCGGGGGGAGTTGGACAACTGATCTCATCAAAAGATGCGGTAGCAGGCGTCCACACTGCAGATCCTGTTGACAATACCTCAAACACGCAATAGTAGCTCCCATTGGGATTGTGACCGCCGCCAAAAAGGTGAACTCGGTCAGTGCCTCCTGACGGCACTTTTGCACGCGACAAAACACCACGGCTCATTTCAAGCAACGAGTATTCGTGAGGCGCTCTGTCGATTTGCAGCAGCGACATGTTCGTATCTGCACAAAGCGCACTGTCTGCGATGGACGTCAGGACACACAGTGTCGTTGGAAGCGCAGTAGCTGCTGGAACCATTGTAGCATAAGATGCTCTCAAAATAGCAATGTATTCCGTACTTGTTTTTGCGAGCGCCGGCGACGGGCAGGAGATATGTCCACCAGAAACGTTTGCTTGCACTGTTTCCAGCACTGCTGAGCCGAGATCATCAGAGGACGAAAACGCGCAAGAGTAGTTGCTTGACCCACTGATTAGCCCCACGGCATCAAAAGTGATGAACGATCGCTGGAAGGAGACACCAGAAAGAGCAATCTGGCGCCTGACAAAGCCTGAGAAGAAGAATTGACTTCCTTGACAGGTCCCTCCAGGACAGGTGCAACATGCAGCGCTTTGCGCCACTGACAACGTCTTGCTTTCACTCACACCACCGTCCCCAGTCACCTCGGCTGAAACGATGGACAGAACAACCGCGTTACCCTCTTTCACCTCAATTGACGCCCCGTTCCAACCGTCACCGTAAGAATCTATGGGTACGACCTTGTAATCGCCAGCATCCAAGCTGATTGTGTAGTTCAGTGATGATTGTGGTGTAAAAGTGAAGACTACTGTTCCCGTAGAATCTTGGATTTCAACAGTCACTTCGGAGGGATAAGATCCTCCACCCAGTGCTATCGTGTAATATCTGCTGCTACTTGAATACTGACCGGGATTGCAGGTAGTCGATGTCATATTCGAGCAAATCACCTGGTTTGAGCCTGAGAGCAGCGAAATCAATCCCTCTTGTTCAGTCCAGCTGGCAGGCACCGTCACCAGGCATCGTACGATTTGTGAGTCATTGTCCCATGGCTCTGCTCTTGCCGGGGCAGAGTCGAGATGATCCCCACCAGCAGTCGTAAATCTGCATCTGTACGATTCCAGAGGTCCGGTTTTCAGCAAGTGTCCAACTACTGAGATGAGTGCTGCGCCAGAAATCAACGCTTCCCTGGGAAACACAGAGGAAAAAGATGGCCTGAAATGATATCCGGAGACAATGCTTCCCTTCGGAAGACTCTGAACCGCTGGATAGAATATCGTGTTGTCGAAATAGGGTCGGACAAGGATGTCGATTAGAGTAGAGGAGGCATGTGGCCACTGCGGAGTGTCAAATTTGCCGCGATGAACATGCACGTTGCCATTCTCATCGGCGTTTGCGGCAACCTCCATGATCTCGCCGTCCAGCAGCAATAATGCGCCTGCCACCACGGCTGGCACGGACGACGCCTGCTGGATTTGCAAAACATTGGAGTTTGAGAACACACTTGTCAACAGCGTTCGTTGTTCTTGACTCTCCTTGACCAGAAAAACAGATACATTTCCTCCAAAGTTGGAAGGTGCGCTGCAGGAGATATTGTGCGAAGAAAGTTGTGTTCCAGGATGTCTTTCCGAGAGTCCAGATTGTGCTCGAAAAATGCAAGAGTAGCAGCCCGATTCTGGTCTTATTGCCAGGCCCTGGATGAAGATGGAGCCATGTGCAGGACCCGAAAGCGGATCGATCCTGAGAAATGTTTCTTCATATTCAAAGGAAGGAGCTGTCGAGTTCCACCGCACTTCGCCTTCATCTTGAAAGATTTTTGCGTATACCTCTCCCGCAGAAAAAGGCCAGGTCGGCAGCGTAAAACTCAATGTACTCGCATCCACGGTTTCAGCAGATACCCGAACGTTCGCCCCAGTATCCGTTGCACTAGATATCACCAAGGAGTGCGACCTGCCTACAGCAAAAATATCACCAGTTACCACAAGGCGACGCCCTGGGGTAAAGACAGTGCGATTGAATGCAATCAGTTGTCCGACAAAGTGAAACTTGCTCAGAACTTGCGCCCAAGGATGCGCAGTGGACAAGCCTCTTTCCTTAGCGACAGAAACACAAGCACTGTCCTTGCACGAAATCAGCGTCACGCCCGCCTCTGCAACGCCCGCATCAAAGGGGGGAACTTGGACCAATAGCGTTCGAGAATTCATCACCATGCTGCTTGAAGCTATTGAGGTAGCCGAGTAGAGAATGCCTTGTGCGTTCACAGCAGTAAACTCAGCATAGTATGATAGGGCTGCGTCAAAGCCAACGCCGATAAACGTGAGCATTGGAGTGTTGTGATCATATCCAGGAGATGGATGAAGCCCTATCCCCCCTCTGAAGGATCCCGATGGAGCCGCAGAAAACCACCAGACAGGGGTCAAATGCACTATCGAAGAAGGGAGGCTCTGGTAAGTGACTCCGCCATGCTCCTCGTGTCTTTTGATAACAGACATGTTCACGGCCGATGCAGCGTGATTCCAGTTCGGAGCTGGGCAAAACATTTTGAAAGAAGATTCGACCCACGCTGTGGTGTTCTGCTCATGCCGCTGCTCAGAGTTGCTGAAGCGGCAAAGGTAAGATACGGTCTGTCCTGAGACAAACCCAAAGCCATGTATCCCAAACGCTGAGCCCCCAGATGCCGGACGGCTCAGCGGACTCACCTTCGTGATTTGCTCTGAGAATAAAATCGAGGTACGAGCCCGCAAACCGAAGGGAAGTGCGTCTCCACTTTGAATCAATGATACATCAAACGTGTCTGCTGCATAGTCCATCTCGTTGACCAAGCACGTTATTGGGCCAGAAGAAGTATTCGAGGCATCTTGGGAGATCACGATTCTTTTGGAAACTTGTCCAACAAACTTGCAAAATAGTGCACCGTCACCAGCATCAATACCCCCGGTGTCTATCACAACCTCTGACGGCCAGCAGTTGATCTCGCAACCCACGGATGGGATACGCACAGAAACAACGTCGCGGACCACCTTCATAAATTGATAGATAGCCTCCGCTTGCGAAAAGGGCTGTACCAGTTGCCAGTCTGTGCCTGATCCCACGCGGACCCCCCGCTCAAGACTGGCTTGCGTACTGGCTGCGGCAAAGGGCCAAGGAGGTAATAAGGCGTAGGCAAGCACCTCTGAGGAATCACCCTCTGCCAATGTGACTGGCGCGATCATCTGGTGAGAAGCTGAATCTTCAAATACCAGCCGGTAATCATTCCCGCTTGTATCGTTAAGGCCATGAACCTGCACCCACAAAATTTTAGCATCTGCAAACCCTTGTGATTCAGCGAGCCCAAACTCGGCAAAATAGGCGATTTGTCTCAGCTGTGAGGTGTCCTCCCAGGTGATTGCAGCACATTCGCGACGAATCTGATCTAAGGTGTCAGTACACTTCTCAATGTGGACCGGAACAGAATCTGCAATGTCCGATTGAGGAAGGGCTGGTGCTGAGCACATCAATGTGGTGCTGGATTCAGCAGTAGCTGGTGCTTTGTGTTGCCCAGAAGCAAGCTTGAATATGCATTCGTAATCGCTGCTATCTGTTTCAAAATTGGAACCAGTAACGGTGATGATCGCCCCCTGGGATGACGGAACGCGAAGCGGCATGATAGATTTGATCATTGATTTGAACACTATCCGTGTAGTGACGTTGCCGACTATTGCAATTGGCAAGAACGGGGACGCGTCTTGTATAACGACCACCGTCATTGCTCTCACGGACATGAGCACAGGCGTAGGAAAACGCAACGTTGAGGATGAGACCACACTGACCAGAGAGCGAATTGTTGCACTTTCACTCATATTGTCTTGATGGAAGTTGCACACATAGGTACACGGGATCATAGAACTATGGCAAGGAAAATTCCCCTGCACCACCAGTTCGTCGCCACCAGCGCTCACGGAAATGATCGACGGGGAATGAGATGCCGTCGATGTGCTTGTTATATCGGTTATGAAGGCTCTCGAGACGAATATTTGTTGGGACTGTCCGATCTGAACGACATCAGCTAGGCTGTCACCATACAGAAGACGCATATCAACTTCTTGGAAGTAGAAGCTCTCCGCGTCAGATTCTGCCGCAAATTGCCATTGTGGGGTTTCGCACTCGAGTTGTGATCTTGTCAACCTTTTACAGGGTTTCGAAACAGCAGCACTGGCCCCATTTCTTGCGAGTTCGATGCTGTAGTTGAAAGGCCCGAAGCCTGCTCCCAAAACTTGCAGCCTGCTGCCAGTTTGGGCAGCAATTTGTAGTTGAGGCTCAGGTCCATATGCAGTAAGACTCCGCACACGGTACCAGCATGCTGCGAAGGTGAATGGGATGCCGTTTGCAGATGAGTAGCCTGCATGCGCGCTTGGAACATGATCTCCCGAGCCGAATTTGAGCGCTAGCATGGCGTTGCCCGCCGGATGCGTTTGTGAAACATCGGGACTCAGACACAGAACCGCAGCACTGTCAAGAACTTGAGCCTGAACTGTCAAGCGGGAGCCATCGCTCATAGCCCACGAGCATTGTAGTAAAGATCCAGGCACAAAGCCGCCACCGCGCAATACCAGTCTGGCACCGCCTGTGACTACCGAAGAGACCACATCTAGAGTATCCCAGCCCGCCGTCATGTTCAGGTACACTGCAGCACCGGTCTTCCCCACGAAGACGCTACCTCGCAGAAGCCGCACAAGGACTTGACCTCCCGGTCCAATCCATCTTCCAAGAGGGCATTTGATCTTCTTGTAAGAGGTTGCCGCGAGGCACGCAAATGACTGAGAATACGAGGCGTTGGACTTGGATGTGAGCAGCACACGGTACCCCTGTGCATTACTGACATCAAACCCCTCGCCCATCGACACGAGTTCAAGCTCGTCGCCGCCCAGAGCCGACGCAACAGCGAGCACCGGGCTCGCCATGGCCTCCCAGCCACTGCTGGTGAAGTTGAAGAATACGTGGGGCTTTGCACTGGCAACCGAACGTCGGATGCCGCTGCCTCCGTCTTGTTCCAAGAGCCTGAGGACAGCGCTAGATTCCACGTATGGCCACTGCGGTGTGACGCAACTTACAGTATTAGCATTCTGGACGTGTGCTGAGACGACCAGATCTGTGGGTGTCTCAGTGTTTCCATCCGAAAACGCACAGAAGTACGTCATCTGTGCCGAAAATCCTACGCCCTGCTCAAAAAAAACGGCGCGGCGAGACAATTAGTCGCTAACAACATGTTGGTCTACCATCCTCTCCTCTATGCATCTCTCGTGTCGAGTATCTCTCGCTCCTCGCCCCGAACCCCCTCACAAGTTTCGTACGCTCTCTCAGTCCCAAAGATTGTTCTTCACCTGCAGATGCAACGTGGTACCACCACTACTTGGGCCAGACTCTTGGTCGAGGGCAAGCCATGCGCACAGATACTCAAACACGAGAGATCCTCCTGCAACAAACGAACCGCCAGCCGTTCCTGCGGCCTCCTCGCGCACTTGTACAAGGGAGGCACACGCAACGTGGCCCACAGCAGCGGGGGCGGAGCACTGCAGCATAGTTGCGTTGAGGCGACTGGCCGATGAATTCAGTGCAAGCCCGTTGGCGCACGTGAAGCTGCACGTGTACGCGGAGCTGCTTGCAAATGCGCCGCCCATGATTGTGACCGTAGAGGCTGTGGTAAGAAGGCCGCGCGATGGGTGTAGACTGTGTAGTCTTGCTGCTCTCGCCGGTGCTCATCAGTCAGCGTATCGAAGCGGTGATAGGTCTGCAGCATCGCGATGCATTGAGGGCGCAACAAGAACGTGCGCATAGGTGCATTGTAGGCAGCAGTGCGTGTCAATGTGTGTGTGTGTGTGCGGGGGGGGGGGGGGGGGGGGGGGGGGGGGGGGGGTTGGGGGAGGGC
>Ga0115006_10001457_pt1 | contig 14782 bp, 22 predicted proteins | sample ArcOceMetagenome_3_FD_88943 | JGI IMG/M metagenome (GOLD analysis project Ga0115006, IMG submission 88943) | Marine eukaryotic phytoplankton communities from Arctic Ocean - Arctic Ocean- Svalbard ARC20M Metagenome | ecosystem: Environmental > Aquatic > Marine > Oceanic | place: Arctic Ocean...
ACACCGTGATTTACTCTGCGTCTACGCTCGTTGTTCGAGAGAACGAGGTCGACACCCCCGCCCCCGACACCAATTACAGATATCAGTGGTTCCGCTCAACCTCCTCCAGCTCTCCTGCCCCTTCCTCTCGGCATTCCACACCGTCAAAGGGCGGAACCTTTGCCTCCCCAACCCCACCAGAATTCATCCCCCTGCCCGCCGCGACGTCACCGGCTTACCGACTCAATGTCACTGACGTCGGAAGGTTGATGAAGTGTGTCGTCTCTGGAGGGTCCCTTGCAGAGCCCGTGGATGTGTACCTTGAGGGTAACATCTTCGTCCCTTACGATTCTGTGAAGACCACGTCGGTGAACCTCAAGTCCGAGAGCGGTGTATCTGTGCACTGCATAACTGGGAGGGGGAGTATGGGCGGTCGGACTTTCCGGGTAGTTTTGAAGCGCTCCCCAGAACCAAATTTCTGGCTTTACGAGACTAAGGCCTCTTCTTCTTCGTCGAGGTCGAGGTGGAGCAGCGTCGACGGTGCCAACGATATCACCTCGTCTGCCATTGACGTGCTGGATGCCGTCGTTAAGGAAGAGTTACTGACACCTCAACCTTTAAAGCCCCTCTCTGCAACTGCCGACCCCTGTCACCCTAAGAACGTCGAGTGCTTGTTCGCGCCCCTTCATAAGGTTGAAACCAGCGAAGAATTCAAGCTCGAGTCCCCGCTCTTGCTTGCCGCAAACTCGTTTGAGGATCGAGAGGTTCTCCTCGTTTCCTTGGCTTGTTGCAGCTTGAGCGAGGAGGTCCTCGAGGGGTTGGAAGCTGATGTTCCGGTTTCGCTCCTTCTATTTCCCGATAGCAACGACGGCGAGATGGGGATTGAGTTCGACGCTACGTGGGACAATGATGAGGAGGAAGATGAGGAAGAGGAGGATGAGGATGAAAGGAGTGGCAATGGGGAGGATCGGGGTGCAGCAGGGGGGTCTACAGCGATGACGAGCGAACGCACGAGCCTTTCCACGGGTGCCCTTACAACGGCCGACACGGATGCGTCCTTCAAGCTTCTTTCCCTTGAAACAGAGTTGATGCTTTTGAAGAAGAAGCTGAGCACCAAGGACAACATGATAAGGGACCTTGAGGCGGCGGCTTCGAAAGCCGAACGAGAGGCCTATAGCTCCTCGATGAATGTGGCGACTCTGCAGGCTGAGTTGAACACTTCCCATCAAACGATAAGCTCCCTGAGAGAGACTTCGAGCACTCAGAAAGGAGCCATTGAGGATCATCAGGACGAGGTTGGCAAGTTGAAGGCTGAGGTTTCTGCTCATATTTCAACGACGGGGCAGCTCCAGAAAAACTTGAAGAGCCTTGAAAATGAAAAATCTGTTCAGAATGCAAGGGTACAAAACTTGGAGAACAAGGCCACCGACGTTGGAAAGCTCCAAGCTAAGGTGAAGTCACTGTCGGCATTGAGCAGCAAGAGCAGCTCTTTGGAGAAGCAGCTCGGCATCATGACAGAGAAGGCCAATGCTCTGGTACTTTCAAACGAGTCCCTCCTTGACGAGAACAAAAAGATGAGAAAATTTTCCAGTGAGGCGACCGAAAAACTCCTGGTGGTGACGAACAAGGCAACAAAATTCGAGCGCGACTACGACGCTGCAAACAGTGAACTCGCCGCTTCCACAAAGTCCAACCAGTTGCTCATCGCTGAACGAAATTCGCTCAAGGCGAAAAGTCACAGGTGAGGCCAAGCGAGGAGCGAAGGACAGCTGGAGCGAAGCGACAGCAATAGCAGCATACCGCCTATCCATATAACTAACAACCTTTCCTGCGCTCGCTTCGCTCATCGCAGCCTCGGAAAGGACCTTGGTCGCTTGACGAAGAACTCGCGGAGTGTTAAGGACATTGAGAAAATCATCGCCAACCATGAAAAGCTTGTGTTTGACAATGCCCTTCTCAAAGCTGAGAAGAAGCACGCTGAGGAGACCATGCTAGAGTACAAGGAGGCTGCTGAAATTCATGCTGACGCTAGACAGAGAGCCGGGATCAATGGAGAAGCTGAGCGAGCCGTGCAGCAAAGGGGTGAGTTGGAGAGGATCATTAGGAGCATGACGGAAAATATTGCTACCAAGGACACACAGATAGACTTGATGAGGGACGTTAACCGAAAATTGGCGAAAGAGCTTCATGAGGTTCGCTCGAATCTTGAGGAAGAAATAATGGAGGTTAAGAATGAGGTTCAGAAGAAACGAGACTCAATCACGAAGGTGAGTGAGGTTTGATGAGGAGCGAAGCGAATTCCTTAAGAATCATCCTAACATCTTTGCGATTCGCTTCGCCACATTGCAGCTTCAAGACATCCTCTCGGTTCCCCGCACAGAAAGTAACAGCACCATGGGCAGTTTGTCGAGCACTGAAGGCAGCAAGACAGAGGAGGCAGAGGGAGTTGGAGGGCATTATTAAGCTTTCATTTTGGCAATATAAAATATATTATTAGCTTTGGGGTGCAAAGAATATCTTTAAGGATTCAAACGAGCCGTCACCCAGCTCCCAGCGTCTGATGACAGATTGTGCTTCTCGCGATAATTGGTTTTCAGGGCGAGATAATCAATCGCGGTTGGCTTGACTAGCATGAGGAGGAAGTTCGAGGGTATACATTCTGGATCGTCGGACCTTTGGATGACATTCTCCTCGTCGGAGGGTCGCTCGTCCCCCGGAGGTCCGACCCATAAAAACTGATCCTGGGCCTCCTCCCTCATTGACTTCCACAGGTCCCGACGCAGCGATACTAAGTATTCATCAGTGCTACAATGCGCGAAGCGAGATTCGAGGAGCGAAGCGACAAGTGGAAGGTTGTTAGCCATAACACTCAAAAGCCCTCTGTCCAGCCTTCCTTCGCTCATCAGCCAGCCTCACCTCTCTCCACCAATAAACACCATCTTCCCCGTAAACCGAAACTGCTCGGAAGATTGGCTGAACCACCAAACAACCTCGGCGTTGTCTGACACCGTTGTCACTTGAGCGAACTTGTGAGAACGAGAGTCAGTACAAAACTTAAGATAGCAGTCGGAGGAGGAAGGAGGATCGACAAAGCCACGGAATACAACCGTCCTCACTCTTGGAATAAGCTCGTCGCCCTTCTTATCTACCGTAGCCAACTGCACATAGTTACCACCACGGATCTTTCTGGACTTCTTGATACTCTACGAAGCGAGGAGCGAAGTGACCGACGAGTGAAATATTTGTTAGTTATGTAAGAAGAGGGGTATAATGATTTTGCTCTCGCTTCGCTCCAGCCTTCACTGATCATAATCACCTCACGCACCTTAGCAATAGTTGTTCTCCATGCTGATGGTTGTGCGGTAGAAGCCGCAAGAGTACTCATCCACCGCCGGAGAAAATGTTGTAAAACGTATGGAGAGGAGGAAGAGGACTTCGATGGAGACTGTGAATGGGGTGAAACAAAGGCAGCTAAACCCGACTCGCTGCGTGTCTGGATGGTGTTGGCAGCTGTGGGATTAGAACAGAGGAGAGCGATACAGATGAGAGTTTTGGTGGTGTGGCGCGAAAACAGATTTTTTGTTGTATTAAGCCGGCTGGTGCGGTTTAGCCACATTGAGATTTTGGGCAACTTTTCTACACCTCTGCACACTACAATCTTTACCATGGGAGACAAATATTTCACCAACGAGGAGGGTGTTGTTGCCACCTACGAGATTGACTACGGTGATTGTCGATTTGATGCCATACGCATTGTTCGAGGATAAAGTGGTGTGACTTGAAAGGTGCATCATGGGAACCCCCGCTCCATCCCAACCTCATTCTTACCTCTTCCCATCCATTTCCTACAACCCGCTTATCCAGATGAGGCTTACAAGTTTGAATATGAGCTTGGCAAAAACAACACCATGATGGTACTGGGAATGATTCCTTACTGTTGGCCTTGCCTTCCTTTTGGTTGCTGCTTTGTCAACTCGGGGATCTTTAAGGACAACATCAAGGATACCATTCGCGCTCAGCACGTTGCGATCACCAGGGACGGCATCAAGTACGTCGTGGAGAGGCACAAAACTTTGTGCAGGTTGGATTGCCAGGACCAGGGTAAAGTTAGCAAGACAGTTCCTTTCGACAAGATCGCGGATTGTGACGTTGAGGAGCCGGCCGGTGCGTCTGGACCGTGCTGCTATATGGTCCAGAACACATTGACCCTTGTGAACGTCGACGCCGCCAGTGGAAACAGGGGCACTCCTGGGCAGCCTGGAAGGGGGCGCGAACTTACCCTCAAGGGACTTAAGGATCCCAACGGCTTCAAAAGGCTGTCTGGGCAATGAAGAGGGGCGAAGGAGTTGAAAGCAGTTCTGGTCCTGTGTCTTCATCTAATGCGATGGATCGCGAAATTGGCATGGAGATCCCCACGACAAAGTCCAGTTTCGGCTGGGGTTCGAACAAGGCTGTCGCCCCTGCGACTTCCAGCGACCTTGCCCCCTTGATGGTTGAACAGAACATCCTCTTGATAGAGCAGAATTCCATTCTCAACAAGATTTTGAAGAAGTAAACTGGTGGCGAAAACGTGAGCATAACTTAAACGGGAAAATATTGGTTGTGGAAAGCCCCACATTAATATAAAACGTGCGTTCTAATGAAATTTCTTGAACTCATTATATGACAAACCCTTCAGGAACCTACATTTCCGTTGATCAACTCCTGGGGCCTCTCCCTCCCTTGCTCCACTTCTCAGTTCACATCATAGGTACCGTCCGCATCTATTATAATTTCCCCTTCCTCTTCCGCTACTTCGTAGCTCACTGTCGCGCCGGCCGTTCCATCGTTCCGTCTCTCCTTGCAAATGGACGCTGACGTGTTCGTCGCGCTCCCCTTTTCTATATCTTGTATGTATGTATGCTTCCACTACTTCGTAGCTCACTGTCGCACCCCCTCCCTCTCTCACTCAAGGACAGTGTTGAGCATGTTGAGGAACTCGTCGAGCTTGGTCTGGATGTCCTCATCCCTCTTGCATACGACAGCCTCGTTCTTCCCACCGTCGGTGTCGACCTCGAAAGCCATCCCGACCCACCCCAACCCAAGCACTAGGGACCACCTACCATTTCCTCTAGGATTTTCGCTCAGTAAGCGACCATGAAGGCCATTACGATGAGGCGGGAGTTGGCATTGAAGTACTTCTTTTGAAGTCTGAATAACGAGCGAAGCGAGAAAGAAAAGGGTTGGATGCTGGACATGAGAGTGTTTCCTTGTCGGTTGTCCGTCGTCGCTTCGCTCCTCACGCCAAAGGGCTGGATAATGGACACTGCTGCTATACATTTCGCCCATTCTCACCTGCTCATCTCCTTCTCGGCCCCCTTCGCGACGAGGCCCGAGTAGTTGACCTTCATGCGAATCCCGTTCGCGATAAGGTTCTGAAGCTGTGACTTCACTCCACCTACTCCAGCGGCTACGCCCCTGTAGCTACACCCTTCCCCTGCCGTCTGAGCTGCAGTCAGTTCCTCACGTTGGGCAACTACCTGCCTTGCCCGATGTGCCCTGCTGTTGTAGGCGTTAGTGGAGATGAGGGGGTTGTTTTTGGAGGCCTTGCGTTTGTGGTAAAGCTGAGTGGAGATGGAGGAGTTGTGAATGGAGGGCTTACGGGACCGGAAGAAATCACGCAGTTTGCTGAAATCTTTCTTTTGCTTGCTGCTGCGGAGTTTTGATGGAATTGCCTTGAGCGCCTTGAAACACTCCTCCCTTGCTTTGACTTCTTGAGGTGATAGAGTCATGACACTGCAGGGTCGGGGGGAGATGAGGGTTAGATCTTGGAATTAAGCGAATACACTCCTCGCTATTCCCTCCCAGTTGCAGTAAAGGTCAATACCCATCGATGTGCAAAAACGTTCTTGAGTGTGATAAAGTGAGCTCAAACTCTCCGATGAGGATCGCGAGGTTTTGGATTGTGATATTGAGAGCAAATGACCGAACGGTAGAAAATCGTGTTGTGATACGAGACTGTGATGGTTGAAGAGAGGTTACGAAGCAAACCGCGCGCAGAATTGGAACGTTCTCACCTAGTGATAATTTTGGCATCTTTCACTTCTTTCCAGTGTGGTTTCGCTATTTTCCAGTCGTCCAAATATGGGTGGAGAGTCTCGCTGCAAACGCTCCCTCGCCTATTCCGTGGAATTTGCCCCTCATTTCTTCCACACAACCCCAATAATTCTCTTCCCCCTCCTCGACCGCACGATACTTGGCCTACTTGTTTTCATCCTTGTGCCTCCCCGCAGCAAATATATATTTCGTTCGGATCGCTCAAGCGGAAAGGAAGGGGGGTTATACGCATCTTTGGCTCCGTGGGCGGTAGTAGTGTATTTATTCATGATGATAATTTGAGCAAGCAAACAAACAAACAACACATAAGGGATTTTCTTTAAAGCACTGGCATTAGGATTAGGGTTTGCGCTACTGATCATCAAGGGCGGGGGTTCTTGAGTGCTCTTGGAGTTGCCAGGACTGCTACCCCCAAAATTTTCCTCCGCCGCCCCCTTTATGTACTTCATAATCTCAATCCATCCGTCAAGTTCGTGCTGGAAGTCCGGTTAAGCCTTGCACATTTCCACGGCCCTCGCTGCGGTGACCTTGATCTGCTCGGCGTGCTGGAGGACCGGGGTGGCAAATGCATCTCCCTTGTTGATGAGTCCAAGGACGACACCCTGGCAAATCTGCGATGAGAGTGTGGGGAGGAGCGAAGCGAAGAACGTAGGGGTTTAGAACGCATGTTGAGGGGAGTGGTGTAAAGTTTAGGGACGAAAGTACCAGGTTAGCACGCGAGCGGCGCTAGGAATTGCGTTGTCGGCTCGTCGCTTCGCTCCTCCCCCCCCTCAAATCTGTTATATCAACCTCCTCGCTCTCGTGCGCACTTCTCACTACGGCATCGGTGCAATTTCCCCACCTCTTGCAATTATCCAACGCTGCGCTGTCGTCTATAAGGAGGCCCCTCAGGGGGAAACTACCCTTCTGAACACCTGTCCAGTGCCGCTCATGCCATCCTTGACTGCAGCCACAGCGTCGTCACGGGCGTAGAACTTCTTCTCATTCTTCTCGTGCGCGCGCACGAACGCCCACAGTGCCTGGAGGGCCTTGGCCTTGATCCCCGAACTATCCGCATCAGAGAGGAATTAACTTGTGTTATTTAGGACTTTGATCAACTCTTGGTGCACTGCTGGTGATCTTGCACAGACCATCGTTGGCCCGAAAAGGTCGAACGACAAGTTGGCTTCCTCTCCCTTCCCCCAGTTCGTAATCACGCACCCTGCTTCTCTCACAATCACCGAGGCGGCAGCATAGTCCCAAGGCTGCGATGAGCGAAGTGAATAGCGAAAAGGGTTGGGTTTAGAGATGATAGTTACTGCAGTGATTACGTCGTCGGCGTGACTTATACTAAAGTACGAGCGCACACAATTTTCGTAGCTAGCAATGGCGTTCTCAGCTCGTCGCTTCGCTCCTAGTCCATTCTCACCTTCCACCCCTCGCCGGCCACCCCACAATACACAGCGTCAAACCTCCCAAGCGCAACAAAGATGAGATCGAGAACCCCGCTCCCAACCATTCTTATGGATCGACATCCGTTCTTCAAAATCCGTCCAACAGTTCCAGTCATTGCCTCGATCGCCACAGGATCTGCGATGAGCGAAGCGAATCACGAAAAGTGTTAGGATAAGGGATGATAATTGTTACGGTGGTTAGTGAGGAGGTGCGTCTTGTACTCACCTCGCTCGTACCCAAATTCCACACAAACGTTGCAAGAAGATAGAGTCTGAGGGACCGCAAATTTGTGGTCGAGGTCCTCCTCGTTCTCCCCCGCGTCAAAGAATAGTTGACTACCCCTATTCTCCCCAACAACTTCTTCGACACCAGAAGACTCCCTCGTAATCCTTACACCGTCGTAGTACGCACCGTATCCCTCAACGCCGACAAATAACTCGCCCAGGCCAGAGTAAACGACTCCTACTTTCGAGACCCCATCCTCCACGAAACCTACCGAAACGCAACAGAGTGGGTTCCCTGCGGCAAAGTTTGTCGTTCCGTCAATTGGGTCAATGATCCAAGTTGGCTCCGACGTTTGTTGCACGGGCCCAGAGGTACTGCTCTCCTCCTCCCCGATTATTTTATGCGACGGAAAGTTCTTCTTGATGATGCTGACAATCACATCCTCGTTGGAAAGGTCGACGTTAGTTGTAATATCTGTATCGTTTGTTTTAGTTGTATGGGAGAGGGCTGTGTCGGAGCTACGCCCTGCAGTTGAGAGGTGGCGGCTGAAATCTCCACGCCCTGCAAGGACCACAGCATTGATCGCAGTCTTTAAGTGAAGGGAGTAGGGATGAGAAGGAGGAAGAATCTTGAAGGAGGATTCGACAGCATCTAATAGTGGTGGTGGAGGGGGGGGGGGAGTTGGCTGTGATGTTGCTTCCTTGCTGTGCTGCTCCTCGCATACCTTGCTCCTCCTCGCTTACCTTGCTCCTCCTCTGCCTCGCTAGCTGGAATGTGAGCTTTTGGAATTGCAATCAAGAAATAAAATGCTGTAGCAGCAAACAAGATTGATGATTTATAACGCTCGCCTCTCATGATCGAAAAATTGGACGCAGGGAGATGAGTGTTGGCAACTTCTTTTGCTCACCTCACAAACCATATTCTAATCCTGCTTCGCGTCGTAGTTTTCGCGTTAATTCTTATTCTCATGTCTTCCCAGGCTCTGAGTCCTTCGCCTCTTTTATCAAAATGGCTCAGTCATACATCGAATACCTTTCATAAGGAGGTCGTCCGGGAGAGCGGGGCTAAGGCCACCTCCATACTTGGTTCATGGTTCATAAAGTCGAGAAGGAAACTGCCTTGGAGGGGTGATAGTATGCCCCTAGGTGGTTGGGACGGGTCTGGTACCCTTGATGGCAAGGCTCTTTCGTTGGACATATCTGCCACCTCTACGCAGAAGGGGGCAAAGAAGGAGAAGGGGACCCCGTCGATTTCGTCCTTTTTCAAGCCAGCTGCGAAGGTAACTCCACCTCCTGCTCCTGTTTCCGTCCCTGATTCCGCATCGGTGGTGGTCTCTGTTGCTCCCCCTGCTCCTGTCATTCCTGTAACACCTTATTCCGTTTGGATTAGTGAGGTGAGCGCATCCCTTTTGACCATCTTGCCCTCCCCTCCCCTCCCCTCACCTCCCTAAGCTAACCCCCTTTCCTCCGTAGACCATGCTGCAACAGACCCGTGTCTCTGCCGTGATTCCCTTCTACACTAAGTGGATGTCCTCCTTCCCTACTGTCACCCACGTGGCAGAGACAACGGAGGATGACATCAATGCCCACTGGGCTGGACTTGGGTTCTACCGACGCGCGAGGTATCTCCATGAGGGCGCCAAATACGCAGTCGCGAACTTCAAGAACGAGGAAGGAGAGATAGTTTTTCCAAGCTCTGTGGAGGAGGTGAGAAAATTGTCCAGGGTCGAAGCGATGGCGACAACGAAAGTTTATCATAATTCCTAACACTTCTCTTGCACTCTGTTCGCTTCCACCTCCTACTTTGCCATCTTAGCTTCAGAAGGTTCCTGGGATTGGTCCCTACACTGCTGGTGCAATCGCCAGCATATGCTTCGGTATCCGCACCCCTGCTGTTGACGGTAACGTCCTCCGTGTCTTGTCGAGGATCACAGGCGTCGCAACTCACGTGAAGGGCAAGTACGCAGGTCCCTTTGCTCAGGTGAGATTGGATGAGGAGCGAAGGACGGGAGGAGCGAAGCGACGACCATATACTACTAAAGCGCAATAACGAACAGTTTCCACTCGTTGCTTTGCTCCTTGCCTCGCCCATCATCCCAACCCTTTTACGATTCGCTTCGTTCATCGCAGAAACTTGCCGAGGAGTTGTACGTCGATGACGTGTGCCCGGCAGATGTGCCCAGCGGCGTCCTGAATCAGGCAATCATGGAGCTCGGAGCGACGTACTGCCAAACCAAAGGAACCGGCCTGGACGAGAACGACCCCTTGAAGGATGTTTACATGACCACGAGGTTGGCCAAAGATATTTGGGACTTTTTGAATGCCGGTGGCGACGCTGACGTTTTGAGGAACATGGCACAGCAGTGTTCGTGTGATATTTGCAGGGAGGTCGACGGCGAGGGTGGAACGCTTGGTTTTTTGAACGCTGTCGTTGCAGACATCAACAAGGGCCTAGATTTGAACGCTGTGAAGGCAAACGCGCACATGTCACTACCCATGGAACCCCCCAAGAAGGGAAAGAGAGACGAGATCCACAGCGTTTTGGTTCTTAAGAGGAACAAAGATGGGAAATTTTTGATGGGGAGGAGACCAGAGAAGGGATTGCTGGCAAAGCAATGGGAATTTCCTGCGGTCGTTTCCGCGATCAAGACGCCCAAGGAGGGAGGGGGGAAGGGAAAGACTTTCAAACAGGATACATTCTCCGATGAAGTTTTGGGGAAAGTTTTGCAAGACCATGTGGGGGGGGTGCTCAGGGGAAACGTGGGGGACCTATCCTCCGCAACTAGGTGAGGGAGCGCGACGATGATGGCGATTGGTAGCGAAGCGACAACAACACATCGTCTACATCTATATAACTAACCACCACCATTCCCACGCTCGCTTCGCTCCTTACAGGATCACACCTGATGCTGGACTGGTGCACGTGTTCAGCCACGTTCGTCACTTCATGGCAGTTGCTTTTCAGACGACCGATGTTCCACTGGGTAAAGGCGATGATATCGACGCGCCTCCCGTCGTAGGCAACGTGCCTAAGGGCCTTGAACTACCTTCCCACACTGCGTACAGGTGGATCTCGAAGGAGGAGATGCGCGATTTGGGTGTCACTAGTGCAATCACGAAAGTCCTGAAGTTACTCGATTCGTCTGAGAAGAAGAAAAGGAAGAAGAAGAAAGTAGTAAAGAAGGACAAGGGGAAGGGTGAGGAGAAGGAGAAAGAGACGACTGTGAAAGAGGAGAGGGACTCGAAGAGGCTCAAGGTGTCCGAAAAAGTGTACAAGATGGTTGCATTTGACATGGACGGAACTCTCTTAAACCCAAAGCACTACCTTTCGGAGCCAAGCAAAGCAAAACTGAGGGAACTTTCTGCCTTGGGTGTCAAGATTGCCATCGCAACTGGCCGATCGGGCCCTGCCGTGTACGATCACGTTGAAGATCTCGGGTTGACGAGCATGGATGTCCCTGCTGTGGTTTACAATGGGGGCATGATCCTTAATTTCAAGGCTGGGGATAAAGCCAGCAGCGCCAAGATCGTTCAAACTTGCCCTGTTCCTGCGTCGACTGTCGAGAAAGTCGTCGCTTTTGCCAAGAGGAGGTCTCTGCTCGTCCAATATTACACTCACGGCACAATCACCGTGAACCCCCTCGATGACAAACACAGGAATTTCATCGGGCGCTACGCCGAGCTCACTGGGGCAACGCACACCATCGTGGACGATGGATATAAGGGTGTCACGTCGAGAGAGGGTGCCCTGAAGCTCTTAGTGATGACGGATGACCCGGATGGTGTGAAAGAGGACCTGGAGAAGGAGCTGCCACCTGGGACCACTTGCATAAGAGGCTCCCCCCCGTTTTTCGTTGAAATCTTGGCTCCCAACGTTAGCAAGGGGGCAACACTGGTCAAGCTGTGTGAGAATGTTGGGGTGGCCATGGAGGACACTGTAGCGTTTGGGGATGGGGATAACGATTTTGAGTTCATCCGTGATGTTGGATATGGCATCGCCATGAAAAACGGGAGGGATATGGTCAAGTCAATTGCCAAGAGGGTCACAGACTTTACGAATGAGGAGGACGGAGTGGAAAAGTGCTTAACAGCTTTGCAACAAGAGGGTTTGCTTCCGAAGTGGGACGTAGAGAAACGGTAATAAACTCATTTTCTTTTCTGCTTGATTCATTAGGCTTTCTTGCGACCGGCTTTCTTACTTTTGCTCTTTTGCGCGGTTCCGGTCCCCTTTCCAATGTTCGTTGTCATCTCGTGCAACTCTGATGTGGGAGGCGAGGAGCAAAGCGACGAGCAGTAGGTTGTTAATTATTGCGCTATGCTGTTTGATCCCATTTGACTCACCTCTTTGCATCTCTTCCTTCCTCTTGTCGGTTTTCTCTGGCGCAATCTTCTCTAATTGTTCCTGGTATTTCTGGTAAGCCTTCTCTGCGATTGAGATGTACTTCAAGCGCTCTGCAGCTGCATCATCGTTAGCCTCCAAGTCATTCAGTAAAGCCCAAAGGTCGATGCTGAAATAATCCTCAAGGTGGGTGTTTGATTCCATCCCCTTGATTGCAGTGTCAGTCGTAACATAGCCACCCTGGACTTTTTCCCACATGGAGAATTCCTTCTTGAGCCAGCGGTAGAGGAAAATCTAGGGGTTGCGAGCGAAGCGCAAGGAAAGCCTGTTAGGCGAGGAACGAAGCGACGAGCTAAAGGGTGTGACCAATCTCACCTCATACTCTTTCTGATCCATGTGCTTGGGAACCACAATCTGCGATGAGCGGTGGGGGGCGAAGAGGAGAGACGGTAAGTAGCTTGCGATGATGAAGGTCACCTGATATTCGGTGAGGCGTCTGTTCTCACCTCTCCCCTCTTCACCTTCCTCTCGTACTCAATTTGTTCATCTTCCGTCTCAAATGTAGGGGGTTTGGGCGGGGGCTTCACCTTGGCATGCTTTTGCAACAGCTCCGCAAACTCGTCCCTGTTCAAATGTCCAACCTTGGTCCTCCCGTACACTCCGACCAACAATCCGACCTTCTGGTCCATGTCCCAGACTCCCCCGCTCTTCATTTTACATATCGTCACCAATGCGTCTACATATTCGTCAAATGTTGGACTGACCAGCATCAAGTCCGCGTCCATTTCAACCAAGTTGTGCTCCTTGATCCCGAGCTTGTTGTGAATCGCGTCGACTTGCAACTTCTTCATGTGCAGCCAGTGATTCAAGGAGTACTCGCACGCCGTATTGCTGTGTTTTTTCCTGTCCTTGGGGGTCAGAGCGTGCTGCAAGGTGGGGGGCGGAAGGAGATTAGCAAACAAAGCGGAACTGTCTCATTCAGCTCCTCTCTCCACCTTACCTTGATTGTCCTCCTGAGCTTCCCTGTCAAAAGCAGCTTCCAGTCGGGCTCGTCCACCCAGTCCTCGTCGAAGTACCTCTCCCATAAGTCGACCTCCCCGATAAGTGCGTTCGCCGTCCTTCTCGAGGACTGCCCCTTCTTAAGTGATCGGGAGCTTTTTTTTGAGCCAAGTTTCACAACTTCAGGAGCAGACTGAGAGCGCGAAAGGTTGTTCATGAAGTTTACTTTCATATCGTCGCGAACAGAAGCCTTCTTTTCGATTGCGCCCAAAAGGGGGGGAACTTTACCAACATCCTCAGCACGACTGTTGGGGTCATGAGGAGCTTGGGATAGCACTGGATGAGATTTTTGTAAATTAGAAGACTTCAGCGTCGTCGGAGTGGGCAACGACGAAGACTTATGTAGGGCCTCGCGCACAGGCATTGGGAATTGGTAATTTGGTTAAGTTTGATTCTGGGGACCTTGGCCTGACCAGGGTAGGAAGGGCGTGGAGGTGGAATTGGAAGTTAGGATTACGTTTGAATGGTATATGAGTATAATACAGCGTCGACACGAGAGTTCTTATTGGCAAAGAACGAGACGAATTTAAAAATGCTATTAGCGGGATTATTTTTGTTTCAACGGAAATATTTTGTAATGGATTTATTTTTAAAATATCGCATTTAGAATATTGTGTGTAATATATATTATCTTGAGTATTTTTAGGTGTAATAATTTATGATAATTTATTATTTTGTACTACATTATTTTACAGTAATACATATACTGTACATATATTATAATATATTGCTATTTTGTCAATTAAATGCATATTTGATTGGTCAAATTTGACGATTTCTCATATTATTTATTAAGGTACTTTTGAGTATACTTAATTTGTTATATGTGATAAATAATAGTCAAATATATATATATCTTTAGTAGTATGTAATTTGGGAAAATGTTTAAATTGTTTTTTCGCCAAAAATCGATCTCCTGTCTCTCTCTCAACTCGTATCGAACGTTACTATTCTCTTTCCTCTTACTATTTCCCATCCGGTTTTCATCGTATCTAGTAACTTATTCGGGCGTATCGAGTTTAAGCAAAAAGTTATCAGCTTTCCTGCTCGACTCTCGGTGGGAGTAAAGTGAAAGGAGGGCAAGAAGTTACTCAGCGTCGTTCTGAAGAGATAAATATGGGGGAGAAAGGGAAGAAAGCGGCAAAGGCAGCCGGGGTAGCTGCGAAGATAGAGAGGATGAAGAAGGTTTGCTCGAACTGCGGTGAAGCTGGCGGCAGTGACGAAAAGAACTTCAGCAAGTGCGCGTCTTGCGAGCTCACGCGACACTGCTCGAGAGACTGCTAGAAGGCTCACTGGAAGGTAAGATTGGACGAGGAGCAATAGCTTATTCGATACAACTAACCTCCACATTCATCGCTTCGCTGGAGTGACTCCTCTCTTTGTTGCGTCTCAGCAGGGCAAATTGGAGGTTGTGAAGTATTTGGTTGAGGTAGGAAAAGCGGAGGTGGACAAGGCGAGAAATAACGATGGATTAACTCCTCTCTTCATGGCGTCTAACAAGGATAACTTGGACATTGTGAAGTGTTTGGTGGTAGTACGCAAGTCAGATGTGAACAAGGCGGACGCGGTTAGAATGATCACTCTCATCGTTGCGTCTCATTTCGGCCCCTTGAAGGTTGTGAAGTATTTGTTGGAGGAAGGCAAGGCGGAG
>Ga0115006_10001458_pt1 | contig 14780 bp, 16 predicted proteins | sample ArcOceMetagenome_3_FD_88943 | JGI IMG/M metagenome (GOLD analysis project Ga0115006, IMG submission 88943) | Marine eukaryotic phytoplankton communities from Arctic Ocean - Arctic Ocean- Svalbard ARC20M Metagenome | ecosystem: Environmental > Aquatic > Marine > Oceanic | place: Arctic Ocean...
AGCGGATACTATAGAGGGACCCAGGGCGCCCGCTGTTAAACTGACGGCGCGTCACTCCAGCCTGACGAGAGTGAGGGCTGCTCCCCTGTCTCCGTGGTAGGACTGGTGATAACCCTCCTACCCTCACACCATCCGAGTCATGATGTGAGTTTACTACTCTTGTGCACCAAATAACATCTACGCACCCCTCCCCGTCCCGGCTACTATTTTTCCAGCCAATCACCGCTGAATCATGAGGATCCGCACACACGTGCAGGCGGACCAAGCGCTGTGCTTTGTGGTACGGTATCGTGCCGTTAAGCCCCAGTTTTTACACAACACCGCCGTAATGAGCAGCAGCCATCCAGAAGTCACTCCAGCCTGACGAGGCCGGCCCCAGGAGCCGGGCGGCACGGGCCCGGGGCCGCCGCCGCCGCGCCCGGACGCCCCCCCGCCGGGCCGACCTTAGACCTTAAAAGGGGTTACGACTCGTAAAGTATGAAGCTCCGTTTCTCGAAAGGCCCGCCGGCGGCAGGCTGCCGCTCTGGCAAGGTTCTAAGCGAGAGGAGGCTGTTGCCGTGACAGGTCATCCGCGGTTACGGAGCCCCGGGACCCGAGTCAAGTGAAGGACCCCGAGTCAAGTGGACTTAGGACTTAATGAATGACTCCAATTTGTGTGAGCTGCGCCGCTGGCAACTTTTGAAAGTCGCGGTACCAGTCACTGCTGGGCCTGGGCACCGTCTGCGGTTGAGCTAGAACGCATCATTCGAGCCTGCCGCAAGTGAGGGGGGTCTGTGGGTTAGGACCCCCGCTCTGGATATCCTTCCTGATACAGCTCTCTCTCTTTCCTCGCGGCGGGGCCAGCTAACCAACAGGCCTCTTGGTCCTCTCGCCAACAGGTGCATCTGGACAAGTTAGAGTGCCACTCTGCTTTATTCTGATCATGTGCTGAGTGCGGCAGCGATGAACAACTTGAACACCAAGGCGGAGTGCGCACATGAACAAACACGTGCATGGCAGGTGCTGTTAACCCCGGTGAACGCTTGTCGCGAGAGGGCCCAGCCGCAGCGAACCCCCGGGGACCACGAGAGGGCGCACGAAATGATGCGCACATCTGTCGAAATGATGCGCACAGCTGTTCATTTGGTGGTCTTTCCATTACCGTACAGACCATCTACTTATCATACCTCAAGCGTTGTCAAGGAATCACATCAAGGTGGCATGGCGCTCCTTTTCCCAATCACATGAAGGTGACAGGGCGCTCCTTTTCCCAGGACTGGATGCCCTTGTTAGCACCGACCGCCTTGACAATAGCACTCATCTTTGGGCAGGCTGCATACGCGTCTGCCACCTCTTTGCTTTTGTCGGCCGGAAAGTAGCAGGTGAGGCAGGCGTAGATTGCAACATCTGCCAGGGACATGGTGTCGCCAACTGCAAGTGCGCAGACCACACACACACACACACACACACACACACACACACACACACACACACACACGTGATGCCGCAAACCACAGCACCACCACACAGCCACACCCACACCGCAATCAACGCCACGATCTCAACGCAAGACACGCGCACTGGAGGCAGCACAGCGCGAGACAGGTGTGACAGGAGCAAAGAGAGCGAGAGGCAAGCGGCCAGCAGAGCCGCACCTGCGCACTCAGGCGCGCCGGCGAAGGCGCCCAGGGAGCGCTCAAGCTTGGTGCACCACTCGCCCAGGTCCTGCGTCAAATATTTATCCGCCGCCGCCTTCTTCGCGTCCTCGTCCAGCGAGGGGTTGATGCGCACTTTGACCCACGCATCCTTGATGTCGCGGACTGTGCACGGCATGCCAGACAGCGTGTCAAAACAGTCTCACAGTTTCACAGTTTCAGCTGCCCCACCGTCCCTCATAGGTCTCCTCACCCGCCAACCTGCGCGCAGGGGAGCGGCACGCAGCGCGGGCTGTCTGCTGGCGCGCGCTGCGCGCGGCCGCGACTGACGAACTGCCGCAACCCGTTGGAGCAGGTGTGACGTAAAAGGAGGTGTGCAGGCGCGGCAAGGGGGCCGAGGGGAGGAGGGAGAGTGGAGGAGGATACCATGCTCATAGACGCAATCGATCTGCGCCGCCTGCACGTCATTCGCGCCCATCATCCCATGCCGCCGTGCCAGCATCCGTGCAATCGCTGCGCGCACGAAGCGACACACACACCATGGCGTGAGCTGCTAGGCAAGCGCTGCCAGGACTGAGCAAGCTGCAGCAGAGCGCTGCGTCCTCGCACGAGACGGCAACCTCGGGCCACGCAGGAGCGCAAGGCGCAGTCGCCCTGCGCGTGCGCGCCCCGCACCACACGCAAACGCGCGCACGCGCATCCGATGCGAGGAGGGAGGCGCAGACCGTGGGATTGTCCGATTTGCGCACCGTCCACCTCGAGGATGGGCGCGCGCCTGCTCACACCGCATGCCACCGCACGGTACCGCGTGTAAGGAGAAGAGGGCGCGCGCCCCGCCAGAGCCCTGCTGCAAGCTCGCGCGGCGCGGGCCCAGAGCTGGCGCAAACGCAGTAGACAACGAACCCCATGTTGACCGCCAGCGCGCCCGACTCCTTGTCCGCGTTGAACTCGGGTGCGCTCTGCAGGTGAACGTGGATTAGCGTGGACGCAACCCCGCAGGCGTCGAGCGGACGACGCAGCAGGGGCGCGCAGGCGCAGGCGAAATGTGCGAGCGCACACGCCAGCGCCAGACCGGGGGCTTCGTCGTCATGTCCACCGCGTACCGCTTGTCCTCGTACTTGACGCCCGCGGCGGCAAGGAGCAGCCGCGTGGGCTCGACCACGCCGCGTGCATCAAAGTAGACGAGCTTGGGGTCCGCCTGGTCACGCGCGTGTGCGTGATTGCGTGCGTGCGTGCGTGCGTGCGTGCGTGCGTGCGTGCGTGCGTGCGTGCCACGCGTGGGAAGCCAGCGAAAATCTCACCATGGACAACTTCGTCGCGCCAGTGGCCCCGCAGGCCCGTGATCCCCCGCGGAGGCCCAGGCATCTCGGCGGCACCGAAAAAGCAGACGCGGCAGCAGCCCCCGCCAGCACCAGCAAACCGCGCAGCATGGTATGCGCTTAGAAGTGCTCAAGGTTCGTGGTCAACGATCACATCATCACATCCCTTGCAGAAGCCGGGGAGACGGGGGAGAATGCCAGTACGTAATATGTAGTAAAAATAAAACCACCATCGTCCCACCATCAAAACCAAAAAGCTTCTGAAATGGTGCATTATAAACAAGAAGGATTCTGGAAATTCCCAAAGGGTTCAGCCACAGCGGGAAAGTTGAATTTCTTCCCCAGAATCGGAAACTTTATCGCCCACGTTTTCCTTTGATTCCTGCCAGAAATTCTGGTGTCATGGATACAGATGAGGTACCAACCGAGGGGGGGGGTACACTTTCTGTAGATTTGATCCCCTTTTGCCGCAAGGACTCACTCGGCATGCGTTGGGGTGGGTCTCGCGCCGCACGCCGGGCAATCTACAGACCAGGCGCATGGGCGCTCGCAGCACTGGTGTTACAGGGCCTGAACTGCGGACAAGCCTTCCAGGCGGGTGTTGGGGTGGGTCTTGCGCCGCACGCCGGGCAGGCTGCCCCCCCCCCGCACAATGGGCCCTGGAGGAGCGGCCGCTCCCTGGGGGGCCCGGGCGCCGCGCGCATGCAGCTTGATCCGGTGGTGGCCAACCTGGTGGTTGGCGCGGTGAGCGGCACGGTGTCCAACATGGCGGTCTTCCCCTTTGAGCTCGCGAAGACCAAGATGCAGCTCGCGCGGGGCGCCGAGGAGAAGGCCAAGTACAGCAGCTTGGCAGTGTCGCTGGCGACAATCACCGCAGAGGACGGGGTCGGCGCGCTCTGGAGTGGCAGCCTACCCGTGCTGCTGGGGGGGGCGCCAGAGTCGGCGCTGCAGCTGGCGGCGCACTCGTGGATGATCGCCGCAATGGTCGCGATCGTGGCCGCGCCCGGCACAGCCGAGGGCGATCTTCCCTTGACGTGCCAGCTGCTGGCGGGGGTGGTTGCGGGCGTCGCGACGCTCCTCGCAACCCAGCCGATGGAGGTGCTCCGGCTGCGCGCCGCGGCGGGCGACAAGCGGGGGATGGTCGCGCAGGTGCGAGAAATGGGGATCGCGGGCATCTTTGGCAACGCCGAGGCCACCCTGCTGCGGGACATCCCGTTCTCTGCGCTCTACTTTCCGCTGTACTGCAAGTGCAAAGCCGTGGCGGGCGAGCTGCTCGAGCACATGGACGTGCCGAATGCCGCCACGGTGTCGCTCCTGGCGGCCGGCTTCGTCTCAGGCGCGGTCGCCTCCTACCTGACCACGCCGGCGGACACCATCAAGACCCGCATCCAAAGCGAGCTGCCCGCGGCAGAGGCTGAGAATTTAGCGCCTCGCCTCGTCATGGCGTTCGCAACCAAGGACAACTCGGAGACAGCCGAGGCGAGTGGAGTGGCGAGGATCAAGGCCGTTGCCCGGCAGACTGTGTCGGCCGAAGGGTGGCCGGGGCTCATGACTGGTGCCAAAGTTCGCGTGATGAAGCTGGCGCCCAACATGGCGCTCACGCTTGTAATGTACGAAACGATGCAGGCGGCGCTGCAGCCTTTCCTTGCGGCGCCGTAGACTCGACGGTGTTTGATAAATTTTACTCTTGCTATTCTTTCATAATAAAGGACTAATGACATCACTTGCACCACCCTCCCTGCACGTGCTACGCAGTGAGGAGCAGGCGCCAGAGCAGACGTGTGAGATAGAAAGCGCGGGCCAGCGCGAGCGACACGGCAAGATTCACAACACAGAAACTACGATACCCGCCCGCTCTGCCGAACACACATTGTGACCCCCTGTTACGGATTACACATGATTCCTGCGCTCTCTCTCGCCGTGTCTTACTCGCTTCTCCACCTCGCGCCCCCCTGTCCTTGCGCTCCCTCGAGCCAGGCTTGAGCGCGCGGAGGCTAGGACAGCAGGTCACAGCGCTGGCGATGAAGCAAGAGCTCGTACTGCTCGACGCGCCCCTCGGCCTCGTGCACTTGCTGCTCCAGAGCCAGGATCCGCGCGTCCTTCTGCGACACCGTGGCGCGCACGCGCGCGTTGATGCCCTCGAGCTCCTCCATCTTGCGCGCGTTCAACTCCCGCACCTGCGCGCAGGCAGGCCAAGTCAGGCGCACAACCCAAGTACAGCTGTACCCGTAAGACGCACACCAAGCTTGCGCATGGTTGAGCGCTCGTCGCCCAGCCGTCTCTCGGGAGGGTGAAAAGAGGGGGGAGGAGAGGGAGAGGCATGTAAGGAGGGAACGGTGACGGACGGCACCTCATGTTCGTGCATACATACATACACACACACCTCATGTTCGTGCTTGATGGCAGCCTCCTTGGAGACGATGCCCGCACGCCGCAGCTGCTCTTGCAGCAGGTCCTTGGCATCTTTGACCTCCTTCATATTGCGCTCGCACTCATCGCGCACAGCCTGCAGGCGCCCTTGCATCGCCGCCTCCTCCTGCTGGCTGGCGTGCTGCGCGCGCTGCAGCGACTGGTGCAGGCGAGCATTTTCCTCTTGCACTTCGAGGATGCGGTCGTTGTAGGAGCGCTGCGCACGAGGAGAATGATGAGGAGAGGGGGGGTTGGGAGAAGGGGGAGGAGGTGGAAGAGGAGAGAGGAAGAGAGAGGAGAGGGGTGAGAGGGGGAGAGGATAGGGGGGAGAGAGAGAGAGTGGAGAGAGGGTGGCGGCATGCATAGACGTCCAATCCCACTGCACGCACACCCACTGCTGCCAGAACACACGAGTATAAAGGCGAGCAAGGCAAACAGACCAAGCGCTCGTCGGCGGTGGTGTGCTGCTTGAAGAGGGCGAGGTACTTGTCCATGACCTCCTTCTCGGCGTCCTTCGCCTCGCGCACCTGCACTTGCGCCTGCCATGCGCACACAGGGCAAGGGCACGCCCAAGCGCCACACTCAACATCAGCCCCGGGCCCTCCCCGCCATGTGTGTGCGAAGTGTGTTGCAAGTGTGTGCCAACGCGACCGGAAGCTTTCGGAAATCTAGACACCCCCACCCCCCCCCGAGGGAGGGCAAGACCTGTTCCAAAGCGTGCTGGAGCCTGTCGTTGGCTTCGGCCTTGAGCTTGGCCTTTGTGGCCTCGGCCTCTTCCTCGAGGCGCAGAATGACGACGTCGATCTCCTGGTCGCGCTGCTGCTCGAGCTTCTTCTGCATGGCCTCGAGGGAGGCGGCGCGGTCCTGGTCCAGCTTCTGGTTCATCGCCTTCTGCCACTCTTCTCGTTCGATCGCCTCCTGCTCGCGCACGCGCGCGAGCTCGCTGGCGTGACGGCGGCGCAGGTCCTCCTCCTTGTCGGCCCACTCGCGCTGCATCCCTGCCAGCCGCCGGCTGTCATCCTTGACCTGCATTCCGTACAAGTCCTCCACTCTCTGCCGTTCAGCGCGGTGCGCAGTCTCAAGCCTCTCGCGCTCCTGCTCATGCGAAGCTCCGTACATGCCCCGTCAGTGCTTGCAGCTTGCTCGCCACGCGGTGTTGCAGGAAGTGCAGAGCGTCGCGTGTGCAGGCACGGAGCATGCCCGCATGCCAGCGGTGTACGAGAGGCGGGGCGGCGCAAGAATGCAGCGCAGCGCATATCCGACACAGCTGTTGTACGCCCACACTGCCTTTGGCCCACGGCCCAGGAGGGGCGAAAGGTGGGGTTGGGAGGAAGGGAAAGAAAGAAGAAGAGACGAAAGACGAAGAGACGAAAGAAGAAGAGACCTGCGCCATGTCCTCGGTCAAGCGCGCGCGTTGAGCCAGAAGCTGCTGATCAAAGCGCTCGCTCTGTTCCCGCAGGCGCAGGCTAGCCGCCTCGCGCTCGCGCTCTACGGCACGGTCGCGCTCTTGGAGCATGCGCTCGCGAACCTCGTGCATCGACCGCTCGTGCGCATCTGCCAGTGCCTGGTGCACGCACGGCGCGCACGTCGCCGACCAATGCCACTGCTGGTGAGAGAAACCCAGAAGATACTAGCGCGAGAGCATCGGCGCCGCATGCAGCGTGTGTTGGCGTGTGGCGCATGCAAGACGCGCACAAAAGACGGCAGGGCAGAGACGACAGAGCGACGGCGGCACCTGACGCTGGCGCTGAAGCTCGAGCGTGTTGCCCTCTTCCATGCGCTGCAACTCTTTCTTGTGCTTGGTCAGCAAGCGTTCTATTTCCGGCTGCAGGCCCTTGACCGTCATCTCCTTGATTTCGCGGCTCTTTTCCTGCATCCACGTGTCCCGGCGAATCTTCTCGGACACCGCCATGCTCTCCCGCTGCAGACGCGGGCCCCCGGTGCCCCGCCATCATCATGCGCGTCAGCCGCATGCGCACATGCCGCCGCATCATCGTCGCAACAGGCAAGGCACCAGGCAGGGTCCGAAGAGGAGAGGGCGGCAGGGAAGAGGGCAGGGACCTGTTTCTTGAGCTCTTTGCTGTGCCTCTCCTCAAGCTCCTTGACCTGAGATTCGAACTTGCGATGCATCAACTGAAACTCGGCGGCCAGCTCCTCGCATTTGGCAGTGAGGGCGCTCTTGTCCGTGACGAGCTGCTCGACCATCTCGAGCTGGCGCTTGACATGCGCTTCATACTCTTGTCGCTGCAGTGCAAGCTGCGACGCCATGTGCTCTCTATGCTCCTCTTGCTGTCACCCAGGTCGGCACATCCCAAGTGAGCGCGCCGCGCACAGCGCCTTGCGTCGCCAGCGATGCGCGCATGCATCTGCAGCCATGCGAGCCAAACTACTCTATGACAACACAGACTGGCGTCTTCTGAATGGATGACACTTGCCACACGCATCTACAGGCATGCCAAGCAGGCAAGCGCGCTCGGACCCGCTCAATACCAACACAGAAACTCGCGTGTGCTCAGTCGCTACACCCTTACTACAGCGCCAGCGCGCTACCTGAGCAGCAGCCTCTTTTTTGCGCTGATTGAGAGCATCCTTGAGGTCCGATATGGTCTTGTCTTTCTGGTCCAGCTCCACCTTCATGCTGGCCATGCGCGCTTTCACCTCGCCATACACCTGTGCCGCTAAGAGTGGAGCGCCCTTGGCACTCGCTGATGTCGATGCGGCTGAACTTGGCGGCACAGAGAAGGCAGGAGAAGACTGGGCGTGCGGCGTCACAGCCGCGGGGTGGCCGCCAGCGACAGACGGGAGCGAGGGAGAGACCCTGGCATCATCATTGACCCTGGCATCATCATTCTCGTCCAGCGTCAACGCCCGCCGCGGTCCCTGTGACGAGGACAAGCGCACGTCCCGATCACGCTGCACCTGACCGGCGGTGGATGACGTGGGCGCTGGGGTGCCTGTGGCGGACGAGGCAGCGACGGCCGCACCTTCCGATGCAAAGCTGCCGCCCATGCTCGCTGAGTCGAGAAAAAACAGGATGCTCTGCTGCAGCTCTTTCGCTGCCGCGTCCACGCTGCCTTGCTGCGAGGCGCGCTGCCGCTCCAACGGCGGTGCAGCCGTCGATGCGGCAGGCGAATGCACCGTGATTGCTTGCGGTGCCTGCACTGACCGCCTGCTGAGCAGCTCAGACTCCATTGCCGTGTCCTCAGCTCCAGACCGAGCCACTGGAGACGTCTGAGCCGGCGAAACTGCTGCCGAGTTCGCCGACCACGATCTCCTGGCCGGCGACATTCCTCCTGTTCCCGGAGGACTCGCGGGGAGTTGTGTGTCGGGCGCACATGTCGCAGCCGTTGGTGGCACGGGATTGGGCTGTGTCGGGTGTGCAGAAGCCAGGCAGCCATCATCATCGCTCCAACCAGGCGCGTCCTCAATGCCATAGCGGGCCGAGGTGGAGGATACAGTGGACGCCGCATGCGGAGAGCGGTGCGCAGCCGGAGAGCCCATGCCGCGCGCAAATCCCAGCAAGTCTGCCGATCGTTCTACGGATGCTCGAAGTGCATCCATCAACGTTCGCTCCTCTGCTCCCAGGTCCTCTCGTTCGCGTGCTGCACTCGGGCTCTTGGGTGACGCTGCTGATGCGTGCGACTTGTTGGGAGTCGCCTTCTGAGTCGGCGAACTCGGCGCGGAAGATTGCGACAAGGTCTCAGTTTCGTTTCCGTTCAGTTCTGACGTGCTGGTGCGGGCGCCTGCAGAGAAGGGCATGGACGATTGCAAGTTGCGCTTCAGGCGCTGCTTTGCTCGCTCGACTTCCTGCTCCCTTTGCTCAAGCGCCGTCTTGAGGGACTGCTCCTTATCCGAGCGCATGGACGCAACCAATTTTTCCTCTTGTGCACGCCGCGTGTTGGCCTCGTCCTCCTTCCTCTCGCGCCGCTCGCGCAGCATGCTTTTGACGGTGTTACGCTCCTGCTGTTTCTTGCGGTGCAGCATTCTGCGAAACCACTGCTGAATTACCACGGCGCCATACACCCGCTTTCGCCCCATCAGGGCCCGGGCGGCGATTGTCCCCCGGTGTCGCGTGCCACCCGGCACGTCCGTTGGCTCGTCCGCGCACACCGAGGACAGCGACGCTGAAAGCCGAGACGGCGAGCCCAACTGATTCTCTTGCACAGCATCCACCCCAGGAGACGGCCGTTCGCGGGGGGGGGACGGAGCGCGCGGGATACGCGAGGGAGCTCCCGCTGGGTCGCCGCTGCTCCTGCCGTCCAGCGCAGAGCCGACGCTGGCCATGCTAGCATTGAGCGACTGATTCACTGTGTCCTCGTCAACAATGTTGCCGTATGCAGCACCATCGATGGGGTCGGCAGACGCGCCTGTGACGTGGCTCGCGGCGGGGCTCCATGCACACGAATGCTCGCGACTCTCGTTGACCGAAGCAAAGCGCGAGGAAGGCGACGACATCGTGGCATCGCGCACACCATGTGCGCTCCTCTGCGATTGCGGAGAACCCTGCCAGCTTTCATTCAGAATGCGCGCCTCCTCCTCGCCCAGCTGAGCTGCGCCCTCGTCATCCGAGTCCTCTACTACGGCACCCGCAGACGCCGGCGCGGTCACGGGCTCCTCCTCGGGACGGTCCTGCCCCCGACGGGGCTCGCTCTCGTCTTTGAGCTCCGTCTCCCTGAGAAGTGGGTGATGGTGCGGCAGCTGCTTTCCCGTGAGCATGAGATCGAGACCGCCCGCCTCCCCGCTGAGCGCGGTGCGGCGGGTGTCCCGGCCTGCTGCGGACAGGCCCCGCCGACGCAGCTCTGCCGAGTCCCGGGTGGACAGCGCCGTCTGCGGCCGGCCCGGCGCCGTTGTCGGCGAGCCGCCGCCAGTCGCCAGCTGGCCCTTGACATCCCCTGCGGCCCGCGGGTCCGTCAGGTCCGTCGTGAGGACAGCGTGCGAGGACACGCCTGCAGGACCGCGGCGGGGCGCACAGAGACGCGCGCAGGCAGCGCACGGCACAGCCCGCAGGGAGCGTTCCGCGCGTGGGCAATGGGGGGCGACGCCAACAACGGGGCCCGCCGACGACGACGCCGACGGCGGGCTGGGCATGGGAACGCACCGGCGGCCGGGCGCGGCGGCATGCGGACCGGCGTCGCGCGCTGCGAGCGCTTGGCGCCGTCGGACATGGCGGACGAGTTGGGCGACGGCGTCTCGGGCGGCGGCGGCTTCTCGCACCGGCGGTCTGCAGGCAGAGGCGGGCTGCGCGCCACCGGCATTGGCCCCGGCGCCCGACGCCGCCCGCTGCTTTTCAGACCCCGCGCGCCGCCTTGCCGCCTACCTCAAAACAGTGTTTTCCAAGTTTGACTGGTTTTCAAATATGTGGTTGGTTTTTACCAACCGCTTGTTGTTACTACTGCCATCTACACCTCCTCCCCGCTTGTGCACCCATGCCGGGCCCAGTGGGGCCCGGCATTGGGACCCCTGGACCGCCTGCCGACGCGGACATCGGGCGCCCGGGTGAGTGTTGGTATGTACCGCGGGCGCCATGGGCGCGCGATACGCGCGTGCGGCAGGTGTGTGGCCGGCTAGTGCATGAGCTGGCCCTGTATATGCCAGGCGAGGCGGGCGGCTGCGGCCCCGAAGCGCCCCTGCCGCCGGGCTGGCGTCAGATGACGTCCAACGCCTCGGGTCAGTCATGCTGCTCCGGACTGCCCCGCTGTCTCTGCCGCCGAGTCTTGTGCGCCCCGTGCGTCCGCGCGCGCGTCCGGGCGGCCTGTTCGCGGCAGGGCGGTCTGCGTGCTGACGGCGCCGCGCGTCGCAGGCCTGGTCTTCTACAGACACGTGTCGGGGCGCGTGGTGTGGAAACGACCCACCGCGGATGGCGACGCGGAGCAGGCGGAAGACGGGGCGCGCACCGCGATCATGAGCGCTCCGCCGCACACGCCCGCCGGTGCCCCGCCGCACGAGAGCAGCAGCGCGGTGTCACCCGACGGGCCGCTGTCAGAGCAGCTACTGAGCGCAGGGTGGAAACGGTACGAGTCGCACTCGACACGCCGTGTCTTCTACCGCAACCGCAACACCGGCCAGACTCAATGGACCCACCCTGGCCTCGCGTCGCCATGCAGCCATGACGCTCCTACCACTGCATCGCATCTGCCCTTTGACGAGACGCAGAGCCCATCTTGGCCTCAGCAGGAGGCCGTGACGGGCATACGGCAGCAGCAACGGCAGCGAGAGCAAAGTATGCAGCAGTGGCAACCCCTGATCGCGCACAGCGCCCGTCTGCCGAGAGCGCGCGGCCATCTGCAGCAGGTGCACGTGGAGCGAGACAAAAGCCTGGAACATCGCGAGCGCTGTAGACAGATGGCTCAACGTCTAACCCAAGGGCTTGCCACTCGCTCCCCGCAGGTTCTCGGCGCTGCTGCGCATGCGCACGACATGTGCATGCGGTCCCATATTGCTTGCAAATCTGGCAGTGCTCCTTGGTGACTCCGCGCACGGCATTGCGTGTGCGCGCAGATTGGAGAGGGAAATTGCGATGAGCAAGGAGGTTTTGTTGGCCTAGAAATTACGCGAACAACTCCGCACGCGGTGAGTCAATTTCAAAATGTGACAGCGATAGCACATGTGTGGCTGCAACTGGAGATCTGCACTCCGGCGGATCCATCGATCGCGGAAGTCAGAAAGAGAAAGTTGGGTTTGCCGTCACGCAGACTCAATTGAGTAAGTGATGGCATTGGCAGGTGGTGGCCGTCAACGATCTAGTGGACATACATTACGTGCGGCAAGGGGCGGCCGGCTACTCGAACGTCGAGATACTTCCTGGTGACAGGCTTGTGGCTATCAATGGTCTACCGTGTGGGCGCGCGGGTATTCATCGGATACAGCAACTGCTTCGCGGGGCTCGAGATTCTGCAGTCCAATTGACTTTGGCCAGGGGGAAGGGCGGGGCGTTTTACAGCGTGCACCTTCGGCGCCATGGTCGCTGCGAATTCCAGGGCTCTGATACACCTGCGGCGGAAGTTCTTTACGGGTCGCAAAGAGGTCTGCAAAGACACTCGGCACCAGCCCCACTTGATGTGCTTGCGTCACAACAGCTAGCATCAGTTTCGAAACTGTCACTGCCCACTCCACAATCCTTGCAATTGCGGCTTGACTCTGAGTCGGCAGATGTCACTACAAACTCAACGTACTCGCCCACGCTTGCACGGGGGCTGGCGCTGCCAGATCACCGGGGGCTGTCTACCGGTAAACGTGCGGCACAGGATTCAAGTGCTGATCCTGAGCTGCGCCGAATCCAGAGGCAGCAGTCGGAGGAAGAAGGCGACCACGCTAGCTCGCGATACAGCAGCGGGCCAGCCTCAGAACAGCCTTCTGCAAGACCCTTCGACATGCCGCCTGTCCTGGAGCGATGGCTCGGTCTGTCCCTGGGAACATGTTCCCGACCCCGTGTGCCTGTTCTGTTCATACTATATCGCGTGCGTTGTGGTAGCCGGAAGGAGAAGTGAAGAGGAGAGCGCGCTCTCATATTCAATGTTTGTGTCACAGATGAGTTGGGCCTTTCGGACAAGTGCAAGCAAAGCATGGTGCGAGAGAGGATCGACTGCGAAAGCTTGTCATTGCTAACAGACCATCAGCTGCAAGAGCTAGGCATCAGTAGAATGGGTGACCGAATCAAGCTTCTCAAGCGTGCTCATCATCATCAGCAACGCCTTCAAACTGCATGTGACGATGTGGAGCTGGATCTGGCAACTCGCAGCGGTATCGTGAGTGGCACGCAGAAAACCTGTAATCCCTCATCTGACAAATCAGTGGCTGGGATAGAAGAGCAATTAAGTCGACAACTCATGTTGCAAGCACAAGAGCAGGCCGATGAAGATGCGTGTGTGTCGGTGATGTCTACGGAGGCTGCTGTGCGGCCCACGCTCGATGTCAATGGCGGGACTACTGTTGCCGGAAGTGACACCAATGAGGTTACAAACGTCAGCGGAATGAATATCATGCGAGACACAGGAGAATCAGATTCTCGAGGTCTGGGAGGAATACTAGCGGGGGCGAGCGTGCAGTTCCCTGACGGAATCAGAGAGAATCTGCCATTAACCCAATCCCCTGGAACCCATCACTTGACTGCTGCAGAGGACCAGGACCCAGCGCGATGTACAATGACAAGTGTCAGCGAAGGAAAATATTGTTTGAGCTCAGATGTACGTGGAGGTGCGAATCACTCGTCACCCAATGAGTCCGACGCGTCGAATCCGACATTTACTTCTGGCATGCAGAACCAACAAGAGCTCTCAGCAAAGACCTTGGATGGAGCAACCCATCTTGATCCAGCTGAAATGAATCAGTTTGAGAGGAACAGCTTGGTAGTCCCGCCTGCAACTCTACCCACAGACGGCAGTACAATCGCTTGCATCGAGATGTTGCCTACTGAAAGATCGGCTGACCACCTTGGACCACATGAGGAGGCCTTTTTTGAGCTTGTGCTAGACTTGGATTTCGAGATGACAGCAGGAAAGGACGATGAATATAAGCACGGCATCGCAAGAGACATTGCTTTGGCACTAGGCGCAAAGTTGGACAAGGTGACGGTGGCTGCCTTGAGTGCTGGGTCCGTTGTTGCGCATGTTGTGCTGAAAACAGGTGTGCTAGAAGACGGACGTGCGCCAATAGACGCGATACAAGACCTGGAGCACCAAATGCTGAGCCCGAGCTCATTGCTCATGACAGGGAAGTACACCAAGAGAACGCTGGCGATCAGGGCAAAACATGATAGAGGAGGGTTGGCGGCAGAGACGGCGGCAGCGGGAGAACAAGCGATCCAAGTGGAAGAACCGGCGAAGCCTGAGGCCCACGTGGGCGAGCAACCACCGACATGCACTGATGCGATTGACGAAACCTGGTCCATAATTCCGGTGCAGGAGGAACAAGAATCAATCGCAAGCCTCGAAACACGACCACCTGACAACAGCGAAGAATTACACAGACTACAACAGTGCCGGAGCTCTACTCTTCCAGACCCGGAGGCGGAGAAAACGTTCGAACACGAGGACGCCCAAAAAAAGGAAACCCCGCCTGGCGTGCAATTTGCCGCTCCGGAAGCCAGACACAAAACGCAGGCGCCTCATGATAGCGATGATCAGACGGACAATTTGTATGCAGCAGACCAGCAAATGTGCGCACCTTCCCCTGATGTTGATGCTGCTTCTGTGATGGATGACTTGCCAGAGGAGGCTAGCGCCCGGCAGGTGATTAATACTTCGCCATACGCAAGGGCTGGCGAAATCGGCGCAGTAAGTGCGCATGACGAAAACAGCAGACAGGGTGTGGAAGACACAGAGGGTGCGGATGCGTCTGCCCATCCCAGTGCCGCTGACTCAGTCAGCGGAACCGAGAGTGTTTTGCCTCCAAAGCCGTGTGAAATGGAATCAGCAACGGG
>Ga0115006_10001460_pt1 | contig 14776 bp, 7 predicted proteins | sample ArcOceMetagenome_3_FD_88943 | JGI IMG/M metagenome (GOLD analysis project Ga0115006, IMG submission 88943) | Marine eukaryotic phytoplankton communities from Arctic Ocean - Arctic Ocean- Svalbard ARC20M Metagenome | ecosystem: Environmental > Aquatic > Marine > Oceanic | place: Arctic Ocean...
ACCGCCACCCTCGCCGCCTCCATCACCACCTCCCTCGCCGCCACCTTCGCCGCCGCCACCGTCGCCGCCACCCTCGCCACCGCCACCCTCCCCACCACCCTCACCCCCGCCGCCCTCGCCGCCTCCGCCGTCACCCCCGCCCCCGCCGCCGTCGCCGCCGCCGCCGCCACCCCCGCCACCGCCACCACCGCCTTTGCCGCCTCCATCTCCGCCTCCACCGTCACCACCACCACCCTCGCCGCCACCCTCGCCTCCTCCACCGTCACCACCACCGCCTTCGCCGCCACCCTCGCCACCACCCTCGCCACCGCCACCCTCGCCACCGCCCTCGCCACCGCCACCCTCGCCGCCGCCGCCGTCACCGCCACCCTCGCCACCACCACCCTCTCCACCGCCACCCTCGCCACCGCCTTCGCCGCCTCCGCCGTCGCCACCACCGCCATCACCACCACCACCGTCGCCGCCTCCGTCTCCGCCGCCTCCCTCGCCACCGCCTCCCTCGCCGCCTCCCTCGCCGCCGCCACCGTCTCCGCCACCGTCGCCACCGCCACCGTCGCCTCCGCCCTCTCCTCCTCCGCCGTCTCCTCCACCCTCGCCTCCTCCGCCGTCGCCACCACCCTCGCCTCCGCCGTCGCCACCTCCGCCATCTCCGCCGCCGCCTTCGCCACCACCTCCGAGTGCTCCGCCATCGCTGCCTCCGCCTCCGAGGCTTCCGCCTTCGCCTCCTCCACCCTCACCTCCACCAACGCCACCCCCGCCCTCGCCGCCACCGTCGCCGCCACCTCCCTCGCCGCCAATTCCATCCCCGCCGCCCTCACAACCCCCACCCTCGCCGCCGCCACCCTCGCCACCGCCACCCATCGTTCCGCCGCCTCCGCCTCCAACATCTCCACCGCCCTCACCGCCGCCACCGTCTCCGCCGCCGCCCTCGCCGCCCCCACCCGCGCCACCGCCACGACAGCCACCCTCGCCTCCACCTCCCGCCGTCCCTCCGTACCCTCCCGGCGCGGGTCCGATGCCGCCGCCTCCATCGCCACCGCCTCCCTCGCCGCCACCACCGTCACCGCCGCCTTCGCCACCGCCACCGTCGCCTCCACCACCCTCCTTGCCGCCGCCAGATCTTCCACCTTCGCTACCACCTCCCTCGCCGCCTCCCTCACCGCCTCCACCCTCGCCACCGCCTCCATCGCCGCCGCCACCATCACCGCCTCCGCCGTCGCCTCCGCCCGCACCACCGCCACCCTCGCCACCGCCTCCATCGCCGCCACCTCCGTCTCCTCCGCCGCCGTCGCCTCCACCCTCGCCGCCGCCACCCTCGCCACCGGCTCCGCCCGTCGTTCCGCCAGTGCCCCTCCAGCCGCCCTTGCCACCGATCTCGCCACCATCTCCTGCGCCGCCTCCCTCGCCGCCTCCGCCCTCGCCACCCCCGGCTCCGCCACCGCCCTCTCCTCCCCCGCCCTTGCCGCCCCCGAACCTTCCTGGCATGGGCGGTGGCTTCCTGATGGCGCTACCGATCTCGCCGCCATCTCCTGTGCCTCCTTCGCCGCAGCCCTTGCCACCGCCGCCCTCGCCGCCCCCGCCGCAGTACCCGCCAGGCGCCCCCGCCGATCAGCCCCAGTGCCCACCGCCTCCGCCGTCTACACCGCCTCCACCGCGCCGCCCTCCCTCGCCGCCACCGCCGCTGCCGCCGCCGCCACCGCCGATGCCGCCGCCGAGCCAGCCACCCATACCACCTGGCATACCTCCGGAGCCGCCGCTGCCTCCACCGCGACCTCCCGGCTTCGGCGCCGGGACGCTGGCGTGGTTCTGGCCTGGCGACGGCAGCTATGCCTGGGCGTGGGGGTACGTGCAGCCGCCGCCGTCGCCGTCGCCGCCGCCCTCAACCCCCCCATCGCTACCGCCTCCTTGCACACCGCCGATGCCTCCGTCTCTGCCGCCGTCTCCACCTCCGCCGTCCCCGCCGCCGGTGCCACCCTCGCAGCCGCCGCTGCCGCCGCTGCCGCCGAGCCCGCCGCCGCCCTCCGCGCCCCCATCGGTGCCCATCAGCGCTCCGCGCCAGCCGCCGCCTCCTCAGCCACCCGCGTCGCCGCCACCCGCGTCGCCCCCTCCGGCTACTTCGCTGTCTCTCTTTGGCGGCGGCTTTCTCTCCAGCGTTCCCCTTTCGCCGCCGCCGCTGCTTCCGCCGTCATTCCCGCCCGTGCCACCGCTCCCGCCCGCGCCACCCGCGCCGCCGGGGCCTCCCGCACCGCCGCCGTCGCCGCCGTCTCATCCGCCGCCGTTCCCGAGCTTCCTCACAGCTGCGGAGGTTGTGACGGAGGGCAGCGCGGCCGCCGCCACCGGCGCGGCGGCGTTGCTGCAGCAGCTGCCGTCGCTCGTCGACAGCGGCGAGCTGGCGCGCCTCCTCGCCAACGGAACCTACGACGACGAGACCACCGCACAGCTCCTCGCGGAGGTGCTGGCGAGCGGCTTGCTGGGGCTTGGGACCCTGGTGGCCAACGCCCTCGACGAGGAATTGTACGCGGGCGTCGAGATTCTGCACGCCAACTGCACTGTCGACGCCGAGATCCGATTCCCCGAGCCGGTGGTGACCGTCTCCGGCTGGGCGCCGACCGCCGCAGATTTCAACTTTGCCCTCGACGGAAGGTCGTTGGGCGACGTGCGCGTGAGCGCGTGGCCGCCGCCCGCACCTGCCGAGCACGGCTCGGGCTCGGGCAGCCTCGTCCCAGCCGACCATGCAGCCGACGAGGGCGACGACAGCGGCACGGCGTGTGAACCCAACTGCGACGAGCAGCTCCGCCGTCTTGCCGTCGACCTCGACCTCGATGGACCCTCGCGCGGCGATGAGATCCTCGTCGTCGAGGTGCGACGGCAGCGCCTCGTCTCTCCTCTCTTTGGGCTCCTGCCGCCCGTGACGCTGATGGGGCCGTCGCACCCCCTCGCCTTTGTGCTCGCCGATTGCCTCGCGCCCTCCATCTCATCGGCGCAACTGGGAAGGGCCTTTGCGCCCGGCAACAGCAGCTACGGCGGCGGTGAAACGTGGGAGACGAACTACACGATGACGCTGCAACTCACATTCAACGAAGGCGTCAAGGGCGCGGCGGGTGGGCTGCCCACCGCCGCCGACTTCGTCATCGAACTTGGCGGTGCGAGCAGCGCCGCATCCAGCGCGAGCGACGGCGGCGATGGTGTCGGCGTCACTGTGCTCGGGGCACGTGTGGTGGAGGTGAGCGCCGCGTCGCGGCGGCGCATCCTCCAGACGTCTTCGCTCGCGAGTGCGGTGCTGATCGAGCTCGCGCTGAGTGGCGAGCCGACCGCCAGCGACGTCCTGTCCGTCGGCGCTGTCGAGGATGCGATCATCGACGCTTCGGGCAACGCGATGGGGACGGATCGGACGCAGGTGATGGGCGACGCCCTGGTGGCGATGTTCCTCGCCATCCAGAGCACCGACGCGGTGTGCAGCTACGCGATCGGCAGCGGCGTCGTCGTCGCGCTCCTCCTCGCGCACGGCTTCCTCGAGGCGTCGTGGCGGCTGCTGCCGTTTGCTGCGCAGATGCGCCACCGCCGCCGCCGGACGCGCGACGGGTGCCGTTACAAGGTCCTCACGGGCGAAGCGGCCGAGAAGCGGCTCACGCCTCGGTGTGGGCCCTTCCTTTGGGTGCTCTGCCTGCTGGCGTCGCTGCCGCTGCTGCCGCTCGTCTCTGCGGGAATGGTGGGGATCGGATGGATTGGCGCGGCGCTGCCTCTGTGGCTGGTCGATGGATGGCTGATCAGCCGCCAGTGCGGCTCCAAACAGTGCGGCGTCGATCTGCTCCCTGCGCTGCGCACTTTCCTCGTCTTTGCCGCCAATGCCGCCGCATGCATCGTGGCGGAGACGCCCGGTACACTCGCCGGACCGAGTGGCGGCGGCATCGCAGCCGCCTTTGCGTGTGCCGCCGCGCTCGCGATCGTCCTCGATGGGCGGGGCCGCGAGCGGTCGCTGCGCGCAAAGGAGAAGCAGGCGGCGCGCGCCGAGGATGATCGCAAGCGCCTCGCGCGCGCCGCAACCAAGTTGGGCGGCGGCGGCGGCGGTGATGAGGCGCCGAACGACGATGCGGCGAGGCGCGCACGGCAGTGGGCGCGCACGGTGCTGTGGATGGACGAGGGCTGCTCGGTGCTGCTGCTCGTGATGTGTGCGGGCGCATGCGCGGTGCTGCCAGGATGGCGCGTGGCATGCGACGGCGCCGAGTATTTGGCGGTGGCGCCGCTGCTGCTCTGCGCGCTGCCTCTGCTGGTCCACCAGGCGTCGCTGCTGCGGCTGTGGCGGCGTGCGGCGCCCGAGGGCGGCGCGACGGCGGCGCAGGCGCTCGGTCTGTTGCAGGATGGCAAGGAGCTGCGCGACGAGGCGAGGCGAGCGATCGCGCGCGCGCGCCTGGAGAAGTCGTTTGCGGCTGTGATCGAGACGCAGCGCGAGCAAAGGCAGCCAGACGCGGCCGATCTGCTCAAGGAGGTAATTAGACTCGCTGCAGACCAGCAGAGGCCGCTGCGGGAGGCGGCGAGGGAGCTGCTGGCATCGTCGGGGCCGCCGCCTACCGTCTGGCTCGAGCTTGGCGCCGCCTTCGCCGCGACGGCGGAGCGGCCGTTGGCGGACGACGAGGAGGCGCTTCAGCTCGTGCGTGAGCTGGTGGAGGGGACGACGCGGCAGCTCGCGGCGATGCGATACGCCCTCAAGCACCTCGAGCCGGACGCGCGCGATCTGTGGCGCGCCGCAAACGGCGCCGACGAGGCGCCGACCGTGGCGGAGCTGGGGGCGTGGCTGCGTGATGTGCTCGGGGAGGGAGGCAAGCCGCCGGAGGGTCTGATGCTCGCGGCGGCGCGCGAGTTCTCATCGCTTCACAATGGGGCGTTGCCGTCGGAGCAAGACAAGCTGCTGCTGCTGCAGGCGGCGGCGCAGGGCTACGCCAACGGCCTCGGATCGATCCTCGACGCGCAGCCGCCCGCTGTGCAGGCGGCGCTGCTGGCGGAGGCGTGGAGACGCGACGCCACCGCCGAGCCGCCCGGCCCACTGGGTCAGCTCGAGCTGCTGCAGACGCTCCTCGATGAGAGGCGCAACACGGGTGTCGCCGCCGCCACGCGCCTCGGTGTCAGGGCAGGCGGCGGCGGCGGCCCAGGCGGCGGTGCTGGCGACGGCGGCGCGGTTGGCGGCGGCAAGAGCGTTGGTGGTGGGATGCCGACGCAGCATCTGCCGCGTGCTGTGCTCACGGCCGTCAACGCCGAGTTTGCGCGGCGCCACGGCGGCCTTCCTGCGGATGAGAGCGAGAGCGCCACTTTCCTGAAGCAGATCGTCGTTGCCGCTGCGAGTGCGGCGCGTGAGCTCACCGAGGCGACCGAGGAGGTGGGGCAGGTCGCGGTTGGCTTCGAGCCGGCGTTGCTGACGGCGGCGCACAACACGTTTGAGGAGCGACGGCAGAAGCACGCGCCGGGCGACCTCGCGGCGCTCGAGGAGCTCTCGATTGCACTGCCGCAGTACTCGGCGGCGTTGGCGGCGGGCGTGGGCCGTCGTGACGGCGAGGGCGGCGGCGTGCTGAAGGCTCTGCGCGAGGTGGCGGCCGAGAATGGCGGCGGCGGCGAGGAGGCGGACGTGTTTGCGACGCAGATGGAGCTCTCAAAGGTGGCGATGAAGGCGCGGTTCGCCTTCAATGGCGGCGGTGGCGCGTCGAGCATTGCGATGACGGTGCCGGCGGCGGTGCGCCAGGCGGTGGCGGCGCAGCACGGCGGCGCCTTTGACAGCGCAGAGGAGGAGCTGGTCTTCATGGAGGGTATCGCGGCCAAGTTCCGGGCGGCGGCACGCGGCCGTGAGCTGCTCGAGCGGTGCGCGGCGCGCGAGGGGAGCGATGGGATGAGTGAGGCGGCGAAGCTCGATGTGCTGCGGGGCGAGGTGGAGGAGGCGGTGGCGGCGCGGCAGAGGGAGGAGGCGGCGCGCGGTGCGGTGGCGGAGGCGGTGCTGCCCCCGAAGCTCGCGCTCGCGCTCCAGGGAGAGTTTGCACAGCAGCGAGCGGGCGACACGGCGGCGCCGACGGAGGAGCTGAGCACGGGCGCGGGGCGGCCAGGCGCGCCCGCGACGCTGCAGCGCGGCATGACGCGCATGAAGACCCTCAAGAGCGTCGCGGGCGGCAGCGGCGGAGTCAGCAGGCAGCAGACGTTTGGCAGGCAGCAGACGTTTGGGCGCGGCAACGCTCTGCTCTCGCTCGAGTCTGGCTTCGGCAGGACGAAGCAAGGGGGCGGTGGGGGCGGCGGCGGCGGCGGCGGGGCGGGAGTGATCGAGCTCGAGCACATGACGAAGGCGATGGTGCACGGCTACGAGAGCGGCGTCGCCATCGCGCAGCTCAAGGAGGAGGCGCAGGCCGAGGCCGGCGCACGTGTGGTCGAGCTGTCGGCGGCGGCGATCGTCTTCGGCCACGGCCCCGCGAGCGCGTTTGGCCACCTCGCGACGATGCCGCGCGGCTCCTCGGCGGCGTCGCTCTCGATGCGCTCGATGCGCGGCTTCGGCTCGAAGCACGACAAGTCGAACCGCCGCCTCTCGATCGCGGGCGCCTTCGACGCCGTTGTCGCCGAGCATCGATTCTGCGACATGGCCGAGCACATGCACGTCTGCGGCCGCGCCTCCGCCGTCGCCCCGACAGGCCAAGCGCCGCCGCCGCCGCCGCCGGCGGCACGGCTGCCGTCGACCAATGAGGAGAAAGGGCCGATGAAGTGGTTTGACGGCGCGTCGCCCGCACTGCGAGCGGAGGTGGCGAGTGCGGTGCAGACGCTCATCGACGACCCTTCGCTTCTCGGCACCTCGGGCAAGCCGTCGGCCGCCAAGATCGACCAGGCGGTCTCGAGCGCCCTGAGCGGTGCGCGCGAGCGCATGCGGTGGCGCAAGATCAACAGCGCAGTGCGCGCCTCGTGTGCGATGCGCGCGTCGCTGCCGGATCGGTCGGGCGGCGGCTCATCGGGTGAGATGTGGCTGCCACCGGCGGAGGGAAGGATGCCCGCTCCGCCGCAGGAGGAGCCGCAGCCGCCGCAGCCGCCGCCCTCCTCCAAGCTCAAGGGCGTCCGACTCGCCCTCTTTCTGGCTGGGCTGGGCCAGGAGGAGCAAGCGGAGGCGCCGCCGCCACCGAAGCCTTCGCTGCTGCCGTCGCTCAGGAGTGCGCAGCGGCGCGCGAGGGGGGCGCTCTACATGGCCGGTGTCGGCTCCGACGCAAAGGCGCGCGCCGATGCCGCCGAGGCGGAGGCGGAGGCCAAGGAGAGGGCGGTGGACAAGGCGAGGGCCGAGGCGCAGCGCGCGGAGGAGGCGATGAACATGGCGCTGTACCGCGAGAAGGAGAAGGAGGCACTTGCCGAGTGGGAAGCCGCGCGCGCCGCCAAGCGCGCGCGCCACGCGACGCGCGCCTCCAACTGGTCGAGGAGAGCCACCGCGCGCGTCGTGCCGAGCGAGGCGCCGGAGGAGGCGGCGCAGTCGGAGCGGAAGGCGCAGAAGAACCTTCGCACGCTCAAGACGGCGCTCTACATGGCCGGCATCGGCTCCGACGCAAAGGCGCGCGCCGCCGCCGCCGAGGCGGAGGTGGAGGCCAAGGCGAGGGCGGCGGACAAGGCGAGGGCCGAGGCGCAGCGCGCGGAGGAGGCGATGAACATGGCGCTGTACCGCGAGAAGGAGAAGGAGGCGCGTGCCGAGTGGGAGGCCGCGCGCTACGCCAAGCGAAGAGGTAAGACGCATGGCGCGGCGGCCGAGGTGGCGCCGCTATTGGCCGGCGCCACAATCGCCGGGCGGCCCGCCACGCCGGCGTTGCAGGATCGGATGCCGTTGGGCGCAGCGGCGACTGGGTTCAGGCAGCCACCGCCGCCGCCGGTTGTGGCGGCACCCACGACGGGGCCAGAGGGCGTGCTGCTCTCTCAGCTGGCGGAGGCGGTGGACGACGCGACGGAGGCTCTGCCCGGAGCCGTCAGCGCGTCGCTGCCCGGCGCCCTCGCCGCCATGCGCGCGCTCCGCGGCCGCGTCCGCGAGGCGCAGCAAGCGCTGGTGGTGCGTGCCCAGAAGGGAGCGCCGCCCCTCGACCCTCGTGCGCTCGGCCGCGCGTCTTCCCTCTTCGAAGACGCCCTCGTGGCGCTCGACGACCTGTGCGACGTTGGGGGCGGCGCCAACCCCGTGCTCATCCTCGGCGCCATCAGCGCGGCGCAGCGCTCCACCGAGGCGCTGCTCGCCGCGGTCATGGGCGGCGGTGGCGGTGGCGGTGGCGGCGGCGGCGGTGCGTACGGCGCCTGCGGCCCATATGATGCTGCTGGCGGCCGCGTGCGCGCCGTCTACAACGCACCCGGCGCGCCGCCCATGGGCGCGCGGGGAGGATACGGCGCTGCGCCGGCATACGGCGCCGCCGCGCAGGGAGGATACGGCGCCGCGCCGGCGTCCGGGGGATACCGCGCCGCGCCGGCGCCGGGGGGATACGGCAGGCCGTCGGGGGGTGGTGCAGCCTCGCACCGCGCGCCACCACGTCTTCCACACCGTGCGCCGCCAAGACCCGCATGGTGATGCCGGCAGAGACTACGCTAGTTCGTTACGTGGGTGAGTACTGTACCTTTACACTCTTACAGCATACAGGACGAAAGCGCATTTTCGTATTCATATTAAATTTGAAACGGAAGACTCATCAGGCTTGGGCCATTGCAAGCTCTCGCTCAAAACCTCAATCTTGCGCTCCGGTCGCGGCTCAGTTTCAGAGAGTATCTCACTGGCCAGGCGAAACCAGGTCCATCGGGACCGGCTTCGAGAGCTCGTTGACGAGCTGGGTGGCGCCCACGAGGTTGAGGGCGCGCGTGTAGTGCACGCCATCCCAAGTCATGTTCTTCCAGCCGGTGGTGGTGTCTTGTACGAGTGCGAGCGATGGGTCCCACAGGTTGACAAAGCGGCTCACGTCGCATACACGCCTCAGAGCGTCCTCGATGTTGACTTGATAGCGAGCGAGGTTGTCTGGGCACTCAACGGTCGACCCCTCGAATGGCGCACGGACCCGCACTGGCACATAGAACCAAACCAGCTTCTGGCGCACCAGCCGCTGGTGCTCCGGGCTGTCGCACATCATGCCCCTCAAGACGTGCTTCTCGAGCCCGGACGCGTCAAAGCCGCCAACCAGGGTCTGCGAGCGCACCACTGCGGGAATCCGATGGGTGCCAAAGGACCAGACGACGGCATCAAAGTCACGCAGCTGCCGTTCCAACGGGACCTGAGCATTGCCAGCAAAAGAGTCTGGACGTTCCATGCAGCTCCAGTTGCCCTGGGCGACGCAACGCGAAAAGCCACCGCTCGGCATGACGTCATCTTGCATGAGCTGCACCTTGAGGCGTCCGTCGCAGAGCGTGGTAATTGTGCGCTGCAGCTTCGTGCGGCATTCCTTCTCGCTAAACTGCCCCTCGCCGAGACATTCCACAGGCGCGTCTGCCCGGAGCGCCCCGCTGATGTGGTTGCCGCTGAGCAGCAGCACGGTTGCCACGTAGAGGTGACGCGTAAACGAATCGCCAACGAAGGCGATTGAGCTGATTCCCGCCGCCTGGAGCCGCGCACATGTATTGCTGCCGGGTGGCCACTGCTGATCTGACCACCGATAGCCTGTTGGTGTGCAGAACGAGCCATCGTGCTCGTCCTGGCACCGCTGCACCGCGTGCAGCCAGCGGCCCGAGCTGCGCCTGAAGTAGTTGGGCAGCATGAAATGCTGCAGGTGCTCGTCTGAGAAGGTCAAATTCTCGATCTTTAATGGCCAGCGGCCCCGCGCGACGAGACCCGCGTTGATCGATTGCGGGCAGAACTCTGACATCAGCGTGTTCGGGTTCTCACAGACCCTCGCGTGCTGGCGAAGGCATTCGAGCGTACTGCATTTGCCCTGGGTCGCACAATCGGGACGCGGTGTCGCACGGTCGACCCGCATGCCAGGTGAGGCCCGAGCCGGTGCACCGGCATTGTGGTGGCCGCTGGGCCTGGATGCACCGTGGTCCATGCGCGCCGATGCGCCGATGCACGACGTCAAACTTGATCAAGCATTACGTTCAAGCATGCGCAACTACTAGCCTGTTCGCTGGGAGCGGACGCAGACCCGCGGTCGCTCTAGTGCCCCGTGCGTAGAGTTCCGGGGTAGTCGCTTGCAACTAAGATGCCTCAATAGCCTCAATAGCCTCAATAGCCTCAATAGCCTCAATAGCTTACCGCACTCAAAAAACAGCGCAAACAGAAACTGGAAATCCGAAAAATTCTTGCCTTTCATTGAAATGCTAAACATACGCGACAGCTCCATATCATGAGGAGGATAACACAGCGGAACAACATGCAAAGATTCGAGAACAATCTGAGCTCCGAGCAGCAACGCAGAGAACGGCGCTAGCCACGCCATAGCGCTGAGCAGAAGCTCCTGGGCGTCTACACTCGGCGCCCACCCTGCCACTTGGTGACGACCTCCTTGAGCGTACTCACGTTGCGATCCTGAATGGAGGCGCGCGGGGCACGGGCGGCAGCCACTGAGCAAGGCCACTGGGAACATGCGTGTTGACAGATGGCGGCGGGCACACCTTGAAGCGCGCGATGGCAGCGTCACCCGTGCTGCTCCGGAAGGCGGCGATCTCATCCGCTGAGAGAACACATTCCTCCTCCGACTGCGCGTCGCACCAGCCGAGGTCAAGGAGAAGTCGCTGCTCCGACTCGCAGGCAAAGCTGTCCAGCATGCTGACCGATTGGCTCTCAGCAGATCGCCCATTGAAATCCAGAGTGTCGGCGGCCTCGTTGGGGCCTCGGGCGCCGCCCTCGGATCGCTCGCTCACGCGGCTCGGCGGTCTAGCCGTCTCGAAGGAAGGCGGCAGCGGCTCTGACGCGGGCGAGGCTGCGTACGCATGCGTGGCTTTGCTCGATTCAGACGAATGATCACGCGCGTCATCGGCTTCCGAGGCCTCAAACGAGCATGGGCTGGTGCTGCGTGGCCTTTGTGGCGTGGGGCTCGCCTCGTCCTCAGATGACCACGGCTCGACGTCCGTGTCTTCATCGTGCTTGCCAGTGTCAGACTGGTACGTGCCATGGGAGCGGCGCTTGCCGTGCACCGCGGTCGTGAAGGCCATGGCAAGCACAGATGCAATCAGCAGCAGCGTGGTCGTGCCCATGGCACCGGCCGGACCCAGGACCGACACGGCATTCAACGCCTGCGTGGCCATTGGGACGGCCTGCCCGATTCGCGCCGCCTTTCCCGCCGCGGTGGTTGTGGGTGGTTTGGCTCCTTGGTGTAGGTGCGTGTGGGGGGAGAGAAAATCATCTTTTTCGCCTCCACCACATGGCCGAGGTTCGTTTTGCCGTGCGTGGCGCGCATCGATGGCAGCCCGGCAACCACCTCGCTCGAGCTGTTCTTTCTGAAGGAGCGCCACGAGCACATTCTTGATGGTGTTGTTCAGTCGAATCCTGTCGCCGCCGGCATTGGCTGCAGCGTCGCCTCCGTCGGCATCTGCAAAGGCGGATGTGCCTGCTCCTGCTGCCGCGGCGGGCGCGGGCATCGTGGCTGAAGGGCCTCCGGCCGTGGAAGCCGCGTGGGCGGCGATTGCGGCGAGCTGGGCGGCGCCGAGACCCGCTCCGCTGGCCCGCCGAGCAGTGTGCCCACTCCTGCCCAAACGAAGCGCCTTTTGGGCTTTTAAGTTTTTCTCCTAGATAGACCTAGCCAACTTCCAAACGGGGTGAACATCAGCGCAATTGCGCTTTTGCGCAAACCCATTTGACCGATGGTGACGATTCTCTTGCTGCTCTTCCCGGCCGTTGCTGGCATCGTTCTTCCACCTGCAGCGGTGGCTCCGCGCTTGCTGCCTGCTCCGCAGCCGAGACTCGGCCTGCAGCCAGTGCGCCGCTTCGTACAGGAGCAGCACTTGCTGGCCGCCGCGCTGCAGATGGGCCTGGTTCGAGGTAGTGCCGACGTGATCGGGCAGGCTATGCATGGCGATGTGGTTGACCCCGTGCACTGTCTCGCGATGGTGCTGACCGGTCTCACAACAAGCGGCGTTGGTGGCGCACTCTGGCTGAGACATCTCGAGACGTCAGTGGGCCCGTGCTCGGTCGACGACGGCATGGCTGGCTGTGTACTTCGAAAGACTGCGCTCGACTTCATGTGCTGGTCGCCCAGCGTCATATCCGCGAACCTCTTCTTTGTGTCGCTACTGACGGTGCGCTGAGCCCCTTGCACCCAATGAGCCGAGCCGTGCGCCGACGATCTCGCTCTCTCACACGGCGCCCTGGCTGTGTCGCGCAGGGCCATGGCCTCGACGCGTCTCTCCACGCCACGTCGGACAAGTTGCCATCGCTGATGATGCTCGAGGCCGCCATCTTTGGCCCCTACAATCTGCTCGGCTTCAGCTTCATCCCGCCAGAGCTGCGCCCGTCAGTCAAGGGGCTGGCGTCGCTGGCGTTCAGCATCGGTCTGAGCATAGCGTCCTGTTGAGAATACATGTTGTTGTTTGTTGCGCATATTTATGCCGGTCGCTGTTTACGCTGTTGCATGCAATGCATGCAGAACTTCGGCTGCGCTGGGACCTTGTGGTACTGTCCGGACGCCTCAGCCATGCTGCTGCGCCACGGCTTCCTCTTCACGGCGCTGCGCCCGATGCACAGCGTGCGCATGGCGGCGGACCTGCGCCACGTCTCTCCGCCTGCGAGCGACACGGCGGGCCAGGCGGTCAAGCCTGCCGCCGTGTACCCAACCGACCTGTACCCGCCGATTGAGCCATTCGACACCGGGATGCTCACGGTCGGGAGCGGCCACTCGCTCTACTACGAGCAGTGCGGCAACCCAGACGGCGTGCCCGCCGTCTTCCTGCACGGCGGGCCAGGCGCAGGCTGCGACGAGCGCAGTCGACGCTTCTTCGACCCTGACTTCTACCGCATCGTCGTCTTCGACCAGCGCGGCTCGGGCAGGTCGGATCCGAACGCGGCGGACGATCTCGACGCCTCGCTGGTCGACAACACCACGCCCCACCTGGTGGCCGACATCGAGACGTTGCGGCAGCACCTCGCGATCGATAAGTGGGGCCTCGTGCTCGGCGGCTCGTGGGGCTCGACGCTGGCGCTCGCGTACGCGCAGGCGCACCCGGAGCGCTGCCGCACGCTGCTGCTCCGAGGCGTCTTCCTCTTTGGGCCCGACGAGGTCGACTACCTCTTCAGCAGCGGCGGCACCTTCGGCCAGAACCCATCGGCGTGGGAGAGCTACGTCAACTACATCCGCAGCACGAGCGACGACTGGGCGCGCGAGAAGACCAACCTGCTCGGCGCCTACTGGGCGCGCCTCACGAGCGCCGACGCGCCGACGCGCGAGGAGGCGGCCGCCGCCTTCGTGGGGTACGAGCTGAGCATCAGCAAGGCGTTCATCGACCCGGCGATCATCGAAAAGTACCTCGGCACGCCATCGATCCTCATCCCGTTTGCGGTCATGGAGGTGCACTACATGCGCAACGCCGGCTTCCTCGCGCGCGGCCAGCTGCTCGACGGCTGCGCGGCGATGGCGCGCCAGGGCCACCGCGTCGCCATCGCGCACGGTCGCGCCGACTACGTCTGCCAGCCACAGGCGGCGTGGCGGCTGGCGTCGGCGCTGCGCGCGGCGGGCGGCGAGGCGGAGCTCGAGTTTGTGGCGGGCGCCGGCCACTCCGACTCGGAGCCAGGCCTCGTCGACGCGATGGTGCGCGCGTCGGACCGGCTGCGCGAGTTCGCGGGCAAGTGATTGCTTGGCTCCTTTTCGCGTTTCGCTTGCGTGCTTTAAATACTTTAGATCATTGCTTTGCCTAAACTGTCGAGGGCCCACTCAGCAAAGAGAGTACGCGCGTGAAAATCGGTCCATGGGACGAAGTACATCACCGCAGCAACGGACGAAACGTCAAATTGCTAAAGCTCGACGAAGATCTCCTCGGCACCACGCAACAAATCCTCTTCGTATCACAAATGTCGCGCCTCATCGCCCTCGTCTGCGCGCTCTTCGTCAGGTGTGCAGCCGCCCTGGGCCGCCTTGCTAGCGCGTCGCGTCGTGCACGTCCACCACACACCGCCGCAAGCCTTGCAACTCCTTCTGCACCGGCGCCACCGGCGCGATGCGTTGAATGCACAAAGCTACCTCTGTGCAATCTCACACCCTCTCCCGCCGTCTATCCGTGGCAGCGTTGAGGCCTTCCAGGCCCCGGCCTCGCGCGTCGCGTCGGTCAAGCGCGCCGACGTGTCGATGTTCTACGGCGGCCCGGTCACTGGCAACTTCTTCGAGCGCGCGGGCCTCCCGATCCCCGGCGCCGGCGCCGCGCCCAAGCCCAAGAAGGTCGTCAAGAAGGTCGTCAAGAAGGTGAGCCCCGCGCCCCGCGCCCTGCTGATGCTAGCGCTGCACGGCTAGTATTTCCCCCGTGCTGCCGGCGTCGTCTCGCCATGCAGCTCTTGCCGTTCTCGCGCCCGCCCGCCACACCCCTGACGCTCACTTCTTTACCACAAGGTCGTGAAGAAGGTGGTCAAGAAGGTCGCACACGCTTCCACGCACACGCCTCCAGCGGAATATCGGGCTTCCATCTCACGCGCACGCGCCCCCACCCCAAACGCAGGTCGTCAAGAAGGTCGTCAAGAAGGTCGTCAAGAAGGTCGTCAAGAAGAAGTGAGCACTCACCCGTTCGCCGTTGAGTTATTCCATCGTTGTCGCCACCCCTGCTTCGCTTGTAGCTTGTATTGAGGACCGAGGTGGCTAACAAATTGGTCGCCATGAACTCTTTATAAAACGCTCAAAAT
>Ga0115006_10001462_pt1 | contig 14774 bp, 19 predicted proteins | sample ArcOceMetagenome_3_FD_88943 | JGI IMG/M metagenome (GOLD analysis project Ga0115006, IMG submission 88943) | Marine eukaryotic phytoplankton communities from Arctic Ocean - Arctic Ocean- Svalbard ARC20M Metagenome | ecosystem: Environmental > Aquatic > Marine > Oceanic | place: Arctic Ocean...
AATTCTGAGTTTCCACCGTAAACCGACAGAGCTCCTCCATGACCAACGTCCATGTCAGCAGCGTTATTGACAAATGACGAGGAGGAAACGACCAGCCCTCCTTGAATGTGGGAAGGGGAGCCAATCTCGACCTCGATCTGAAAATGTACAGCCCCGCCTGAAACGTCAGCAGTATTATTCGTGTACGTATTATTATGCAGAAACACCTTGTTATCGCTCCCCAATATCGCGACAGCCCCGCCCCTGGATCCCCAGTTGTTGTAAAAGCGAGCGTTTGTTACATTCAGAGAATGCCGTTTTGCAGAGGGAATTAGCTGAGGAGCGAATTGATGGGCAACGAAGGTGGGAGGGCGGGAATGAGGGAGGATAATTTAGTACCCAAGAGCACGTGGAATTCCATAACTCCGTTACACACCCTCCCCTCATCCCCTCATCCCTTCACCCCTTCCATCCCTCACCTTGTCCAAAAGCTCAACTAGGATCCCCCCGCCTAACCTTTCCTGCCGTGCACTCCCATTCTCAGCCGAGATTACATCCCAAACATCCCTCGGCGAGGGCAGTTCATGGAGAGGAGTCTTGAGTAAAATCTCCTCGTCAGCCTCTGGCTGCAGTGAGCAAAGCGACGAGTTGAAGATTGTTAGTGTGGCGAGCGAAGCAAGTCGCAAGGCTACATAGTTTGGCACTTATCAGTCGTCACTTTGCTCCTCCCGTCCTTTGCTCCTCTGGTTCAGCCTCACCTTGCCTCCACAGTTCCTTACTGTCAAGTCAGAAACGCTAACGATCCCCCTTAGTCCCATTATGAAAGCCCGGGTATGGTTAACGCCAATACAGTTCGTCACAAAGTCGCACCCGCAGTCCACAACGGTCTCATCAGTGAAAGAACCCTGTATGTACACAGTGGCATTGCTTTTCACTTCAGAGAGGGTCGTTGGGTCAAACGAAAGATCGACATTGGACGGTCCATCACAAACTCCAGGCAAAATATTGATCACAGCCACCACTTCCAAGGGGCCAGACAAAGCAACATTGGCAATCTCATCAAGGGCCGAGGCTATTGACGAGCAGGGACTCTCCAAAGTACAGGTTGAAGGGTTACCGTCATCTAATTCACAACTCACATAAAGGTCTAGTTTATCAGCACCAATGATACTCGAACGCAACCCTACTATAATACAATACAATACAAACAGACAATTTCTAGGGAATCGAGAACAACCGGTCATGTTGGTGAAATGGTGGGTTTAGGGAGGAGAACGCGGAAGGCAAATAATTATTGACCACCAATGATGGTGATTAATATCTCGGAAAAACGTGGATTAAACTAAGAGGCGGAATTAGTAAAAGGTGATTTCTATGATTTCTTATGCATTGGGTAACCTCAAAAGTCAAGGAAACCGAACTCGCGGTCGTCCATGGCATCGTCCGCAACAAAGGCACCATAACCTTTTCCCTCTGCCAGAGTTGTTGATCTGGTCTTTCTCTTTGTGCCATATACCCTCTTCTTCGTGTTCGTGTTCGTTTTCACCTTCACTTTCGCACCTCTTTCTCCCTTCCCCTTCACATTCGTCCGCGTAATCTTGTTTTTGGCCACAGTAGCAGTCGTGTTGCTGATCTGTGGTGTTCTATCGCGTTCCTCCTTCATCTGAGCTGCAGTCTTTATAATCATTGTCGACCTCTTGTATGACACGTTCTTGCGTTTCTTAGACGATACGGATGGAACAGACACAAAAGGCGACGGGGAAGAGGGTGGAGCATGCAGCAAAGAGAGGTTCGTGGGAGAGGGGGAGGAGGAGGAGGAGGAGAGAGGGGAGGAGGAGATGGAGGAGGAGGTAGAGACAGGATTGGGATAGACAGCACTACCACCTACCGACGTCGAACTAAGGTCGCTCGGAGACGGCTCAATCTTATTCCCTGTTAGGTCCTCCTCATTCTCCCTGACGCCGAAGTTCTTCAATATTTCAAAATTCTGACTTCCTGATTGACTAGTGAACTTCAAAATGCCAGTGTAATTAGTCAACACAATAATTATTCCATCTTTAGTCATTTCACAACTCGAAGTTCCTCCAGAGGCCTCCATTTCAAGTCCAAACTCGGAAGGTTTCGAGGCTTGTCCTTTGATGTCCATTTTCTATCTCTGTGGTTGGCGAGGACAATATTCAAATAGGTATAGCAGCAAATGAAGAACCAAACCAGCGGATACTTGCCTCAATACCGTATTCGCGAGATGAAATAGCCTCCTAATTTTGTCTGGGCAAGTACCTGAGAGTGAGCGAAGCAAGCGCAAAAGAAGGGCCAGCAGCGACGACAGGGCAGCCACACGGCCGAGCGCTTTACGCTACGGGTGGGGCGACTGCGACCCTACTTTTGGGGCTCCGAGTAGCATATTTTCTTTGCGCTCACTCTCAGGTACGTGCACGCAAATACTTTCGTTTTTTGGGCGCGGGGGACCCCTCCTGCGACCCACTTTCTCCGCAGATGGCCGCGCAAATATGTGCTCACCAATACTAAATATTCTTTTGCCACTCGCAGGTCGTCCTCGAGGACGGTGCGTCGCACGCCGTGGACTCGTCCGACATGGCGTTCCACAACTGCACGGCCGCCACCGTGCGCGAGACCATGACGCGCGCACAGCTCAAGATCCTCGAGCCCATCATGAAGCTCGAGATGGAGGCCCCCACCGAGTTCCAGGGCGCCATCGTCTCCGGCCTCAACCAGCTCATGGGCCTCATCCAGTCCAGCAACCCCTCCGCTGACGGCTCCGGCGTCAACATCGTCTACGACGTCTTCCTCATCCAGATGTACGGGCGCGAGCGAAGCGAAAAGTCTCGACAATGCGGAACCTAAAACGCGCCCCCAACTTACTCTTCTTTTGTGCTCGCTTCGCTCGCAGGTTCGGCTACTCCACCACGCTCCGCTCCTCCACCCACGGCAAGGACAAGTTCACGATGGAGTACTCGTCCCACCAGCAGGTCAACCAGGACCAGATGGAGGTGTTGATAAAAGAGAATAAGATTGAGAGGGAGAAGGAGCAGAAGAAGCAGGGTTAAGACTCTTGCTCAATGATTAAAAAGACACAGATTTTCTTAGCGCTTCTTTGTGGGACTTGCGTTTGTTAGGGTCTCGTCCGCGCTCTCCTGCTCCACCCTGTTTTGTTGTCTTTGCTTTGCGATGAAGTCCTTCAGATCGGAGCCCCTCGTGCTGCTATCGGATGCCCTCTTCTTCGCTGCCGGCCCGCTCTTCTGCTCCAGCGCTCGCGCGACGCTGATGTTCTTCTTCCCGGTCGCGAAGGCGCTCGCTCCCGCAGGACCCCAGATCTTGGGCCTGTACTTGTTGCCGATCTCCCTCCCTCTCGTGCCAGTCACGATGAACTGGCCGGACTCATGAACCGCGACGTGGGCGCCCTTGGCAGAGACACAGCGGAGGAGGGCGAAGTCGCCGCCCGCGCGCCACAGCCGCATTCCCCCGGAGTCCTTCGAGATGAGAATGTCCCCAGAATAAGCGACGTCGGACACCAAGTTGGTGTGCCCAACTTTCTTCCCGTGCTTTTGGTACAAGCCGTCGAGCGCGCGCTTGCCACGAACTCCAGACGACTCCGCTACCGAGAACCCAGAATCGAGCAGGCTCTGGCCCTCCTCCAGAGACAAAGCCGTGGACTCTTGCAGCCAGGACGCCAGGTGGGTTCCAGCTCCCCTAGTCAGCCGACCAGGGAGGCCCTTTTGGGGCCCGCGGGAGGCCACGCTATTGTTGGGGACTAAATTTGAGACGGGCCGCTCCATCCAACCAGGTGGTGTGGTTCCGGTGGAAGGGGGGGGAAGGGGAGGGTTTGGAAGCACACTACCCCAAACAAAACCACCCCGATGTCTAATCGAATCGCGTCGTCCCCACCCCTGCCCAAAGACGCCTGATGCCGAGGAAGGCCAAGGCTAAGGCCAAGCCGACCAGTTCCGTTGAGCCTGCCCCCAAGATACCCAAGAAGGACACAAGCACGCAGGCACCAAGCCAACCTTCCGTCAATGCTCGCAAGGAGGTCGTAAAGGTTCTTGTCGGCGCTCAGAGCTGCAAGGCGGGCCTTGACGAGCTCCTTGCCCTGGTTTGGTCATTCTGCACTACATTTCAGATGTCAGGAAAGACTGTAGGGTTCATATTGACACTTCTCAATTGCTTGTACCAAGTAAGCGCAGGGGTTATCGCAGATTCGTGGCCTGGTAGTGCTTGGAGAGCTGAATCGAGCCCCTTCGTTTCGATCGTTGACTCGACCCACTATAAAAGCAGGTTTTCGAAGTTGGATGCCAGTCACGGCGACAACTCCAGTAGTGATGGTACCATCATGTTTGGTTCTACCGCCCCTGCTTCCAAGGATGTGAATCCATTTCGCAATTTCAACACCTGGGTGAACCATTTCCTCTTCCCCGAGTCCTTTGCGACCTTTCTGTTGGATCGTCTTGGTCCGGATGGGGCCCATTACTGCCTCTGCTACCTTCGCAACTTTTTGAGCGGCATGATCATTTACTACGTGACCGCCGGAACCTTTCACTACATGAACTATGTTCTTGACAAGGAGGGCATTTTCAAGAGCGGTAAAAGGAGGAGGCCGAGCGGGGAAACCATCCGCAACCAGATCTGGCTCGCGCAGCGTAGCATGTTTCTTTACGTCGCGCTTCCGGTCTTCAGCGACTACCTGATAGAGGAAGGTTACACCTTTTGTTACTACAGCTTTGATGAGATTGGGGGCTTCGTTAACTACCTGATTCTGACCTTCGTCTACTTTACTCTCGTCGAAATTGGAATCTACTGGATGCACCGTACCCTTCACACGAACAAGTGGCTTTACAGGAACATTCACGCGAGGCACCACGATTACAATAAGCCAGAGACGCTGACTCCATGGGCAAGGTGAGATTGGACCAGGAGCGGCTGGAGCGAAGCGACAGCAGCATACCACACAAATGATGGCAGCAACTTGGAGCGACGACAGCATTACCATCGGCAGTCGTTGCTTCGCTTCGCTCCGCCTGCCGCATGCTCTTCGCCATTCCGCCCACGACTACAACTAACCGCCTTTCCCACCCTCTGCCCGTCGCTTCGCTTCGCTTCGCTTCGCTTCGCTTCGCTTCGCTCCTCGCCACCCACCCATCGCAGCATTGCGTTCAACCCCCTGGACGGCATATTGCAGGCCTCACCGTACGTGTTTTGGCTCCTCTTTATCCCCTGTCACTACCTTACACACCTCATTATGGTGTTCACCACCGCGATTTGGGCTACCTACATCCACGACACCATGGATGGTGACGTCGAACCAATCATGAGCAACAAGTACCACACCATTCATCACACTCACTACATGTACAACTTCGGACAGGTGTTCATCTTCTGCGACTGGTACTGGGGTACTCTAAAGGCGCCGTCGGCGAAAACAAGCGACAAGGAGAAGCGTTTGTGATGCTCTTGTCCTCATGACTTGGGACTTGGAAGGGAGAAAGAAGAATAAGAATACGGCGATACAGGGATTCGGAGACATGGAATTGGACGGAAAGAAGAAAATAAGAAAAGACACAGCCCGTTTGATCTGAACGAACGTTGACACTTTTAGGAAACCTACACCAAAAAACACACTAGAACTTGATGTCAGACTCGTCACCCTTTAGCGCCAACCAGCCAGTCAACCCAACAACACTAACGCCGAAAATGCCCGCCATGAACAACGCGCCGAAATCACCGTCCTGAATCCCCTGAACGACGCCCTTGCCAAAAACCAATTCCTGAAGGAGAACAATGACAAAGGCAACCTGGGCAACGCGTCCATTCCATATCTCAGCGTTATTTTTCATACCCCAGGGCGACCTTCCACTACGGACAGAAGAGAAGAGACCGACAGGACGAGGGTTAGTGTCAAAGTCCACCACATCATGCCAATCCCCCGACTCATTACACCATCATTGCTTGAACTAACTTACTCGTTAAAGTTCCACTGTCGTTTCTCGTACAATTTCGTAGATTTTAGAAACTGAGGACTACTAAGAGACTGCGTAGCATCAATATTGGAGATTAATGAGCCTCTCTTGTTCGATGATGGAGCGAGGGTGGTCATTCTGGAAGGAGTTTGGAACCCATTGCATACAAAAACGAGGGCAACGAGAGCAATAAGCGTTAAAAAATTCATAGTATGTGGTGAGATTGGGCGGCTGGGATTAGGGGAGATCCTAGGTGATTTGGTCTCTTTCATTTATAGATTATTGTCGTCGTACTCGTGTCACACCCTTCCGCGACTAGCCCCCCCCCGCTTCTGGGTTATATTATCACAATAATTATTTCCAAACGCATTTTCGCATAATGGACCAGAAGAAACCGGAAAAGGAGACGTCGAAGGGGACAAAAAGAAGGAAATTGGGGGCCTCCCTAGATGAAATCTCCTTCAAGGAGTTGGCAAAGAGCGATGAATTATTCCGAAAAGCCCTGGATAGAGTGGAAAATCGGAGAAGAGCATTAGGCGAGAGTGAAAATGTAGGGGCAAGTAAGAAGGTAGAACCTCCCCCTCCACTTCAGTCGTCTCTGCCGCCGCTGCCCTCCAAGTCGCCCCCCTGCTCCAAGTTAATCCCATTGAACTCCGTTGTAGACTTTGATTTCAACCTTGCGTTGACAAGGGCTCTGCTGAGGAAGGAGTTTGGGGTTGAGTACTTTGAGATGCCTGAAAACCATCTCGTCCCTCCAGTGCCGAACAGGTTATCCTATGTGAGATGGATCGAGGAGCTACTTGGGAGCGGGGACGGAGAAGTCGTCGGCCTTGACGTTGGAACTGGTGCGAGTGCCATTTATCCACTCCTGGCCTGCGCCTCTCACGAGACTTGGAAATTCCTAGCGTCAGAGATTGACGAGGAAAGCGTCGCAAACGCCGTTGAAATCGTAAAAAAGAACGGCTTGGAGGACAGGATCACAGTCGTGGGCGTTGAAGCAGTGGGCACAGGCGAACGACGAGGCCCCATTCTGCAGGCCCTTGCGGCAGCAAAAAAGAAAGATTGGGAAGATCCCGTGGACTTTGTTATGACGAACCCGCCCTTTTACGCCAATATCGAGGAGGCATCGGAGTGTAGGGTGGACGGAAGGGAAAGAACCGAAATGACAAGCCACGAAAGTGTCACCGAAGGCGGAGAGGTAGGATTCGTGAGAAGGATGCTTCAAGATAGTATGGGCCTCCTCACCAAGGTCAAGCAATACACTGCAATGCTGAGCAAACGCAAATCGTTGAGCGAACTCATTGAAATTCTCAAGACAAAGGGAGTCGGAAAAGCTTGCATACAGACGATAGAGTTCAGGCACGGCCAGGTCGTCCGATTTGGCTTGGCGTGGTCGTTCGAGGACTGCGTGAGGGAATGGAGCGGAGGTGAACAGAACGAGGGGGAGAAGGTGAACATGAGGGAGAGGGTGGAACAATTCTTTGGGGGTGGTTTGGCAGAAATTGAGAGCCGCGAGCACGGGGAAACAACCACTATGAACGTTAAGACAGAGACCTGGGAAGCAAACGTCTCAGTAGGAGACGGGAGCTCTCGCGTGAGAATCAACTTGCTTCAATTCCAGGGCCAGAAGGGGAAGGGGAATTTCAGGGAGACGGTGGAAAAAATGAATGGAGAAATATACCGAACGAATAGAAAGTGGCGACGCAAGACGAAGGGGCAGGACAAGAGGAAGGATGGATAAATAATCGCGTTTTCGAGAGTGGAATATTCACAAATTTTAGACTATTAGCCAGTCAGGTACATTTGTGAGTATGGGCAACCTTTGTACTCAACCAAAGGCCAACGCCGTTGATCTTCTTGGCCAGATCGCGAAAGATGCCGAGGCATCAAACGTTATAGAGAAAGGTGAGAAGTGTTGGAGGTGCCTATCGCCTATAGAGGGTTATGTGTGGGTTACTGTACTCACACTGGTTTGCAATCGCCCCCCTAAACCACAGAACCCACACCCCCTATAAAGAAGCGATCACCAAAATATATATCAAGGAGACTCACGGGGGGGGATAGGTCAGAGTCAATGAACACTTTCATACGTCCCAAGGAGTTCATGTATATTGGGGAGAAGTTTAAGAAGCACCACCATTCTTCCCTACGCTTCCTCATCTAACCGGTTAGAACCCACGAAAACACGCTTGAGTGGTTCAAGACAAAAACTTCATCTGGTGCCCTCTCGGTTGAGGAAACCAGATGCCAGCCGGATGGGATAATTTCCCTATACGACGTCGTGAGCATCTCGACGGGCCACAAGACGGAGGTCTTTGATGCCACGGGGGTTTGGGAAACCGAGAATTGCTGCTTCTCGATAGTGTGTAAAGATAGGACGCTCGACCTCGAGGCTGAGAGCGAAGAGGCCTGAGACCGTTGGGCGAAAGCCCTTGACAATGTCCTGGAGTACAACCTTAAGCCCGACAGCATCGACCAAACCGACGAAACCGACTTCGGTCACTCAGACGCTGTCAAAAGCAATCAGTTCGCGAAGAAAGAAGAGGCAAGGGAGGCAGCATACAACAAACATTCGGCTGATCGAGAAAAGCTAAGAAAAGCCAGAACAAGCTCCATGCAGTGTGTATCACAAAACGTCCATGAATTACAAACAAAAAAACATACACATATGTATGTATATGTCTTCCTAATTAAACAAGAATCACTTTTCACCAGTAAACATACCAAATATCTTTATCTTCTCTTATACACCTGAACCCGAATCCCTGCATTGTGATTCTGCTGGTGTTGTACCCACTATACGACCACTCACCGATGCTATGAAGGAGTCTTCCGGCGTGCACGACCATTCTTCCAGCCTGGTATTTCTCCCTGTTTTTCAGGTGACATCTCCACGCTTCCAAACTCCCGTAAACTTTCTCGGCGTCTGTCTTGCAGTCGGTTCCCTTGCCGTCAGTCGAAAAATCGACAAAGTTGAGACCACTGCCCTCGTCAGGGAGACTGATGGGGAGGGTGAAACTGATTCTGCTTTCCGGATCACATGTGCGCGGGTCTAGATCATACCCTCCCTTCTTTCCGACGACATGATTGAGTATCAAGTCGAAGAGCTGCGATGAGCGCGGGAAGGGTTGTTAGTTATAGTGATGGGCGGTATGCTGCTGTTGCCTCGCTCCCGTCTGTCCTGTCCGTCCTTCGCTCCAACCTTCCGTCCTTTGCTCCTCGTCAAACCCCACCTCGTCACTGTGGAACCGAAACACGGGAAGGCTCCATGCAACGTGAGAAGGGATGATGTGAAATCCGGGGATTCCAACTTTACCCGGAAGGAACTCAATATCCTCAGCCCCTAGCACCTCCCTCAAACCCCCGAACACTTTATCATAAAACCAACCAAGCTCTGCCTTCATTTCGTCCCTGGTCAGCGCCACCGCACTATCGTACGTAGTGAACGTAGAACTATGCATATGCTCGTGCGTAGGCCTCGCCTTTTGAATATTGTGGTTGAACTTATCTCCGAACTCGTGGTAGCCCCAGTAAGGTCCATATGTGAAGAACGGTAATGCGTAAGCCAAATGATCAATATGCATGAAGCTGTCCTTCTTCGAAAGAACGTGGTCCCTTATCTTGATAGTCTCATCCTCCTCCAGCACCTTGACAGAAGCCGGCCTTATCCTTCCTACTCCTCCCTTCCCATCCTCAGCATAAAATCTCCTACCCTGCCTCAGAGATTCATCATATATCACTGAAGCGTCGATGCTGCGCAACAAATATTTCAAGTATTCGCTATTATAGAACCCCCCCCCCGCCACTGCCAGTAGTGTAACAACAACCATCCCACCAAGGGGCTTCCTCGTTGAACCATAAGCCAAAGATAGAAGCAAAACACCAAGAATAGAAGTAATAACAACCGTCTCCACCAACCGTGTGTAACCAACGAATGGAACGATCAAGAACAAAGTACCACCGCAGCAAGAGTAAATGAAGGACGACAACATGGATAAGTTAACTGATGGGATTCAGGAGCATTTTAGGATTTCTATGGAATGTACTAAGAAAAGCCTAGCACCTCCTCCTCCCGCCAAGGAGGTCAAAGTTGTTGCAAAACCCAAAATCAACGAACCTGAACCGAAAGAGGAGGACCTCATGAACAGATTGGCAGCCTTGAGTTCAGGGTCCCCCGAGGAAGAGAAACCGGTGATTTCCTTCACCCCTGAACCCGAAGTGAAGAAGACTTTCGATCCTCCTCCTCCTGCTGTACCTGAAGTAGCCTCTGCCCCTGCCGAGAACTCTCTAATTGTGAGTATAAGGGCTTTAAGAGTCCCCTTTCGATCACGGAATTCCTTACCCACATCACTTATTTCTCTCCCTTCTCTTTCTTTGTAGGCACGAATTAAGGCCCAGCAGGCTAAGAAGGACTCCCAACCCCTACCACCCCCTCCTCCTCACGTGGCTCCAACGATGACCACCCCTATCAAACCCCAGGAGGTGAGAAGGGTTAAGGGGAGAGGGGAGGCGAGTGAAAGAGAGTCGCGCGAGATCATTTTGGCGTCTGCGTGCGTCTCAACACTCAGCTTACCCTACCTGCCCTACCACCCCTGCCCGCTCTACCCACCCTATTTCTTTTCGCTTCGCTTCTTGCCTGTGTGCTCCTCCCTCATAGCCTCCACCTCCTTTTCCTTCCACCATGAACGCCCCTCCTCCTCCCGCCGCTTTCTTCGCCGCCCCTCCTTCCGAGGCACCTCCTGCGATCGTCGCGAGCGACGCCGATTTTGATATTATTGACACCCCTCCACCTCCTGTTTTTGAGGCCCCTGTCATTTCTGCTCCTCCAATCACGCCCGTTGCCGCCCCCGTTGCTGTCGCTCCCATCGCCGTCCCTACCCTTACTGCGGCGCTTCCACCTCCGACCTTCGAGCAATTTCTGGGGACAATGAGCAGCGAGCCCCTGCAAGCAACGTCGTATCCTTCCCTATCAACCCTTCCTGAACCTGTCCTTAATCAGCCGCTGCATCAACTTTCAATCACATCGACTCGTGCCCAGACCCCCCCTCCAGATTCATTGGATACGTCCGATGCCGCTATTGCTCAGCAGAGGGAGATTATGGAGCAGATTGAGCGAGCCAAACATGGCCTGTCTGCCCCAGCCCCAGCCCCAACCTCCACCTCTACCACCCCCACCTCCTCGCATCACCTTACTACCCAGCACGAGATAACTCCCGGGAAGAATGTCACTCTCTACAGCCAGGAGGCGACGAAGAAGGCCGTCGAGGAAGGCACTGCCCACCTCGTCAAGTGCTTGTCCTGCAATGGCTGGATGCAGGTGATCAAGTCTGCCACTCTCGTCTTTTGCCCCAACTGCCAAATCATCAGCCCGGTGTCATCAGACAACACCAAGGAGCTTGGCGGCGGGTCAGTCTCCATGGTTTCGTCGTACCCGGGCGCTCCTGCCACTGCCCCTTACTCTATCACCGCCGATTCATCCACCCAGAGCGACGCAGCACTTGCCGCCATGCTCCAGGCTCAGTTCGACGAAGAGGATCACGCGGACGCGTCGGCTGCTGCGACTACCTCTTCCAGCTCCGCCACGCGCTCCATCATGCCTGACATTTTAAGACGGAACCAGCCTATCACCCAGGCCCAACGGGACGCGCACATCGCCTCCCTTACACCATCTCAGCGCGCCATGCACGGTTTCGAGGAGTCTGAGGCTCGCAGCCTTATGCCTGTAAGCGTTGGAACAGAGATGCAGAATATGCCTGCTCGTGAGACCCAATCTGCAGGAATGCTGAACTGTCTCAAGACGGGAGTGGAGTCCGCGGGTACGGCAATGAGAGGTTCATTTTCGAGCATGAACTTTTTGGGGAGGGAGAGCTCTAGGGGGGGGGGCTATCCTGGGGGTTCGGGGGGTTTGGTGTTGGCCAATCTTGGGGGGGATAATAACAACGAAGCGAATTATGCCCTTCTCGAAGAGGACGACCTGTAAGACGAAAATAACTCAGGAGATCTCTATTTATCGAATAATTAGCTTATTTAATCGTGTGTCTTCGCTTTGGTGATATGGAAGCCTCCTTGCCCTCAACCAATGCTTCGACGAACTTCTTCGCGGTCACTGCATCGTCAAATGCAAGACTGACGAGCCTTGTCAAACCATGCTCATCGTTGTCCTTGAACTGGGAGATAATCACTGTCCTAGCGTCCACTCCACTCCCTCCCCCCAACAGGGCATCCGCAACGAGAATTTTCTTGCCCTCTTCCTTTCTTCCACTAATCATGGCAATCCTCTCCGACCCAAAGTAGCGGAGGACATTGCTCCCATAAGTGCCTTTGAAGAAGCGCCGTTTCTTCCTCTTCATGTTACTTCCGACAATATCTTTCAGAGCCCACCCTACCACTTTGCCCCGCCCGCTCTGCTCGGCGTCAAACTTCGCGTATATTTGTGCCATCTGAGCATGTAACTTATCGTAGAACTGTTTGTTCTCATCCATGATTCTGCCGACCTCTGTACTCTGCTGCTTTATTCGCATCTTTCTACAAATCCCCTCAACCATACCGACAGCCACCGCAACGATCTTGCGCAATGCAAAGTTGATGAGCGATATGGGGATCATCTTGATTTTGGGATCGATTTCGGCAAGGAATTGAATGTTCATGTGGTCTCGTGAGTTTACTGTGAGTTCAACTGCAGTGTACTTGATAGAAACCCTTGGAGCCATGGGAGATGGGGGAGATGCCAAACCTTTAAACAGGCTCTTGTGCCAGTCGTATATCCCCTGACCTTCTCCCACACTGTTGTTGAACAGGTAGTATTTCCCCTGCTCGTCGAGGGAATCATTCGTCCAGAAGTGTATGAGAGCGTCACGCGAAATACCTGGTATCCCAATACACGCGTGTACAACCAGTTCGATACCGTCATCACCCTTCACATCTACCACCTTTGCCGCGAATCTTGTGAAGGGGATCCACGAGGGACAAGTGTGCGCCTCCTTTGCGTGAGCAAGCACATGGACAAGGTCACAATGGCAAAAATCGCACTCGACCTTGACTAAAAGGTTGCTAGACCCACCCTTTTTGTACCAGACCTTTCGGTTGTTCTTCTCATCGTTACTGCTCAAGGTCCAGCTGTCGTTGTCCCGCAGTCTTTGCGTGAACTCCCGGGAAAAAGTATACCGCTGCTTTATCTGGGTGTACATGGGAAGGATCTGCTTGTGATTTGTGATATATTTCGGCTCTTGCACCTCCCAGCTCATCAGAAGCTCTCCAGCCTGCACAATTTTATTTTCTAAGGTTGGGCGAGGAGCGAGCGAAGCAACAAGTAGGGGGAGTTAGTTATCGTATAGAGTAGCACTAGACGGCGGGCGAAGCGAGTTGCATAGGGCAATGAATGTTAACATCTTACGCCGGCAGCTTTCTAGGCAGCTTGCTACGCTCGCTGTCTTCGCTCCTCGCTCTTCGCTCCTCGCTCTTCGCTCCCCCCACCTGCGCAAAGAGAGTTTATCCTTTCGTATAGATCCTCCCCCCCCTTCAATTCTTGAGAAACCCCCTTTTTCCAATCCTTACGGTAGGCGTCCTTGTGGGCCTTCCAACGGACTTCTACCCACCCCTGAGACCCCACAGCCTCCCCAACTTTTTCTTCCACTAGGTAATCTCCCCCCCCTCTAGTTTCGCTTTCAGTAACCAAATCCCTTTCGGTTTTACTTCCCCGTCCATTCGCCCACACCGCAAAAACTGCCAAGAGTGATGTGATACAGGCCAAAATAATGGTTTGATTGCCCTCGAAGAGCTGAACCCACCCCACTGGTTTCCATGATATAACAACCGACGGCATGGTCACATTGTCCATACTTTAATTTAAACCTTCCAAGGGCGAGATAACGGACCGATTTCAATTAAAAGGAACGAGCTGCAGAGCCTGTTTCCCCCTAGATTTGCTCCTCTCTGATTTCGCTTCATTGTTTTATAATGCCAAAGAAAGCCTGGACTATGACCAACGCAAAGAAAAACTTCTCCCTGGGGTCTTCTGTGACAAATCACTCTCCAAAGGAAGACAATTTTCTCAGCATGATTCAAGAAAGCCCAGTGGAGGACCTTGAGACAGGTGCTCCTTCCGAGGAAGATTGGGAATTGGTTTCCTTGCTTTCTCAGGCTGACTCTGCGTTGTCCCTTCAGTAAGAGGGAGACGATACAAGCCTCACACCTCGTACCACGAAGGACCCCCTACATTGACTATCACAAAGAATTGGAATGGGATTTTAAGGTGAGGAGCCGTCGGGAAGAATGAATCGGATGGTTTTTTCCTATTGATAAAAATTTCTCGCACTTTTCCCTTTGGTATTTCAAGTTGATCATATTTACTGAGCCGCTATTAACCTAGGTAATAGCGCTATATACTCACGACGAAGTGTAAAAAATCACTTTCCCCTCAATCCACGGAAACCTTGTTGACAAGAGTCAATTCTCACCCCTACATTCGCACAAACTCGCAGTTTGATGAAGGATGGATACCGCATCACTCTCAAGTTTCAGGACGCGCCTGCTTTCTTCATCAACATCGACGGAGTGACTTACCAGAGGACTTCAGTCTTTGACAACTCCTCTGTCTACGACTTCATCCAGAAGACGGTATTCAGATCGAAAGAACAGCGGAATTCTCCTTGATTCATCGTCCACGCAAAACTGTGCGACGCCAATGACGGCGCAGGCGAGGGTATTTCTGACCCGGTCAATGTTCACATCAAGGTCTCCATGGTTGACATCCAGGAAGACGTCGAATACGTCGCCAACTATCTTAACAGGCAAGTCGAGAGCATTTCAACGCCTTGCAGTGAC
>Ga0115006_10001463_pt1 | contig 14773 bp, 8 predicted proteins | sample ArcOceMetagenome_3_FD_88943 | JGI IMG/M metagenome (GOLD analysis project Ga0115006, IMG submission 88943) | Marine eukaryotic phytoplankton communities from Arctic Ocean - Arctic Ocean- Svalbard ARC20M Metagenome | ecosystem: Environmental > Aquatic > Marine > Oceanic | place: Arctic Ocean...
GCCGCGGTAAGGTCCAGGCAGGCCGACTGCAGGCGCCACCTGGCAAGAGCCGCCTTCGCCCTCCAATTCCTCGCGACAGCGCGCGGCCCGTCGACGTCAGTGCCGTTCCACACCCGCACCCTCGCCGGTGCTCGCCTGCCGCCGCCGCCGCTGGTGCCGCTGCGCCTGCAACTGGTGCCGCCGCCGCCGTTGCTGTTGCTGCCGCCACTGCCGCCGTTGCTTCCGGCGTCGCTGCCACCGCTGTCGCTGTCGCTGCCGCCGTCACCGCTGCCGCAGCCGCTGCCGCCGCCCCTGCTGCTGCTGCTGCTATTACCGCGACCGCTGTCGTCGCTGCTACTGCTGCTGTTGACGCCACCTGCGCTGCTGTCGCTGCCACTGCCATTACCGCTGCCGCCAACCAACGTGGGAGCAGCCCTCAACCGATCAAGACGGTGCCCGACCCGGTGCACGGATCCAGTCTGGACCAAGCCACGCGGCCAAGGGGGGCGCCCCACCGCCACCCACAATCATGGTATCGCCAGCGCACTCCTCAGGCTGCTCACGGCCACTGCCGCGCCCGCAATGACATGGCTGCCACTCAACGTCGTCATTGTCGTCAACGACAGAGGTGACAGCCCGAGCTCATATCGCGCGCGCGCGCTTGGGGTTGGTGCTCAGCTGGTGCTCCAGAGGTGTCCCCGGGTACCCCTTGGATGTATGCAAGGTGGCAACCATTGGTCGGTACCTGCTGTTTGAGCGAGAGCGAGCGCAGTGGCATGACCCGGTGCTAGGCCGGGGGCTTGGGCTCACGCCTGAGCGACCAGCACTCTGCCTGAGGGGCTGCCCAAGGCGGCCCACGGTAGCCCTGGGTCGGGTTAGTGACCCTCGGGGCTGGATAGGCGTTAGGGAGCCCTGGGGGCGGCTACGGTACGCCGGGGCTAGGGGGACGATACGCGAAAAACGTTACAATACTGTCCGACCGCGACCCCCAGGGTGCAGCTGCCGTGCACCACACAGTGAGGTGTAAATCTCTTTCTTCTTCTATGCTGGGGAACTGTGGGTACGCGCGCCGCGCGCCGCGCGCGACCGCGAGTAGCGAGTCCGAATGCCCTCCACGCACGATCCACGATAAAGTAAAGCCATAAAGCCGTGCACGGATACTAATAGTAAAGAAAGTATTCCTACAACTATGCGTTCAAAAACTCAAATGTCAATCGCGAACACGCGATTGTCGAAGCAGAAGGTCCGCGCGTCCCTCGAGAACTTGGAGCCGCCGATGCTGTAGAGCGTGCCGCCCACGGAAGCGCCCGCCCCCCACGCTTCACAGCTCGGCAGCGGCGGCCGCTCGCTCCACCGCTGTGTGGTGGGGTCGTATGAGTGCACGTCGCGCGTAAGCTCGCACATCTGGCCGGGCGCAGGGTCGTAGAAGAAGCCGCTCATGACGAACACCTCCCCCCTGTGCGCCTGGGTGTTGTGTGAGCGCAAGCTCAAGCGTTGTCACGTGCCGACGGTGACACCGCAGCCGATCATGGCGATATGAGCGACCCGGGCTCCTCCTCTCGAGTGCGTGGAGCAACACAGAGACAGGCGGGTCCGAGGAGGCCGGGCTGCCGCGCTGTGGCGCCATCAAGAGGCCGCTTTGAGCATGCTGGCGAGCCGCCACCACGGGGCAGCCTCCTGCGGTCGGCGGGGCTGGCAGCGTCGCCCAGCCCTCCTTCGGACTGAAGCTCAGCAGCCCGAAGGGCCCTGCCACGTAGGCCTTGCCTTCGAGCTCGGTGCAGCTGAACTGGCCCGCCATGCCGTCGCCGCCGCCGAGGACGATGGGGCACTCCGCCTCCGCCCGCCACCCAGACTCGCCAGGACCAAAGGACTCGCACGAACGGTCCCACCCTGGGTGGTGGACGCTGCAGCGTCGGCGACTCCGGCCGAGCCTCACGGCCGCAGCGTAGTCTCCTATTTGGGCCCTGAGCGGCCAGCGGCTCGCGTCTCGAGGGTGTATCCACGCAGCCAGGGGGACTGAAGAGCCAGCCCCAGGAGGCCGGCAGCACATCGTGGCACCACCAGGACGGCGCTCTCGACATGCTGCCCCGCCGAAGGCATACACGCGGCCGCCGAGGCAGGCGCCGCCGCACTCCTGCCTGGCCACCCGCATGCTGGGACCGGCCGTGAGGGTCGCTGCGGCCGGGTCGTAGACCCACAGCTGGCTCTCGTCCGAGCGCTCATTCGGCACGCCGTTGCGGTTGCAGCAGCCGCCGAAGATGTAGAGTAGCCCACCGAGTGACGCGAGGCCAGCGAAGGCGATCTTATGCGGCAGTCGCGCGACCACCTCCCACGCGTCGCGCCGCTCCCGGTTGCGCACGTCCATCCGCCACACCTCGTCGAACATGTGCTCGCGCGCGGGGAAGCCACGCCACCACAGCGCGCCTCCCACCACGTAGACATGCTCACCGACCACCGCCGCCGCTATGTCGTGGTTGGCGCACGGCATCACGCCAGGCAGTGCGCGCCAGCCTGCCGGGTCCACAGCCGCTGGCCGCGCCAGCCGCACCGCGCCATCTGCGCCGAGCGCCACCTGTCGCGCGGCGGGGAGGGTGGGGACGAGTGATGGTATGGGGCGGGGGGCGGAGTAGGGCAGGTAACGGGGTGGCGGCGGGCGGGCGGGCGGAGGAGATGCACTGCAGGCCCCACCTCGCGCGACCCCGCCTCGCTACGCGTCCTGCACTCTGCATGCACTACGCACCGCTCATAGAGTACTATGCAATGCACGGCGCACTCACCTCGCGCGGCCCCACCTCGGGCATCGTGACGATGACGTGGTCGGAGGCGCGGGGCGGCTGCAGCGCCAGAGGTGCCTCGGGCAAGGCAACCTCCACCCAGGCCTCGTGCGAGCTGCCATCTCCGTGGTACGCGCCCACGCAGCCCGTCGGGGCCTCGCCAGGGCACTCGCGCCGCGCCATGCCGTCGTCGGTGTAGCCCGGGCCTGAATGTCCAAACCAACACTCTGGGCGGCGCCTTTGGTGAGGTTTCAGGCGGCGCTGCGGCGCTGCTCTGGAGCCCAGAGGGCCGCCGTGCGCGAGCGCGAGGGCGCCTCGAGCCGCAGGTGTGGCCGGCTCGGCCGCTGTCGAGACGGCAGGGTTTGACCATGCTGCGAGGCCGCGCGGGTCAAGACGATACAGCTTGGCGCCGGCTAGCAGCCACACGTAGCCGCCAAAGTCGCACGCGAGCGCTGTGGGCGGCGCGGGTGTGGCGAGCGCCACCGCCGCATCCGAGCCCGCAGGCTGCACGCTGACCGACGCGTCGCCCAGGCTCCAGCGGTTGCCCATGATGTCGAGCCTCGGCGCGAGGTACTCCTCGAGAGCCGCTGTGTCTTTGAGCGAGGTTGCAGGCTCCCACGTGATTTCCTTGGCCTGCTCGTACCCCTTCCACTTCACGAGGTACTTGGTCGTCCGCCCCTGCTTCCGCTGCTCCAGCACGCACTCGATCACGTACTCGAGCTCCTCCTCCTCCGCCGCCCCTCCCTCCGCCCCTCCCTCCGCCCCTCCCTCCGCCCCCGAGTAGTTCCAGCCCACCCCTGCCACCCGCTTCCGTGTCCGCTTCGTCGGGGCAGGGCGGCCGCTCTGGAGCTGCTCCTTCTTCTCCACCTCTGCGATGACTGCGCCCGTGGTTAGAAGCGGCTGCTGCTCCGCCGCCGCCGCCGCCGCCGCCGCCGCCGCCGCCGCCGCCGCCGCCGCCGCCGCCGCTGCCTTGAGATGCAGATGCCTCGCCACGGCAGCGGCCGCTTCCACTGCTGTGCCGTAGCTGCCCAAGCTCACAGTCCCAACCTCCGCGCGGTAGCGTGAGCCGGCGTGGTTCACGTGGAGGAAGCCCGTCTTGCTCCTTTCCGACAGGTGCAGCTCGAGTTCGACTTCTGCCGCACCTGTCGCGCTTGAGCTCGACTGGCCCGCACTTGAGCTGGTCTTCTGCCGCACGAGCCTCTGTACGGGCCGCTCACCCTCGCAGTTGCCCTCACCCTCGCCGGTGAAGTCGAATGGGTCGGCATCGGGGAAGGCGAACGGGCCCGGCCTCTTGGATTCCGACCTCTTGGACTCCGGCCTCTTGGGATCCGGGCTCGGTGCCGCCGGCTTGGCCTGGTTCTTGTCACGCAGCTCTCTAGTCAGCTCCGCAGACGAACCCGCTTTGTACGGCTCGGCCTGCCTGCGCTTGCGTGGCCCGCCAGCGTCGGTCGAGTCGCAGGGCCCGATGTGGAAGTCGGGTTGCTGGCAGCCGGGCGTCCCGCAGACCTTCGCGGCCTGACGCATGAATTCACTCTGGTCACCCTCGCGGCCGGCGGTGAGGCCGGCGGAAGAAGCGCGTGACGGATGGCTAACCTAGCGGGAGATAAGATAAGATCTTATCTTATCTTATCTTATCTAGCGGGAGGGCAGCACCTTGCCACTTCGCACGTACGCACCAGCGGTAGCAGCGGGAATGCAACGACCCGCAGAACAGAACAGAGGAGAGCCAGATTCACGATCGCAGCTCGCGAGCAGCGCGCGCAAGAGCAAGAGCCGGCAAACTTTCTGCGCCGGTCGGCGGGAGTGGAGGTCAACAGCGTGCGTGCCACCGCGAGAAGCAATGACAGCCGACCCCAGCTCGGGAGGGTGGGGCAGATGACCGAGCCACACCGCTGAGGCAGGCAGGGGCGCGGGCGGGAGGCTGCTCCTCAAATCTCGTGTCCTTTCCGGACGTATCTTATTATGTTATCCTGCGTGCGTCGAGCGGCTGGGCCGACGCTTTAGATCGCGGGGAAGTTTACAGCCCGTTTTGGTAAGCTGCGTTTTTCTCTCTCGCCCGAGCCTCACCAGCGTCCGCTCCTCCGCGCGCCCTCCATGTTCGCGGTACTGGCCGCGGCAGCCCGGAACGCGGCGGGGGATGGCTCACAGTTGCAAGCAAAGCACCCTTCGTGCAGCTTCAACGCCAACATCACTGATGCAAACGGCGTGGAGAGAGAACCCGACAAGCCCTGCTTCCTTTGCAGAACGAGCTGCTACAGCGGACCTGCCACGGTCAGCGTGACTGGCTCCGAGGCTGATAAGGTGGTCGTGTGGGATACAGAGAGGGGAATCTGCCCTGATGGCGAGCTGTACATCCACTACGTCCCCGGGGCCAGAAAGGAGGACATGACGGCTGGCGCCGGAGCCGAGATTCACACATACAACGCCTGCGTCTTTGACACGTTGCCTGTCTCTGGGACGGGGTGCCAGGCATTCAGTGGGCAGGGCTGCCGCGTCAACCTCGACGACTGCATGACGCACGAGTGGAGGGTTGCCCGAGAAGGGTCCAGCTGCTGATGCGGAGAACACTGTGGGAGAGGGCTCTCGAGCCGCCCCGCGGGGCACGGCGCAGTGATGAAGTGTGCGCATGCCAGGTATTCCCTGCGCACGTTGTGTGGATGTGGCTCCCTCAGGCGAGGGGTGTGCTCCACAAGTACAGTGGTGGGTGTTTAGTAGTGTGTGCCAGTAGTGTGTGCCAGTAGTGTGTGCCAGTATAGCTAATTTAAAGAATAAATAAATCAACTTTATCATCATCTCCCCCATTTTTCACACAAACAAATCCCATCTTCTTGTTTCCATTATACCCACCTCCACTGCAGTCTCCAGTCAGGAGCCTCCCCCGCGCCCGGGTACAAACGTTTGCAGCCTGGTAGACCCCTGACCACTGCCCGATGGACCCGACTCGTGCTGCGCATTGATCTGGTTGTGTGCTGTGCGGTGGTTCGTCGCCGTTGTTGGGTTCTTATGTTCCACAGACAAAGTGGGCGCGCCGCGCGCGTAGGCACGTGGTGCTCGGTCAGCTGCGCGCAGCTGCGCGCAGCGATGCCCGCATGCCTTGCACTCCCGCCTCTCCCTCAGCAGCTGCTTGGGGCCGCCTCGCACGTCTATGGCGAGTTTGCGCTGAATAGCAGCAGGAGCTCGTGGCAGACCACCTTGCAGGTCGATGAGCTCAGCGTGCTGCGCTTCCACGTGGCCCCCATCGACGTCGACGTGGATGCCACTGTGCTGCACGCGCGCGACGGCGCGGTGGCAACCTCAGCGCGTGACGGCGTGGGTCACGAGGAGCTGCTGCTACTGCCGCTGGCGGTGGCAAACGAGTACACGCTCCTCCTGCGCTTCTCTGGCGCCCAGCGCTCAGACTGCCCAGCGCTGCGGATCGAGGCGTCGCTCACCCCTGCGCGGCTGCTGCGTGGCCGACTGCTGGAGCTCAACGCGGCCTGCCCCGCCGAGCCGACGTACCCGGAGCTCGACCTCGCGCCGCTCGAGGCGCACCGCCCGGTAACGCTGCGGCCCATGACGCCACCTGCAGCCCTCGGTACCTCGTCGCCTGCAGCCAAGCACTCTACGCCCGGTTCGTGCACAGGTGCGATACGACTCGCGAAGGGCGGAGGCGCTCGACCCCTCAGGCTTCCGCACCGTGCCGGTCGCACTGAGTGCTCCCGCCGCCGCATGGGCCGACGCGGCGCCGCGAGTGGGCGGCGGTGCTGAGCTGGCGCTACTGCGCTCCTACCCTCTGGTGCTGCCGCGCGGGCCAGCCGGCGAGAGGAGGCTGTGGCGGCTGCGCGCGACGCTCGACTTCGACTTCGCGACGGCTGGCTCGCTCGGCCTGCTCCTCGCACCGCAGCCGCCGCAGCCGCCGCAGCCGCCGCAGCCGCCGCAGCCGCCGCGCACAAGGAGCGACCTCCTCGGCAGGCGCTGCGCGAGGAGCGAGCGCGGCTGCGCTGTGGCGCTGCCGCTGCGACGCAACGAGCGGACGATCCGTGCGACGCTTGCCTCCGGCAACTACTCGCTCTGGCTCTACCACACACCCGAGGCCGCGTGGTCCACCCCCATCGCCGCCGCAGCCGCCGCAGCCGCTGCTGCCACCGGCGGCAGCGCAGGCCCGTGGCGTTCGCTTGGAGGTGCGAATGCGTCAGCGGACTTACAGCGGGCCAACTTATTCTCAGCGCTTCGGCTTGGGACCGACCCAACACAGGGCGCGCTACGTGGCGCCGGGGAGTTGTTCGACGAGGCGGTGGCCGCCGGCGCTGCGCCGCGCTGCGCGCCCTTCGGGCTACGCCTCTCGCTGCTACCGGTGGAGAGGGCGCGCCACCAGCTACTGCGCTGCGCGGCACGGCCGCTGCCTCCCTCGCTCAACGCACCCGGCCTGCTCAGTGGTGCAGGGAGGCTGCGTTGGCGCGCGGCGGCCCTGCTCGACGCGGGCGGCGGCCGCGGCGCGGTGACGGAGCTGCGGCTGCGTCGCGCCTCGCTGCTACGCCTCGGCCTCGCCGGGAGGGCGGGGGTGCAGATGGTGGCCGTGCTGGAAGCCGCGCCCCCAGACGGCGGGTCAGGCGGCGGGCGAGGCCCGAGCCAGGTAGCCGCAGCCGCGGGCGGCGGCGGTGGCGGTGGCGGTGGCGGTGGCGGCGGCGGCGGCGGCGGCGTGGTGGAGGTGCATCGGGCGGGCGCCGAGGAGGGCGAGGAGCTGCGGCTAGCGGTGCTGCTGCCGGCGGGGTCGTACACGCTGTGGTTCGAGCAGCTTGAGGAGCTTGAGGTAGGTGGCGGCGCGGCCGCCGCCGGATGCGACGGGGTGGAGCTCGAGCTCGCCATCGAGCCTCTTCCCGCGCCGCTGCCGCCGCTCCCCAGCACGCCGACCTCGCCTCTGCTGGGTAAGCCGCTCGCTGCGGCACTCGCGCGCGGTGCCGCCTTCGAACTACCGCTCTCGACGGCGATGTACGTGGCGACGCTCCCGGCGAGCGGCAGCGCAGCGGGCGTCGGCGCGGCGGACGGCGGGATGGCAGGCGGCGGGGGCGAGCAGGTCGTGTGGTCGGAGGCGTTCGCGGTGGCGGCGTCGCACGGCATGGTGGCGGTGCACGCCGTGCTGCTGGCCGACGCTGCGAGCGCGGGGCTACGCGTGCGCCTCTCCTCGCAAGACGAGCCGCGGCTGCTGCACTCGGCGCCGCCCACCGACGCCGACGCGGGGCGTCACGAGCTATCGGCCCGGCTCCGCCCCGGTCGCTACACGCTCGCCGTCCTCGGCGCCGCGCCGCACCTGCCCGAGCGGTGGCCTCTGCCCGCGGACGACACGGCGCCCGTGTCGACCCGCTCGAGCGGTGCTCTGGCAGCGCTGGCGCCGCACGCCACGCCGTACGCGCTCTCGGTCGAGGTGTGGCCGCTCTGCGCCGACACGGACGTGTCGTGCGCCGCGTGGTCGCGGCGCGGCGAGTGCGCCAAGAACGCGGCCTTCATGCTGGGTGCGTGCCGGCGCAGCTGCGGCGAGTGTGAGGCGCACGACGAGGCGCACGAGGGGCACACGGGGCACGCAGAGGCGGAGGGGCACGAGGTGGTGGACGGTGCCGCGCCGCCCGCGTCGCTCGCGTCGCTCGCGCCGCACTGCCACGAGACGACCGACCTCGGCGCCACCCTCTTGGCGAGCGCCGCGCTGCTGGGCCCAGGCGCGCCACTGCTGCTGAGCGGCCGCTTCGTGGCGCCGCGCGTGGCGGGCGCCGCCGCCGCCGCATCGCTGACGGTGCTGCTGCCGACGGTGGGTGCCGAGGGCGGCGGTGAGGTGCGGCGCGTGCTTCACGCGCACGTGCGGGCGGAGGTGGCGGGCGATGGCGTGCAGCTGCGGCTCGTCGACGCCTCCGGCAACTACACGAGCGAGGTGGCAGCGGGCGTGGCTGAGACGACAGGGCGCGTGCTGGCCGACTCGCCGAGCGACGAGATCTGGGCCGAGCTCGCCTCCTACTCGGGCGCCGCTGCGCGCTACGCGCTCGTCATCAGCTACGCGGCGCGACCCGCCGCCACTGCCGCCGAGGCGGCCGTCTGCCGGCGGCTGCGCGTGCGGCTGAGTCTACACGCCGCGCCGGCCGGCGTCGCGGCCGCCGACGACGAGTGGGACATCGACGAGGGTGCCCGGCTGGGCTTTGGGGGGCCGCTCGTCGCGATGGCGCACCCGAGCGTCGGCGGCTGCGCGTCGGAGCGGCTGCCGCCCTCGCACTGGGTGGCGTGCTGCGGCGGGGAGGCGCAGTACGACGCGGCGGCGGCGGCGCGGCTGCTCCGGCACGAGCTGGTCGCGCGCGCGGCTGCGCTGTGCGACGCACGGCCGCGGCCACGCTCGGCGTGGACGCTCGCGGCGACAAAGATCGGCACGCTACCGGCTCGAGCGCTGCCGCGACTCGAAGGCGTCGACGAGTTAGCGCTCTCGAGCGCGCTGTGGCGGTGGTGCGACGCGCGGCGCGGCAAGAGCGCCGCCGCGCAGCAGCTCGCGCTACACACGCTGCTCCGCCGCAAGCTGCGGCCGCACGCCGCGCCACGCCGCTGCGCCGCGGCGGGCGGCGACGCGGCCGAGGCGGCGAGCTGCGCGGCGGGCAGCGCCTTCCGCTTTTCGTCGGGCTACGCACCGCTGAGGCAGCTGCTGCCCTTTGCCGTGCCGGAGGGTGGCGCCACGCTGCGCGCCGCGCTGCGCTTCAGCTGGCTCGATGCCTCGCTCGCGCTCCGCCTGCTGCGCGTGCTGCCGCCCAACGCCTCGCGCGCCGCCGCCGCACCTCCGGCCTGGTGGGTCGACCCGGTGCTCGGCACGGGCGGCGCCGTCCTGACCGAAGCGGTGCCGGCGGCGGGCGGCGAGCTGCGCCTAGCGGCCGCGCTGCCACGCGGGCACTACGCGCTCGAGCTTGCCGAGCCGCCCTTCGGCAAGCCCACCGCGCTACGCCGCTGCACGCGCTTCGCGCTCTCGGCGCTCCTCCACCGCCACCACGCCGAGGCGCGCGGCGCCGCCGCCGCGCGCGCAGCGCGCGCAGCGTGCGCGGCCGAGCCGCTGCCGCCCTCGCTCAACACGCCGGGACTGCTCGGCGCAGGCGCGGGCGGCCGGCTGCACGCAAGACTCGACGTGCTGCATGAGTGGCGCCGCCCCGCGCAGGCGACGCGGCTTACGCTGCGTGCGCCATCGCTGCTGCGCGTTCTCGCGCCGCCGCCGCTCGACGGCGCTAGCGCGCCGGCGGTGCGAGTGATGTTGCAGCCCGCGGCGCTAGCCGACGGCGTTTCCGCGCCCGCCGGCGGCTTCGAGGCCTCGCCTCCACCCGCCGCCGCCGCGGCATCGACCGCCGCGGCGGCCGCCGCCGCGTCGGCCGCCGCCAACGGCACGTGGGCTCTAGCGGCGCCTCCGGGCGCGGCGGCGGTGCTGCCGCCGGGAGAGTACGTCCTCTCCCTCTCATCCGAGCCGGATGGCGCCGGGTTGCTGCCCGCCGCGCGTCGGCGGTGCGCCTCCTTCGCCCTGCTCATCGACATCATGCCCACGAGCTGGGTGGACGACTACCCCGAGGCCGCGGGCGTCGGCGCGTGCGCCGCCGGCGTGCAGCCAGCACCCGCGCGCCTCGAGCCCACGGGCCGTCTCGAGCGTGGCTCCTTCGCACGCCAGCTGCTGCAGCCGCCAGCCGGCGGCTGGTGTGCCGCCGACGCCGCGGCGGACGCCGCCGACGAGCTCGAGATGGAGTGTGCCGCGCGGCGGACCGTCGCTCTCGAGCTGCCAACGCCCGCGACGCTCGAGGTCGAGGCGCGATCTCGCCTACCGCTGGGCGGCGTGCTGCTGCGCCTCGTGAGCCAGCGCGGCGCGGCGTCGCCGGGCAGCGGGGGGGGCAGCAGCGGGGCGGGCGGGGCCGGCGAGCCGCTGCGCAGCGAGCGTTCTGCGGCGCTTGGCGAAGAGTTCACCCACCTGCGTGTCGTGCTGCCCGCAGGCTCGCACTCCCTCGTCCTCGACGAGCTCGCGCCGCCCGCGCCGCTCGGCGCTGCGCCGCTCCGGCTGCCCGGGCTGGCGCCGAGTCAGCGCCGTCCGGAGCTATGCCTGCCGCTCGAGCTGAGCTGGCGGCTCTCACCACTGCCCGCAGGCACGCCTGTCTCGCTCCTGGCGGCGTGCGACGCCGTGCACGCCCTACCCACGGATGTGTTCTCGGCGGCGGGCGGCAGCACGCCTTACGGCGGGCCGCAGAGCGCCGACGGCGCACTGCGGCTGTACGGCGCGGCCTTCCCTGTCGACCCAGCCCACCGGCTGCAACGGGTGCGGCACCTCGAGTTGCAACCCCGTGTGGCCCGGCTGCAACCTACGTGTCCTAGCGCCAATCTTACGTGCCCAGTCTGCAACCCCTATGTGTGCAGGCTGCAAACCCAGTTAAGTGTTAAACCCCATGCATTGTCAGGTGCTACTCCGCGTCAACAAGCAGCCGATGGTGCTGCGCGTCGTGCTGCGCGACGGCGGCGCGGCGGCCGTCGCCGGCCCCGCTCTCTCGCTCCACGCGGCGGCGGCCTCGTACGGCGACGGAGGCGACGATCTCGTCGCGGTGGAATGCGACTCACGCGCGGCGGTGGCGGGCGGGTTGCGCTCGCTTCACGCGGTGCTGCCTCCGCGCGAGGAGCCGTACGTGTTGCTCCTCCGCCACGCGGCCGGTGCCACCTCCACCGGCGGCGGCGGTGGCACTGGCGAGGACGAGGACGAGGACGAGGACGAGGACGAGGGGGCGGGCCTGGCCGAGGCGGAGGTGGCGGCGGCGGCAGACGAGGCGGCAGACGAGGCGGCGGCCGTGTCGTCGGCGCACGAGTCGGCAGTGCGGCTCGAGGGCGGCTGCGACTCATTCGAGCTCGAGATGGCCATGCGGCCTCTCTCCGCGGTGCGGCGAGAGCTGAAGTGCCCCGAGCCCGACGACGACGGCCACGTGAGCGCCATCCTCGCCAAGCGGCCGCCCACACAGCTGACGGCGGCGGCGCATGGCGAGACAGTGCTCCTCGAGGATAACTACCTCTTCACGTCGTCAGCGATGGCCCGGTACGCGCAGGAGTCGCTCGGCGGCGGGCTAGACGAAGGCGGTGGCCGCTTCCGCTACCGCATCGCATTGCAGCTCTCGCGCGCGCTCGACAACGTCTCGATCGCCGCGACGATCGGCTTCGATATGCTCGCCAACGACTTCGCGCTCGAGCTCTCACGCGGCACGCAGCCCCCGGCCGACGACTCGCCGATCTTCTCATGGGAGCCACCGCTAGAGCAGGCATGTGCAAGGCATGTGCAAGGCACGTGCATGCGCATGTGCATGGCGTGTGCATGGCGTGTGCATGGCGTGTGCATGCGCGTGTGCATGGCGTGTGCATGGCGTGTGCATGGCGTGTGCATGGCGTGTGCATCATGTGCATATGGTGTGTGCACGGTGTTCGCGTGGCCTTTGGGTTACCTCTGCTTGCTCGAGCAGGCGGACGCGTTGCTCGCGCGCTCCTCGCCGGAGATGGGCCTCGGCCTTGGCAGCTACATCAACTTCCGGCACTCGCTCGAGGCCGGCCCGCTGCCGGCCGGCCTCTACTACCTGGACGTGCTCGAGGAGCGGCCGCGACCCGGTGCCACGCTCGGCCTCGACGCGCTCGAGGGGCAGGGGGAGGAGGGCGGGCAGCATGGGAATGCCGCCGAGCACTGCCACCTCTTCTCACTCTCGATCTCGGCACGTGCCGTGCCCATGGGCGTGCCGCTCCTCGCGCAGGTCGTCCCCGCCGGCGCGCGGAACCTCAGGGTAGGCGAGCCGCTCTCGCTAGCGCTTCACCTCTCGGCAGATTTTGCGCGGCCCGCCGCCGCGCGCGGCGTCTCGCTGCTCGCCGCGCTCAACGCCGCCGGTGCCGCTACGCTGCGACGCTCCGATGGCACGGGCGACGCGGACGGCGTGCTGCAGCCCCGCCGGGCAATGCGGCGCGCGGCGGCTCGCGACGGTGCCACGCTCCAGCTGGTATGGGAAGGCAATCAGCTCGCGCCAGACGCGACGTACCGCTTGCACGTGCGGGCCGACGCCTTTGCTGACGCGCGCGGCGTCGCCTTCCTCAACGACACCGCGCCGCACCTCTACCGCGTCGGCCCTGCTGTGGGACCCGAGCTGCCCGAGATCACGCCTCGCGAGGCCGCGCCACCCAGCGCTGCTGATGCCGCCAACGCAAAGCTGCGAGCCGACGCCGCCGCGCCCGCGCCCGGCAACGACAGTGAGAGCGACAGCGACAGCGACCCCAACAGCATCGCTCTTATGCGTGAGGCAGCGGAGGCAGGCGCACCGCTGCGCGCGGCGCTCGAGTTGGTGGCGGGTGAGGCGGCGCCAGGCGGCGCGTGCAGCTGCGAGGCGGGGGTGCAGCCAGTCTGCGTCGACGAGCTCGTCCTATGCGCGTGCCCACTCGCGTACGCTGGCGACCGCTGCGAGCGGTGCGCCTTAGAAGGCTGCAACCTTAGGCTTTAGACGCTGCAACCCTACGGCTCAGAGGCTGCAACCCCGCGTGCCAGGTGCGCCGAGGGGGCGTTGCGGCTGGGCGACGCGTGCGAGCTGGCGGCATTGTGCGAGCGCGCCTCGTGCGGAGGGCGCGGCGAGTGTGTGGAGGCGCTGGGGCAGCTGCATTGCGAGTGCGACCTGGGGTTCACGAGCGTGCCGGGCAGCGCGCCCTGCACCGCGCCAGTGACGCCTGCGGGTGGCTGGGCGGAGCTGGCACGGCTCTCATCGCACTGGGCACGGGTTTCGGAGGCGCTTGGCGCGGGTGGGGCGGGGGAGGAGGGCGAGGCGGGCGAGGAGGGCGAGGAGGGCGAGGAGGGCGAGGAGGGCAAGGCGAAGGCCGCGGGCGAGGCGAAGGTCGATCCGGACGACGACGAGGACGACGAGGCGGAGGAGATGGAGGAGGGGCTGGCAGCGGCGGCGTGCGAGGCGCCCTTGCTCCCGAGTTCGCTCGATTCGCTTGGCTTCCTGGGTGGTGGCGCGGGGCGGCTCCACTTGCAGGACTCGTACTTTCTCGACGCGCGGCGTGGCGCGCACACCACGAGCTTCACGCTACGCGCGGCGTCGCGGCTGCGGGTCTACGCAGCGCCGCACGCGATCGACATCGACCTGGCGCTGCTCCGGCTGCCTGCGCTGCTGCCTACGACCGTGGCCGAGGCCGAGGCCGGGGGTGGCGATGAGGCCGGGGATGGGCTCGGGGCCGGGGCAGGGTCGGCTTCATCCTCGCCGCAGCAGCACAACTCGAGCACGGGCGCGATGATGGTGGCGCAGGGTTCGTCGACGGTCGGCGGCGAGGAGGTGATCGAAGCGAGCCTCGAGCCGGGCAGGTACGCCCTGCAGCTCTCCTACTTCACCCTGGGAGGTGGAGGTGGCGGTGCTGCCGCCGCCGTGTCAAGGGGCGGCAGCGGGTGCGACGTGGTGGACCTGCAACTGAGCATTGTGCGGCTCGACGACCTGACAGTCGAGACAGGTTGGCTGGGCGACGCGTGCAGTAAGCGGCTGCCCAATCCGGTGGTGGGCGGTCGCGGCGGCGGCGCGGCCGACGGGAGTGCGGCGCGGCCGTTTGTGCTGGGGCCGCGTAGCGCGAGCCTCCAGGTGGCGGGCGACGTCGGGCCTTACAGCGTGCCGCTGCCGCCGCCGCCGCCGCGCCTCTCTCCGAGCGGGCTGCCTCACCCGTGGCTGTGGAGCGTGGTCTTCACGGTGGGGGCGTGGCCCGGCCACGGTGCGCAGCTCAGCGTGGCGCTCGGCTCAAGCTTCGCGCTGGCAGACGTGGCGCTGATGCTCGAGGCAGTGCCGCACGGCGCGAAGCCTGACCACTGCGGCGCGGCGGGTAACCCTAACCCTAACCCTAACCCTAACCCTAACCCTAACCCTAACCCCAACCCCAACCCTAACTCCAACCCCAACCCTAACCCCAACCCCAACCCCAAACCCAAACCCAACCCCAACCCCAACCCTAACCCTAACCCTAACCCTAACCCCAACCCCAACTCTAACCCCAACCCCAAC
>Ga0115006_10001465_pt1 | contig 14772 bp, 6 predicted proteins | sample ArcOceMetagenome_3_FD_88943 | JGI IMG/M metagenome (GOLD analysis project Ga0115006, IMG submission 88943) | Marine eukaryotic phytoplankton communities from Arctic Ocean - Arctic Ocean- Svalbard ARC20M Metagenome | ecosystem: Environmental > Aquatic > Marine > Oceanic | place: Arctic Ocean...
CCGCCGCCATCGCCGCCGCCGGCGCCTCCGTCGCCACCACCATCGCCGCCACCATCGCCACCCCCACCATCGCCACCCCCACCCCCATCGCCACCCAACCCGCCGATGAGACCCCCGTCACCCCCTTTGCCACCGCCACCGCCGTCGACACCGCCCGGTTCACTGACTCCTACCGTAAGGGCGTGCCTCGCATGCCAGGCCAGCGGCAGGGGCTTCTGTATGGAGACGCAGTCGTGCCACTACATGTCGCTCTCAAACTGCCTTGGGTTTGGTGGCGACGCCACGTACGTAGCTCCTTCGAGTTACATGGCAGGCGTGCTCGAGGAGAACGGCGTCCATGCCTTCGGATCGAACTGCTATGCGAGCATCGCGCCGCGCGCGCCGCCGCCGTCGCCACCGTCTCCGTCTCTGCCGCCGTCGCCGCCGAACAACCCGCCGCCGCCGCCGCCGCCATCACATCCTCCACCATCGCCGCCGCCGCCGCCGCTCATCTGCAACAACGAGTGCCTCGAGCAAGGGTGGACCAACGACGGGGTGTGCGATGACGGTGGACCGGGAAGCGAGTACGCGGGTTGCGCTCTCGGTCATGACTGCGACGACTGCTCGGTTCGACTCGCCCCCTCTCCCCCGCCCCTCGAGCCGCCCGCGTCGCCGCCGTCGCCGCCGCCGCCGTCGCCACCGCCGTCGCCGCCGCCGCCGTCGCCGCCGCCGGTGCCGCCCTCTCCTCCGCCGCCGGGGCCGATCGAGACGCGACAAGAGACCGTTAGCATCGGCGGCACCCCGTTCGCCTGCCTGGTGGCGGGTGGTTGCAGCTTCCATCACGAACTCTTCATGACTCCCGTGCTCACGACCATCTCGACCACCTCCGCCAACCCGGGAGACACTCTCACGCTACACGGCCACGGCTTCTCCACCACCGCGGCCGAAAACACGGTGACCGTGGGCGGCGAGCCGTGCGCGGTGACCGCCGCCGCACAAGATGCCTCGTACTCGGCGCCAGCGTGCCCCGTCGGCGCGTGCTCGGCGGCGCGCGACCTTGTCCAGCTCAGCTGCACACTGCCGCCGCATGACGCCTTTGCACCGCATGCTGTCAGCGTGACCGTCGCTGGCTACGGAGCCGCGCCCGCACTCGCCGCCGCCACGGTGAGCTACACAGTGACCTTGGCCTCGGTCTCACCCTTGATCGGCTCGCTCGGTGGCGGTACGACCCTAACGCTGACGGGCGACGGGCTGAGTCAGCTGTCGAGCGACGTTGCCGTCGTCGTGGGTGGCGTCGGCTGCCGCGTCGTCACCGCAACGTACAACCAGGTGACGTGCGTTACAGGCACACACATGATCGCGGCAATGCACGACGTCTCACTGAGCGTGCGTGGCGTCGGCGCGGTGTGCACAAACGCGGCGTGCGCCTTCGAGTACAGCACGGCGGCCACGCCGACGCTCACTTCGTCCTCGTGGGCTGCTAATACTGCGGAAAGCGACAGCTGGACGCTATCCTTGGGCGGCAGTGGCTTCGGCGCGGCCCCCCTTGTCACTGTCGGATCGACGGCCTGCAACGCCAGTGCTGGTGTGACCGACACCGCCTTGCAGTGCTCCCTCACGCCTCCGATGGGCGGCTTGCAGACGATCCAGCTCTGGCGTGCCGACTGGGGCTGGGCCACTGGCACGCAGCAGGTGACGGGAGCGTCCCTGTTAGTGAGCGGCCTCTCCCCGACGAGCGTGGGCGTGGCGGGCGGCTCGGACGTGGTCATCAGCGGCCAGGGCTTTGCCGACGCGAGCTCGAGCCGCGTCACCGTGTGCGGCGAGGCATGTGCAGTCACGGCGGCGTCCGCCACTTCGCTCACTTGCACCGCGCCGTCGCGCCTCGTGCATGCGACGGGCCTCAAGACACTCAAGCTGCGCGCCACCGCTGAGGCCACACTCGATGCGGCCAGCGGGTACGCACCGCCCGGCAGCAACGCTCCTAACGCCACTCTCGTGCTGCGCACGGCTGCGGTCGTCGGGTTGCAGTTTGGAGGGCTCACCAGCACCAACCTGCCTCGCGGTGCGCGCGTGCGCAAGGCCAACCTGCGCGTGGTGCCGCACGCCGCCTCACGTCAGGGCTCGGTGGCGGTCGACGTGCGCGTGTCGATCGCGTGCCCTGCCGACACTGGTGCCCCGCTCTCGTCCGCTGCGCTGGCCGCCGCCAACAGCACAGCCGACGCCAAGATGGCTTGGGACGTGAGGCCTTGGACGCTGGGCTTCCCCACAGACGAGAGCCCTGACCTCTCCTCGCTCATCTCGCCGCTCGTCGCCGCGGACGTGAGCAACTGCTCGCTTGTACTCACCCTCGAGGTCACCGAAGCCACCGGCACGCTCGGGCGGTTTTGAACCCCGACCCTATCCCTAGCCCTAGCCCGAACCCTAGCCCTGTTGTAGCTCTTGCCCGCCCTAATTCCACGCCTCACCCTGATCAGGCACGCTCGGGCAGAACGGTGCGCGCGCCTTCAACTCCCTCGGAGGCATCACCGGTGTGGCGGAGCTGCACATCGACTACGAGCCACCCACCACGCACGAGCAACTAGAGTGGTCAGCCGACACTAGCTGTGAGGTCGCCGTGTCGGTTCCGATCGCATTTGAGGCTGAGGACGGCGGCGCTTGCGCGCGCTTCGACGTCGCCGCCACCATAGCAGTATCTGACCGCAACGCGTGCCCGCATGTGCGGCTAGAAGCGGTGGCCTACACGCACGGCGGCGCGTGCAAGCTCTACGCCAACGGCATTGACCTGCTCGGCACGTGCGGCGCTGATAGGAGTGCCGCGTACCTAGCGGGCGGAGTGTGCGTTGCCTCGCTCGACACCACCGGCATCGCCGAACCGCGCACCGCGTGCTTCGACACCAAGGTCGCGGGCCAAGGAACCGACCAGCTGGCGGCGTGGGTCGAGGCTCTGCCCGTGGGGACCCCTATGATGCTTGCCACCTGCGGCCGTCTCGCGTGGGCTCACAACCGCGCCAACATATCGTCTGCGCTCGCGGCGGCACTCGGCGCTGACAGCCCAATCTCGGATATCTCCGACGCCTACGCACTCGTCGGCGTGCGCGGCGCGACCGCCGCGCTCGCAGAGCGCAGGTTGCCGTGTTGCGTGCTCTCGCCAGGAGAGATCGCGTGTGCGACGTGCGCCCAGAACCGCACGAGCGCTGTGGGTGACCTGGCGTGCGGCGCAGCGGCGATGAGCCTCGAAGATACGCTGACGGTATCGTTCAAGCGAGCCGAGAGGGCGGCCGAGAGGGCGGCTCTGATGGCCAAGTCGCTGACCGAATCGGACTCGTCCGATTACGATTACGAGTCGTACGACTACTACTCATACAACGGTGGACAGCTGGAGGCATCACCACCACCTCCGCCTCGTCTCACGGCACCAGCACCAAAGCGGTACGTGGGAAGTTTTGGCTCTCCCTCTCACGTGGCGGCACTCGCATCGCTGCCGCAGAGCGCGTACGCCGCTAAGATAATCCCCTCGCCTGTCGTTGACGCGACCACGGCGCTTGACGCCATGCAGCGGGCCGACAACGACCCGCTCGACGCGGCATGCGAGGCTAGTGGACTGGTGAGCGGCAAACTAAGCCACAGATGCGTACCTGCGTCACACATGGTTCCAACCTGCATCACTCACGCTTGCAGGTGGGCGGCGGGCGTTTTGGCTCGCGCCTCGCGACCGACGGAGCCAGTGCCAGCTACTGGCTATCTGTCGGGCGCACCGACGCGTTGCTAGACGTAACGCTCTCCAGTACGACACTCGTGCACAAGCTGCTGCTGACCTGGGAGTACCCGGCGCGTGACGTCCTCGTGCTTTACTCGTCCGACGACGCGGGAGATGCGAACTGGGAGCTTGGCGGCGCTAGCAATACCATGGCCGACAACAACGCGCCGCCGACGGAGGTGGACCTCGCCGACACGCGCGGCTCGAGTGGAGTAGTCGCACAAAGGCTGCGTATCTTCGTGGCCAACGCGACGACGTCTTCCGCCGCGGGCCTACCACTCCTAGGCATCCGGTCGCTGCGCTTCGAGGCGTGCGACTACCCGCGCGCCACTGCGCAAGTGAGCGGTGGCCTGAGCTACGCCGTCGCCGCCACGCCTCTTGTCACGTTGGTTAGCCCGCGGCGAGGCTCGACCGCAGGCGGCACGGCGTTGACGCTCTCCGTGACCAACCTGCCCGCTGGGTTGCTGCCCACCGACCTGCGCGCCAGCGTCGCTGGCATTGCCGCCGCCGTTGACTCGGTCGTGTATAGCGGCAGCGTGGCTACGGTCGGTGTCACCACGGGTGCGCACGGGCGCACGACTGCGGCGCGCCCCGGCGTGGGGGGGCTCGAGCTCACGGCGTTCGCGACGGTGCGCGCCTCCACCGCGGTTACCCCTAACCCAAGCCCGAACCCTAAACCTGACCCCAACGCTAACCCTGACCCAAAGCAGGTGGGAACATCCGCCGCGACCGCCAACGCCAACTACGAATACATCGATCTGTGGTCGCGCAGCACGACCTGGGGCGGCGGTCCCCCGCCCGTAGAGGGCGACTCGGTCTGGATCCAGCCGGGGCAGAAGATCCTGTACGATGTCTCGTCACCGCGGCTGTACATGCTCATCATTCAGGGCGAGTTCATCTTCGACCGTGCTGACCTCATGCTTGACGCCAACTACGTCTTCGTCATGGGTAAGGGCAGCGCCTTGGTGGTCGGTACCGAGGACGAGCCATTCTTGCAGCAGGCCACGATCACGCTGCACGGCTCGCCCGTGTCCAAGGAGTTACCGCTCTACGGTGCCAAGGTGCTCGCCTGCCGCGAGTGCACGCTCGACCTGCACGGCCGGCCCAACCTCGACGATCGCGTGCACACCAAGCTGGCATTCACTGCGGAGGCGGGAGACGCCACGCTCGTGCTAATCGAGCCGGTGGACTGGCCGCCAAACTCGATGGCCTTCGTCTCGTCGACTGCCGCCAACGGCACGATGGAGGAGGCGGAGACTGTCGTCATCGTCGGCGTCGAGGGTGGAGGTACTGTGCTGCGCCTCGCGGGGCCTCTGCTCTACCGCCACCTCGGCGAGACCTACACCGTCGCCGGGCCGCATGCGCTTGAGTTCCGTGCCAACGTGGGCCTGCTCTCGCGCAACGTCGTCGTGCAGGGTACCTCCCCCTTTTCGCAGCTCGACAAGTACGGCGCGCACATCAAGATGCACTCGCGCGGCGACGAGAGCCTCACAGCGCGCATCGAAAACGTCGAGGTGCGCTACGCGGGGCAAGGCTTCCGGCTGGGGCGGTACCCGATCCACTTTCACATGATCGGCACCGTGCGCAACTCGTACGTGAGGCAGAACTCCATCCACCACACGTACAACCGCGCGGTGGTTATCCACGGTGTGCACTACCTGCGTGTGATCAACAATGTCAACTTCGAGACCATGGGAAACGCATACTTTGTCGAGGATGGTATCGAGACCAAGAACGTGATCACGCACAACCTAGGCGCCAACACGCGACAGTCGTTTGCCGGACTCACCGTCGACCAGACGCCTGCCACCTACTGGCTGGTCAACCCAGACAATTACGTGGCGTCGAACATTGCAGCTGGCTCGACGCACTACGGCTTCTGGTTCTTCCCCGAGCCAAAGGTGCGCGGCGCCTCGGAGTTCGAGCCAGGCTCCGACCAGGTCTGCCCGCAAGGCACGCCGCTGTTGTGGTTTGCAGACAACGAGGCGCACCACTGCGGCAGCTACGGGCTGCGTATCTTCACCAACGACCCGGCGGGCGAGCACCGAGGCCCCTCGGGCAGTGGCTACTACCCTGTGGCGACTGACCCCTGCGCTGCGGCCTCGGCCACTAACCCGTACCTGCCGGCGCAGTTCCGGCGGCAGTACAGCTGGCGCAACGGCAAAAACGGCGTGACGGTGGGCAGCGTCGCGGCCATTCACCTGATCGACATGGTCGTAGCCGACAACAACAAAGTGGGCTTCGAGTTTGTGGGCGCCGACGGCATTCAGCCTAAGTCGATGACGTCAGAGACCAAGCTGCGCGGCAAGTGGGGGGACAACCTCTTGGTCCGGCCGCTGATCGTCGGGCACATGCTCTCGTGCCCGAACTGCGACCCGTCGATCTCGCTAGGCCTCACGCATGTGAGCATGGGCAGCTTTGTCGTGCCCGACAACGGCAAGGACTGCCTCAACGGCTGCCAGACCTTCGACCTCGGCTACGAACAGCGGAGCGACGACTACCTCTTTGGCGGCCACCTCATCAACGCACCGCGCAACGACGGCAACCAGAACGGCAAGCGGCTCGGCCTCGAGACGCCCGCCTGGTACGGCCTCACCGTACAGAACGCCAGCTTCGTCAACTTTGACCGCGAGGGCATGGTCGCGGTGGGCGGCTTCGCCAAGGCACTGCCCGCTATCCCGTTGTACAGCTTCGAGAACTGCGGCGGCATGGAGACTCGCTTCAGTGGCACCAAGTGGCTCCAGTCCGATAAGCGCGTGCACTGGCGGTGGGTGGACGAGGCCATCCTCACGGATCTCGACGGTACCTTCACCGACAACGCGCCCGGCTGCACCGTCGTGCACAACAACCTCGTCGCCGACCCGCGCGCCTTCCCTGAGTGCTACCAGGACCCGCGGTACAGCGGCACGGTCTGCTGCGGCCTCAAGTTCGTCACGGTGGGCATGAGCCCGAGCGATGCCATGCTCGTGCTCGGCCCCGATAAGCACTCGGGCAAGGTCTCGTACCGGCCGGGGCCCTCCGGTATTTACGTGGAGCCTACCGACGCTGCTTACCTGCGCAACAAGTGGCGACCGGTCGGTGCACAGTTCTTGGTCGACTTCGACGCGTCCCAGGCCTCGGGCCAGGCGGCGCCGCGGCTCATCGGAGAGGCTACGCTGCTCAACCAGGGCGAGACTAACATGGGCTGGCGCAGTGCAACGACAACGTGGACGGGAACGCACGCGCTCAACATGACCTTCACTTACGAGGACGAGTTCACTCTCGAAGAGTACACCGTTATGGCCTCCGCTGTAGTGTCCACGGCTGGTGACGAGCTCTGGTGGCAGGTGCCAGCCGCGGCGCGCCAGCTGCGCACCAACGTCAAGTGGCTCAACTGCGAGCGGCGCGCGACCGAGTGCGCGGCGGGGATGCGGTACGACGACGTGCCCGCAGCCTTCGGTCTCTCGAAGAACACCGCGCAGACGCCGCACTTCTACGGCGCGGCCTCGCAGTTCGTACTGCCACTCAACCGGCACTACCAGTACGAGGTTTCGGAGAGCAAAGACCTGATCCACCACATCGAAGCTATGGGGTTGTGGTTGGGGCCCGGAATGGCCGACGACGACTGGATTGAGTTTGAGGTCAACCCTTTTGGCGCGTATCAGGAGTATGACGCCGGGATGCGGCCCGAGGGCGCAGTGCCGATGATCTTCAGTCTGGAAGGGGGGGGTGAGCCCAACGTCATGGACTTCACCGCCGTCGACTACACGCGCTTCAACGCCTCGTGGAAGGCACTCTCCAATTTCAGCCACCTCCACCCTCGCTCGTCTATGTCATGGAACGGCGCGCGCAAGACAGTGACGCTACGCGTGCAGGGCCGGTCTCAATGTGAGCAGGATCAGCCATGGGGTGCGCCGTCACACCACCCCACCGGGCGCGCACTGGTTCCACCACCCCACACCCCCAGTCCGCCCTCGCATCTCGCCCCATATCTCACATTGCGCCATCCTTGACAGATAACTGCTGGGGACAGACAGGCAATTTCAAAGTGGATTACGCATCGCCGCCCGCGCCACCACCACCGTCGCCACCGCGGCCACCGCCGTCACCGCCACTAAACCCGCCGTCGCCACCGCCGCCGCACGCGCCGCGCGCTTTCGCGGTGACAGTTGGCGTGAGCGTCGCCGCGACGGATCTCGGCACGCAGACGATCGCGCAGCTGAGCGACGCAGTGGAAGATGCTGCCAAGAGCGCGCTGAGTGATGCCGAGCGTGCCGACGCGGTGGTCGTACAGAGCGGTGTCGTTGCGCGTGGCGACCTGGTGATAACGCTGCGCCACGACGCCTCGACCGCAGAGCAGGAGGCGGCGCGCGCGGCTGCTGCGGACGCGGCATGCGGCGCCAACGCCACCAGAGGCGTTATAAGCCTGCTTCAGGGCGGCGTGTGTACCGTCACCATCCAGGGCGCGGCCCGTCGGCAGCTCGGTGGGGCGACCGAGACGCCAAGCGACCCGCTAAGGGCGCACGGCGACACGCGGCGCCAGCTGAGCACGATGCCACTGAGGCTGATTGTAACTCTGACACTCGACCTCGATCGTGTTGACGGCGGCAAGCGCGCGGCGAGCGTGGCAGCCGACGCGCTGACGAGCGTCGGCGCGGCGGCGGCGGCGTCGGCCCAACAAGGCGGCTTGGACGCGGAGGTCGCCTCAGTTAGCGTGACTCAGCTCGACGTGAGCACCAACGTCGCCGCAGTTGGCACCGACAGCAACGATGCCGCCGCGCGCTCCGCCGCAATCAAGTCGGAGGTGGCCAGTGCAACTTCCCTCGCCTCGGCTTCCCTGACCGTCTCGGCGCTCAGCGTCGCGCACCCGCCCTCGCCGCCACCCAACCCGCCGCCCGCGCCCGCCGACCCGCCCGCGCCCCCCAGCCCACCTCCGGCGCCGCCCGTCTTGCCGCCGCTGCCCTTTGACAGCCACCCTGTGTCCAACGCTGGCGAGTGCGACCCGCTCACGTGCCCCAACGGCTGTCGAAGTTTCTTATGGTCCAGCCCTCTGGCCTGGTACGGGCAGAATGAGCAGATTGGCGGCGTTTGGCCCACGTTCCGCGGCAACGTTACCATCAAGCCGTGCACCACCGTCGTGCTTGACCTCGACCTCAACGTGCAGCTCTTCAGCCTCGTCATTATGCAGCAGGCCACGCTCGTCGTACAGAACCGAAAGGCGGCTGACGTCAAGCTTCGCGCGACGTGTATCTGGGTCATGTCTGGCGGGCGCCTCCTCGCGGGCAGGCCCGCGGTACCGACGAGCTTCACCCCGGAGCAGCCCGCTGGTTCGTCGAGCACTCGGACAGCTGCTCACTCGGAACTCTCTGAGACCTCTGAGCTCGACGAATATCTCGGCGCTGGACCATTCGAGGGGTCGCTCGAGGTGCTACTCAGCGGCGACGACGTGACTACCGGCCACTGTGGGCAAGGAGGGCGTATCTTGCGGGTGGACGGCGAGCTCTCGCTGCATGGCAGCCGGCCGACCAACACGTGGAGCTGGCTTCGCACCACGGTGGACGTGGGCGCCAGCAGGTTGGTTGTGCAGGGCAAGCAGGACTGGGGGGAGGGTGACGAGGTGCTCGTCGCCACCACATCGGACAGCGAGGCGCAGACCGAAGAGCGGACCGTGCAGACGGCCGCGTGGGTTCCTGCGGCGGGCGGTGGTCTCGACACGATGCTCACTCTCATCACGCCACTCGCGCACACGCACCTCGCCGTGACCGAGGCGCACAACGGCCACGCTCTGAGCATGCGAGCGGAGGTCGCAGTGCTCAGCAGGCCTACCATTGTCATCAGGGGGGTGGACGCCTTGTACGATGGCTTCATGTTCAAGACAATGGAGGCGCAGAACCAAGGCATGTTCGTCAAGGTAGGCGACGAGGCTATCGTCGACTTGTCGGGTGTCAAGCTGCGCGACGGCGGCTGCTACCCACCCTCGACGATATGCGCCACGTGGGCGCCAAAGAAAGCCTACCCCATGTTCATCTCAGGCGGTAAGGACGCGCTCGTCTCGATGCAAGGTTGCGTGCTCCAGCCCAACTTCGGGCACGGCGTGCAGGCGGCCAGCGGCCACTTCTATGACAACGTCGTCTACAAGCCAGCCACAGGCTTTAGGCTGATGGCCGAGCAGGGCGGCGCGCCGCTGGTGGCCCGGTACAACGCGGTCTTCTCCGTGCGCGAAAGGCCCACCCTCGGCTACGACGAGTTCGACAGCTTCTTCCTGTTGCGAGGCACGCCGACGGTGGAGGGCAACGCCGGCGCCGGCTCGGAGAACATGGGCTTTAACATGGCCCAATGGGATAACGAAAAGTTCACCAACAACAGCGCTCACGCCGTGCAGGGCGTGGGGATCGGCTGGGTTGGCGGGCCAGTGCAGCCACTTCAGGACCTCACTCTGTGGAAAGTAAACATCGCGATCTGGGGCTACGTCAAGGTCAGCACACCCACCATCCGCAACGTGAGGCTGGCCGACTTCACCAAGGGCGTCGTCTGGGGCTTTGTTGGCGCCGATTCGGAGAAGCATGAGGTTCGCTTGCAGACACTCACCATTGCCGACTCGCTCTTCGTCGGACGTGCCGCCAGCCAGAACCACTGCACCTTGGGCACGCAAGTGGGCATCATGCTGGCAATCGCTGGCACGCAAGGCTTTTCGATATCTCCGGAGACCTGCGGCCCGCTGGGTGGCCACTGGACGCGTGGTATCTACGGGCCTGAGTCGCCAACCGGCTCGGCTCCGGCCATCGCCGCAGAGACGCGTGTAACCGGTGTGACGTTCCACAACTTTGACGCGGATTCAGGCTGCGGCAAGTCGCGTGTGATGCAGCCGCTCATGAAAGGCGATGGTGTCAACGACCCGGCAGGGCAGGAGTCGTCCGACGACGTACCACCCATCTTCTTCTCGGATATTTCCATCGATGACGCCTCGCGCACCAATCTTGCGTACTTGCCGCCGCCTCATCGCTCGTGGATCGTCCCCACCCGCTGCGTCGCAATGGACTGCGACGGCCCCAAGCACGCGCTCATCCACGACCTCGACGGCACGCTCACCGGCCTCGGGGCCGACGCGAGCATCCTCGCGCGTGCTGAGTTCATGCATCAAACGCGCGCTGATTCGAGCGAATTCACATGGTACAACATTCCAACGAAGATGCTGTACGACCCCGCTCCTCTCAACGACCCGGGCGATGCAGGCTGGGACATGTCGCCCTACCTGAATTACTCGGGTGGCGCCCAGAGCTACACCTACCGCCGCCGACGCGCGCTGGGCGTCGGCGACGACGCCGGCGAGGGGCGAGCCGGCAAAGGGCAGGGCGGCGGGCGGGGCAGCAGGCGGGCTCAGTCGCTCGCGAGCGGCATGCCCGTTCCAAACCTGAATGGGGAGCCCCCACGCTTCTCAGTCGAGCAGGTGCTGGACCACCGGCGGCGCGCGAGCCTTCAATCGTCGGCGACCGCGCGCGACTGGCGGCAGCGCATGGTCTTCTACACGGGCGACGAGCGCAACTTTTACCAGGGGCTCGACGGCACCACCTGCTCTCCGGACGAGGCCGCCTTTGACCCATCGTGCCGCACGCCGCGCAAGACGCACAAGGAGGTTGCCTACGCGGGCACGGGAGGCTACCCAGACGGCTACGGCACCTACCGGGAGGGCTGTACCTTCGTCGCTGCTTGGAACGCTTGGTCGTGCAGCAAGGCTTCGCTCACGCCGGCGCGGCTGGTCATCGAAAGCATGGACGCCGACCACAAGTCGCGCTCGCTTGTGCCGGTGGCTCTCGCGACGGGCGGCTACGTGGACCTGATGAATGCTGGGTGGGACCACCAGCGTGCGCTCGATTGTGGCGGATACAACTGCTTGCAGCGCCTCATGACCTTCCACACCACCGTCGCGCTGCGCCGCGGATACGACCTGGCCTTCACGAGCACCAACCCACAGCACCTGCGGCTGATGATGCCCAGCGGCGACGGCCGGCCCGCGCACGACACCAACCTGACCAAGATACTGATTGCGTGCTTCTACTCGAACCCTCAGATGTTGGAGGTGCAATATCGCGGCGCGAAGGTGGCGCCGCTGCCCGACAATTCGTACAACTTCACCGCGGTCAAGCCCACCGTGGACGACCCTTGCGGCACCAACTTCTTTGCGGCGTGGGAGAGCAAGCTCTACGTGGTGGTGTGCGGTGGCGTCGCCCATGCGGTGACCGTCAAGACGATCGATGCCATCAAGCTCTCCTTCGGCCTCGAGGTCAGCGTCGATGTTAGGGGTAGGGTTAGATTGCAACAATGCCTACCGTGACACTTACGGTTAGATTGTAACCATTCTTACTGTGACACTAAGCCTCCGCCTAAGCCTTAGCCCAACCTTAACTACGGTAGGTGAGTGTCGACGACTTCTTTGACGCGCAATACCTGGTGCGCAACCTCGCCTCGCTCTTCGGCATTCCCGCGCACCGGATGAAGGTGCCCAAGATCGTCGCTGGTTCGGTGCAGGCAGACGTCGAGATCATTGCAGAGCAGCCTTGTGACGGCCTCGTGTGTGGCACCCATGGTGCATGCCAGGACGACACCGGCGCCGCCGTGTGCATGTGCGACGCAGGCTATGAAACGCCCTTGGACTGCGAGGCCGGTGACTGCGTCTGCAGCAGGCAGAGCTGCGCTGCCAAGTGCGCATCGTGCTCGGCCGCAGCCACGGCGATCTGTACGTCGTGCGCCGGGCCACTGCCGCTGCTGCACGGCGGTGACTGTCTCGATGCCTGCCCGTCGGGTTTGTTCGAGGACAAGTCAGGGGCGTGTCAGCTGTGCGATACCACCTGCACGGCATGCAATGGGCCCAACGCCACAGACTGTACTGCGTGCGACCCGATCGGTACGACGGCCTACCTGCACGGCAGGAACCCGCTGACCTTCCTCAAGGGCGGTGCGTGCACGGTCGGCTGCGGGGTTGGCTTCTACGCCGACGAAACGCGCGAGTGCCAGCAGTGCCACGCAGACTGCAAGACGTGCACTGGGCCGCGTGCGAGTGAGTGCACGAGCTGCGTCGCGCACAGTTGCGTCTCATCAATCTGCCCACCCCAGATCAAGCCCCTTCTCGACCACTCCACGTGCGTTGCCGCGTGCCCACACGGCACGTACGCCAACGCCGGCGGCGTGTGCACGGGCTGCCATGCCGGCTGCCAACGGTGCAATGGCGCGGGTGACCAGAGATGTGTCGACCTCAAGGGCGTATCGAGCGCCTCGACGACGTTCAATGCCCTCGACTGCACGCCGGGTGCGGTGTTTGCGGGCGGTGCGTGCGTGATGCCATGCGGGGACAACGGCACCTGGCCGCAGGGGCTACACGGCCAGTGCTGGCCGTGCCTCAACTTCGATTGCGACGCGTGCAGCCCAGCCGACGGCACCAGCTGCCTGCGCTGCCGCCAGTCGTGGAATGCCGGCCCAATGGGGGGCGTGCCGCCAATCTCGCAGGAGAACAAGTCGCGCTACTGGGATCCTCAGCCATGGCTCCGGACGAACTTGCTCGGTGGTGCGTGCGTGACCGCTTGCCCCGCCGGAAAGTACCGCAATGGCGGCGGCGTTTGCACTGGCTGCCACGCTAGCTGCGCAACGTGTGATGGCGCAGGCGCGGACACCTGCATAACGTGCGCTAACGCAAACCACACCCTAAAGGGTGGTAGGTGCTCCGTGGTGTGCCCACCGGGCTTGGCGCCAAATGGCACGAACTTTTGCCTGCCATGCCATGAAACGTGTGCAACGTGCTTCGCGCCGTCCACCGTCGTCGGAGACGCCAACGCGAGCAGCTGCACATCATGTGTGGCGACGGCAAACAAGCCCTACCTCTCTGGCGACACATGCACCGCCTTTTGTCCAAATAACACCTGGGCCAGCGCCGCGACGGGGGCGTGCGAGGCGTGCCCCGCCGCATGCAAGACGTGCGCCGCTCCGGCGAACTACCTCTTCGCCTTGTGCACCTCCTGCCCGCCGGGCGACCAGCTGGTCCTCGGCGCCTGCTCGCCGCGTGCCAGCCACACTACGACCAGCGGCACAGCGCGCGTCGCGCTGCTCTCGATTGCAGATGGTGTGCGCTCCAAGTCTCAAACGGGCACGTTCGACATGGGCTACGGGGTTGCGAGCCTCGGCATGTCAATGAACGAGGCGATCGCCGCCAACAATAACAGCAACAGCAACAGCAACGCGCAGCTGTACGAGGTGCAGATGGTGCGTTTGAGTGGCACCGACGCCACGGCGGGCACCTTCACCCTTGGCTTTAATGGTGAGGTCACTGCCAGCTTCGACATAGCAGAGACGCTACGGACTGCGCGCGGTGAGGTGGTCGGCCTGAACGAGGCCACCGTCGCCGTCCGTGTCGAGGCGGCACTCAACAGCCTGGCCTCCGTCGGTAGCGTCGGCGTGAGTGCGCGCCTCGGGCTCGACAAGTTCGTCCCTTCCGCCCCTCCCGGCACGCCGCCGCCTCCATCCAGCCCGCCGTCACCCATGCCGTCGCCGCCGCCTCAGAACCCACCAGCGTTGCCGCCCATGCGACCGCCGCCGCCCTCTCCGCCCCCACCCTCGCCGCCAAAGCCGCCGCCGCCGCCCGAGCCGCCAGCCCCGCCGTCGTTGCCACCTGGCTTGCCGTTTCCGAGGCCATCAATGCCTCCTTCTCCGCCCCTGGCGTTATTTCCGCCGGCTGGACCACCCTACATGCCTTCGCCACCGTCGCCGCCGCCGTTGTCACCAACCCCGTTACCGCCACCGCCCTTGCCGCCGCCGCCGTCACCATCACCTGTGCTGCCACCAAGGTCTCCGCCCTCGCCCCCGCCGCCCTCGCCGCCGCCCACGCCGCCGCCCTCGCTGCCACCAACCTCGCCACCTCCACCGTCGCCGTCGCCGTCGCCGCCACCACCTTCCGCGCCACCTTCTACACCGCCGCCCTCGCCGCCACCGAACCCTCCCCCGCCGGGTCCTCCACCGCCGTCACCGCCGCCGCCACCGCCGCCGCCCAGCCCGCCGCCGTCACCGCCGCC
>Ga0115006_10001467_pt1 | contig 14768 bp, 6 predicted proteins | sample ArcOceMetagenome_3_FD_88943 | JGI IMG/M metagenome (GOLD analysis project Ga0115006, IMG submission 88943) | Marine eukaryotic phytoplankton communities from Arctic Ocean - Arctic Ocean- Svalbard ARC20M Metagenome | ecosystem: Environmental > Aquatic > Marine > Oceanic | place: Arctic Ocean...
CCCTTCCAACGTGGCCCCTGTAGCATTTTTGCAAAAGGATGGCGCTTCCGCCAAGAACGAGGCTGCTTATCTCCATCTCCCTAATGAGCTTCATTTTCTCCCTCGCGAGCACACCCCTTATGAATTTCTGAGTCGAGCGAGCGAAGTGGAGGGGTAAGCGATATTCTTATCATGCTTTAAAGTCTTGCCTCCCTCGCACCCCTCACTCACCTGGATCTTTAGCGCCGCTTTTGCCTCCTCCACCACCTTCTTCGCCTTCAATCTGACCTCCCTCGCTTTTTTCCTCCCCGCCCTTCCCCTGTAGCAAATCTGGATTTTGGACGCCATTTCGTTGAAGAGCTTCTCTTGTTCACTTGCCTCCATCGTTCTCAGCTTCATCTCTCTATCGAGCTGAGCTTGGGCCTGGTCCTTCTTTAGCTTATGATAGTCCTCAATTCTCATGAGACCCATGCTCTCCGCTTCCTTTTGTTCCTCCTCCAAACCCGAAAGGACCTGGTCAGTCTTTTGAACAGAAACCTTGAATCCAGACGGAAGGTCGGGCTGCTCCTCGAGGAAAGTTGGTGGCATGCTCTGCACCCTCCCAGTCACCCTCTGGTCATCATTTGTCGTTTTACCGTCGGCCCCCACTACGGCGGTACTGCTCCTGGGGTCAAAATCGCCAACAATGCCCTTCTGGACAAGCTTCATCTCCGCTCTTTCGACTTCAAGCCGCCTCTGGAGGTCTTCGTTCAGCCTCGCCTTCCTGGCTTCCTCCTTCTTCCTCTCCATATCCCTCAGCAGCTTCTTGTCCTCCTCCTCGTATTCTTTCCTCCTCCTTTCCTGGTCAAGCTGAATTTCTTTGATGAGAGCAGCTGCGGCTTCGTCTGCTTCCTTTCTCTTCTTAAGGAGCTGCCTCTTGGCGAAAGATATGCCATCCTCAATTCCCCTTTCTTCCTGGAGAACCTCCTCGGAGCTCCTGAGCTTCGGGGGCAACTTCTTACCACCAGGACCGTCCTCCCCAACGACCCATTTCCGATGCGCCTTCATCTCGTCTGTATTGTTCTCGGCAGATAGCCTTTCCAACTCTGGTTTGAAGAGGTTCGGAGGGAGCTCTTGCTCGTCGGTAACGCTGAACCCTGTGGAGGCATTAACAGGAATTGACGAAAACATGTTCGCAAACTCCTTTTCGCTTTCTGGCTCCTTTCTCTCGTCGTCGCCCTCCACACCGAGGGCAATCTTTGGTACAGGCACCCTCGCGGGTACAACAACCTGAGGTGGTGCTGCCTCGCTTTCCTTCCCCTTCTCCTCTACGATGACCCCAGCATTTTCCTTAATGTCCATTACGAGACCCCTTTGGTGTTTTCCCACGACCTTCTCGAAATCCCTCTCAGCCTTGAGCCTCTCGTCCTCTATATCATCGACCTCTTTGAGCACCTCCTTGACCTTGGCAGCCACGGCAGGGTCACTTTCGTCGATCTTATCGGGCAATTTGGGTGGACCCCCGGGGATATTGGGCACCATCCCCTGTGCGCTTGCCCTAATAATCTTGTCGATGGTGTCTTCACTGGCAACGCTGGATTCCGCTATACTGCCGTCTTCGTATGTCTTCTCCATTGGGGGGACGAATTCGGATGCCTTGACTCTCCTATTCACTGTCTCGATCTCGTCAGATACCACATTTTTCGCCTTTTTGTCTGCAAACATCTTGGCATTCATAGTTGAAGTCAACTCGACCTTAACACTTCCTACCTCGTCCAAGCTCTTGTTGAGCTGCTCGAGAAGCTCGTCGCCAGAGAGAACCTTCCCTCCAGCGACTGTAGAGTGGGTGGTCTCGGCCGAAGGCTTTAGGTTACTGCCCCCAGCGCCCTCCTTGAGGACCTCCTTGAGTTCCCTCTCAATCCCTTCGCTGATGAGTTTTATCTTCTCCATCCCTTCGTTTGCTGATGAGCCCTTGCCATTTTCCTCTTCTCCTCCAAAGAGGACGTCGGTCTCTTCAGAGAGCCTCTGCTTGATAGCCTCTTCTCTGGCCTCCTCTATTTCCCTAGCTTCCGCCTCCAGCGCTTCCCTCTTTTCCCTCTTGGTCTTTTCAATGAGCTGATCTGCCGATAAGTTGCCATCGCCCAAAATGTCGAGGACGCTCTCTTCGACCTTTTCCTCTTTTGCGTCCCCCTGCTCCTCCTTCTTCTCCTCATTCACCTTGTTGATGAAGTCCTTGGACGGCACAAGTGTTCTGCCCCCCTGGCCTTCCCCTTCTCCCATGTGTTCCATGCTACCTCCAACGTGTGGAGCTCGGGCATTACTGTCCACTCCCCAAGTGCACTTGCATAGGACGTCGAAAAAGTCAGTGACCACCCTTTTGCCCTCCTGCCTAATCTCGTGCCCGCCCTTGCACCATGCAACGAAAGCGCCATACGGCCTGGACAGGGTCTCTTGTAGCATATCGACCCCTCTATGTCCGAGGCAGTTTTTCGAAGATGTGAGCTTCAACTCGTGACTCCAGAGGTGATTAGCAGCCCTCCCAGTCAAGAATGGGTCCACGTTTGAGGCGTTCACGAGGAGGTTGTCGGTGGACTGGAGAACGGCCGTCGGGATCTTGAGAGACTTGACCAGCCCGCGAACGTCCTTGCTTGCCAAAACTCCGTTGGCAATCCTAATCCTGCCTCCAGTCGTTATTGAGTTCGGAATAGCTGTGTAAATGTTGAGCGCCAAATTCTTGTCGACCCTCTTAAGGTACTCCTCGGAGAATAAGAATTGTGTAAAGTAGGAAACTGGAAGGTCAGGTCTGGACGAGGGGAAGGATCTAAAGACGTTGATAGACGAGTGTATGATGGACGCCAGCTGGGCATCGACACCAACGTAGCCGTTCATGCTTACGACGCTCCTGAGGCTCCTCTTGTAAGCCTCCGTCTGTCCGTACTTGCCACCAAATTCGGCAGCAATCATCGCTCCAAAGCCAAAGCCGACAAGATGGAAAGGTGAAGAGAGCAGCATCTCCCCACATACCTCAACGTGCTGGAGCAGCTCGTGAAGCTTGTCGGCATGCCAGTCGGCAGTTAAGGAGACTTCCGCGCCCCCGTGGCTCTTCTCTACCTCGCTTAGAGTCGGCCAAGTAGTGTCGGCCTGTCCGGGATAGTTGAAGACAAGAAACTGACTCCCTGGGTACTTTATCGAGAGCTTCTTAAAGTGGCCACCGGTCGCCACATGGTTGTCGAACATATCGTGGATCACAATGAAGTTGGAGCTCTTGACTTCCATGCTCAAACTGCCAATCACAGCGTAGCTCATGCGAGTGACATTGTCCTGGCAGAGAATTTTTCTAGTGCCATTGGGCTCGATGTCTATGTTTTCGCTAGGCCTGCTGGCAAGCCTGTCCATTTGCATCTTCTGGGCCTGGGCCTTTGCCTGTTTCTCTCTTTTGGTCAGCTCTCTCTTTGGGCTTGTGTTTCCGCCTTCCAGCACAGAAGAAAAGCCAGTCAGGCTCTGGTTGGCGCCTTGCTGAAACCCAAGGCTGCTCTCCGGCATCATGAGAGAGCGATCCCTGGGGGCGAAGTTCCCTTGGCTTCTGTCCATGGCCTGTCCAACCAAGGTTTTGTCGTCAGGCTTGTTCTGGTCATTGAGCCCCCACCAGCTCTTGTTCTTGTCGTAAACTTCGGTGTGTTTCGCAGACCTGCCGAAGCCCACCTCGACCGTTCTGTTGCTCTCGTTCTGGTACTCCATCCTCTCCTTCCTTGCCTTTCTCCCCCTCTTTTCGTTCTCAATCTCATGGAAGACGCTGCCGAGCCTACCCTGAACCTTGACCGGGCTAGTCATTGGTCTTAGTGTACTCGTCACTCTGATGCCCTTCATTCTCTCCCTCTGTATCCTCCTCCTCTCTATCTTCTCGGCGAATGATCCTCCCCCCTCAAGACCGCCAGCAGTAGTAGACTGAGAGGCGAAAGCAATCTGTGGCATCCTCCTCCCTTCCTTCCCTGGGCTATCTATCGACCCTGCACTGGATTGGAGGATGTCTATGCGCTCGTGGTTTTCTCCTCTCTTCCAACGATAGGCATTTAGCATCCCGATGACCCAGCTGAGGAACTTGGCGGTGCAACCACTGATGGGTGCAACAGCTTGGGGATGAAAGTTGGGGTTCGCTTCGTAGGGGCGCAAGAGGGTCACTTTGTTTGCAGTGATCTCGTCTGGATCGAAGTCGAGCAGAGAATTAACAAATCTTTCCCCGTTGCTCATGAGCCTTTTGGCGTCACTCCAGCCCAAGACTCTCCCTTTCAGCAAAATCATCAAGGCACTAACAACCATGAGAACGGCAGGTGGTGGCTTGGAGAAACTGCGAAGTTCGGCGACGTCTCCCTTGTTTAGGTCGGCAATTGCAGCGTAGGCAGCCTTCATGCCCCTCACTTGATCGGTCTCATATTCATAGCTCGATCCCCCCACGATGCTTCCCTCGAGACTGCTTCCTGCGTCGAAAGTACCGTCCAGTTGGTCTCCATCGAAGTTCTCCTTCCCCGTCAAAGCGTTAAAGAGCCTCTGGCTCCTTTTTATTGGACTCGCACCCTCGACAGTGTGGGGCCTCGCAGGTAAGGTAGCATGGGTTACATTGACGCCCTGGTTCTCCAGCTTCTTCACGGCCCTCGCCCTGTGCTCGTCAATGAGGGTATAAACCTTCCAGCAATTCTTGCAGCACTTTGTTTGCTTGTAAAAGTGCCCAGGGAAGACACTCCCCAGGCTCAGTTCGTCAATGCTCGAGAGGTAGTCGCCATCCTCGTGGTTCCTCAACCTCTTGAGCATAATGTCGACGAGATGACTTTCGTGTCGGGCTTGAACGATGGACTTCATAGGCACAGAGAGGAGACCATTCTCGTCATCCTCGTCCTCGGCCCCTTTCCTCCTTTTCCCACCCCCTCCACCCCTCTTCACCCTCTTCCTCCCACCATCTTTTGGCTTGTTCCAGCCAACGTCTTCTCCCTCTTGTTCAAGTAGCCTTCTCTTGAAGTCCGAAAGGTGGCTGAAGGACTTCATAACGCCGTCGAGACTCTTGTCAATGCTAACCGTGGTGTCGCAGAAATCACCGATGCAGCCGTTGAGCTGGGTGGTGCCTAGCGCCTGGCTTGCCGCGTCCGAGTGAGCCATCGCATCCATTTCTCTCTGAGTTCTTTGGAATTTCATTCCCTTCTTATCCCTCTTCTTATTTTTCTTCCTCTTGGTCTTGGAGTTAGACTGAGCAACGTTGGGGTTGATAGTCCTTAGCGGCGACGAAACAGAACTTGTATTTAGGCTGGTCCCGTCCAAGTCGACACTGCTGCCAACCTCGTCGTTGTCGTTCCCTATCCCCAAGTGCCCTGTGAGATTCTTCATGCTTGCACTTTGATGAGTGAAGAGAAGACTCTGTCTCCTGCTGTTCTCTTCTTTCTCCTTGTTGTGCTCCAGTTTCTTCCTAACGGCATCCTTGGCCTCGTCCTCGTTCATGATAAGGTCAACAAGTTCCTCGTCAACTTTTCCGCCTCGGACACTCCTTGCCCAAATCCTCTGCTCGCTTCGTCCGCCGGCTCCCTTGAATCGCTCTTCTAAAAATTTGTCTTTTCTCACCCTCTCGCTTTCCAGTTCCATTTTCTCTTCAATTTTGAAAGCCTCTTTCGTCCTGTGCCTGTGGGAGAGATCTTGGTCCTTCCCTGCCCTTGTCCTCTCGCTTTCGGTTGTCAATGTTTCCCTTGTCCTCACCAGCCAGAGGTTGTCCCTCTCGTCCAGCATAAATTCCGAAGACATGGATACCACGCGAACCCCGTAGACGTTGGAGAGGCGCCCGACAATGGATTGAATTGTTCTATTCATTTTGTTTGTGATTCTGTCGTTCAAGCACCTCACCTTGGTCCTAGGATTGTTAAGAGGGGGGGGAGGGGGGGGGGGTTAGTAAATGTCGAAAAACTTTCACAACCTGTGGTAGCCGATCAACTCACCTTCCCTGATTCGGGTCAAACCCCGATCTCTTTGCAAAGCCCTCGACACCCTTGCCGGCCCCATACTTCCAGCACTTGTACTGAGGTTGCACGTTGTCAGATAATGTGAATTCGTGGAAGTAATTTCCCACTATAGTGTCCGTGTTGCGGGCCAGGAGATTCTCGTCTTCCATCAAGTCGACTCCCCTGGGTGGTATAAAGCGCTGAATGGCAATGATGTCCGGCGTGGCTCCGGCCTGGCACATTGACAGAAAACCGCGAGTGTCCACGAGCTCCTGGGAACCTGAAGCCTTGTGGACAATGGCAACAGGAAGGTTGGAGAGGGAAGCTGTGGAGAGTTGGAATTCGTCCACATCTGTGGATTGACAAAGGTTGCGACGGCGAGTGAAAGAGAGATTAGTTCGGTTTATCCTTTAACAACCTACTGAATTGCGGCCGATATCTCACCTCCTATAAATTCCTTTCCGAGCCACTCCCATGAAGTCTTCTTGGGATCCCTCCTTTTCAGGTACCCGTTCTTGGCACCTCCAACTGCCGTCGTCAGGTAACTATGGATCTTTCCGGCTTCAATCACTGCTGTGTCGAGCATTTTGACGGGGGCACCATCTCCATCCCCTTCTCCAACAAAGGCCCCTGTTGTCTCGATGGGAGACCAACAGCCTTTCAAAACCCAAGTGAATGATTCAGGTGTGCGTTCCGCGTCGACGAAAGATGGTAGGGATGTGTCCCTGATGATGTTGCCCGAAAGTAGCTGAGAGGTCTGGTAGTGGGACAAGGAGGCCCTCCTGTCCTGCTTGCCGGGTGAGGGCGAGCGATTGGGGGATCTAGGACCCATATTATCAAACCTAACCCCAACAATATGTCTTATCGATTATTATTCGATGTGTCCAAAAAAATGAGCGCGTTCAAAGCTTACAGAGGTTCCTGAACTTTAAAATTTATTAAAAGTCTGTTGTTAGAATGGAAAAAGGGAGGAGCTTCAGGTGACATCAAATTCAAGAATTCGACCTCAGGATGGCTATGTCGTTTAGGGATAAGTTTATGGCTCAGGTTTCGATGCCTCAATCGATGGATACTACGATGGATCATGAGTATGAGTCTGCCCTTGACGGTTTCTCGGACATGGAGGAGGAATTGGGGGGCGGTAGCATCAGTTTAAATCCTGGAGCGGCTGATCTCCTTGGTCTTGATGACGCAGAAGATGTGGAGACTAACGAGATTTCTCCTAAGCCTTCGATAAACCGAAGAGTGGGAAGAGGCAATGAGACAAGTCCAACGAGGGTTGTCAAACGGTCACCTAGAACATCGCCCATGAAGTCAGAAAGTAGGTCCCCAAAGTCTTTTGTTGGTCGGTCTCCTTCTCCCATCACGTCGCCGCAGAAATCGGGGAAAATTCAGTTCAATGAAAACTTTGTGTCTGTCTTTGGCGATGGTGCCGATGAGAATGCAAACGTTATGAACAAGCAGGAGAGTCCGCCCTCGTACGAGATCCAGCACCTCCCACCTGACTTTGTCCCTGACGATCCGGGTCCGGATCCTGATCTTCCTCCCATGATTGGAGGTGGCGGATATAGTCCTCAGCCAAGCACAATCAGCACCAAGCGGACTGATCCAAACTCCTCCTACTTCCTCCGCGAATCCTTCCAACCCCCGGCTAAGGCCCAGTCCACCTTTGGGGCGGTATTCCGCGGCCATGACGCGCCGGAGCTAAGCGGGATAAGCGTTCAATTCGGAGCAAGTCCAGAAAGAAGAGTCAGGAAGGGAGGAATGAGGAAAATGTCCGAGACACAGAGCCAGAGTCCACAGCAGCAGCAATTCCAACAACAACAGCAGTTCCAGCAGCAGCAGCAGTTCCATAAGCAGCAGACGCAGCAGCATTACCAGGAAGTGGAAAGCAATCAATTTTCTTACAGTTTGTCCCCTCCATCTTCGCCGATAATCGTACCGTCGGCTAACACTGCTACTGGATACAACGCGGGTCCCGTACCGCAACGCCAGCTCCAAGCACAAGTGTCCGCCTTCCCTTCCCAGAGATACAGCAACAAATTGAGTACTTCCAGGATAAGGAAGACTCCAGGTACAAAGAGCAACCTCGTTAACGGAGCCAAACCGACGCGCAGCCATCAGCGCGATATCCTCGCCAACAGGAAAAACCATGTCCTAAAGAACGCCGCTCAGAGAATGACTAAGAACTCGCACACCAACGTTCAGGCGGGGCCAGCGCCAAGGACGAACGCCTTCGGGAAGAGGGCTGCCAAGACGAGGGAGCTTTCGAGGTCGGCCGAGATCAAGCATACCTCCGTGAATGTGCCAGTCAGATCCACATATTCCGCAAGGCACGCCAGAAAATCTCCCCCAAAGCAGCCTGTGAACCCAAGCATAATGATGCAGGCCCAGCATTTGCCAACTGCTGCAAGTATTTCAACCCATGGCAATCTCTTCGACTCCCTCGATGAAGCCTTGAAGCAGCATGTTCCCCCCCAGGCTCTATCGAAGGTGCCTTCCTCCAATCTTTTCGTGTCTCGGTCGGCCCTGAGCTCGAGAGCCTCGACACCTATTTCGGATTTCGAAGAAACCGAGAGAATTGCTGAGGGTTTTACCCAGCAGAAGGAGGTCAAGAGCATATCCGAACAAATTAAGGAGAGAGAAGCGAAGAAACCTCTCAAGTACAAACCTTACACTCTTTCAGAATACAAGAAGAACAAACCAAACAAGTACGTTGAGCTAGGAAAACTCGCTCCTGACCTACAAACCGACGAGCTCGTTGAAGCCCGGGCTAAGAAGGAGAAGATGAAGGCGTTTGCGGCCAACATCAACAAGAACAATGTTCGCAAGATGAAGGTGAAGCCGCTGGCTCAGCGGGTAAGGGAGCAGCAAGAGAAGAAGGAGACTCAGAGGACAGAAAGTAAGAATGAGAGGGCTGTACAGTACGCAAGGCAGGTCAAACGACCGGAAGTACCTCGCCACAAATCGAACGGCAAACAGGAGAGAAGGAAGAGGAGGGACGAGGAAATGACCACCAACAGCAAATACGGTGACTTTGAGGGATCCATGTACGACGATGAATCCATAGGCTTCGAGGGTGCGGATGGGCTCCAGGCGGGAGGTGGGAAAAAGACGAATTCGCCGTCTAGGGTGAAGACGGACGATATCCTCGCCACGAAAGTAGATCAAGTCGAAATGGCTAGTTTGGAGGCTGAAAACGAAAGTGCTAGGCTCCAAATCGAGCGCTTAAAGGAGCAATTTAGTCTATAATATACAACAGTCTTTATTAGAAGGCAGATGTTGCGGATCCACCTCCTCCTGACCACAAATCCTTGCCCGATTTCCCAACCTCGTCCTTGTGGTCATCGTACGCTTCCTTCCTTTCCTTCTCCTCCTCGGTTTGACGAACGAGCGATAGGTGGCTCGACGTCAGACTTATGTCTTCACTGTTCGCTTCATCCTTCCCCTCAAAGTAGTCGCCTCTGATCTTCTTATTAATTTCGTCACTTTCTCTCGCCACCGCGAATTGGTGGACGGAGAAGCCAGTGCTCGCGTCCTTCCTCCCTCCAGGATCTCTTATCGTGCCGAAAATCCTCTTCGAAACGTTTTCGTCCTCCATGAAGTCTCTTTCGTCATGAGTCATTCCAAGGGTCCTCTCGAGTGAAATCCTGTCTTCGGATGCAATGGATGCAGTTCCAATACTACCAGATATCCTAGTTTCCCCGTAGATCAACGAGTCGTCCCTCTGGTTGTAGTGTTCGAGGTTCATGAGGCTCTGCTGCCTCAACATCCCTGCAGCCTCTTCCTGCTTCTTTTTCTTCATCGCTTCCTGCATCATCCCCGACGCAGCGTACGGAGATGCCTTCATCTTTTCTTTTGCGAAGCTTAAAGTGTTCCTTTTTACTCTCTGCAGGTGTGCGTTGTCCATCTCTGGCACTATGAGATCGCTGTAAGTCTCTGGGTAAAAGTCGTCGAAATACTGCTCGTATTTTTCTCTCTTGTGGTACTGTGTGGCCGCCAGACCGTTCTCTGCATCTGGGTTGAAGAACTGAGAACAAAAGGAGCAAACTGGAATACGGTGCTGTATGAGGAGAGAGGAGTCGGGCACCCTGAGCCCAAACTTCTCGAACGTCACTCCTCTCAACTTGGAGAACTCCTTCAAGCACTTAACCGTCGCACTCTCCACTAGGGCATCGGTTGGGAAGCTCAGGAGGCACAGGCTACAGTTCTTCCTGTTGAGGGCTGGATGGATCGTTGGCTCGACGGCAGTCTCCTTGTGGATCTGCCTCATTCTCTCCCTCCTAGCGTCCTGTTCCTCCACGTACTCGTACCCCGTGAGTTTGGGCTCGTCCGCCCCCAGCCTCCGGAGGAGAAACGTGTGGTTTTGCTGGACCTCGTCGGTCGTTTTCTTGACCCCGTAACGCTCAAGGAGGGCGTTGAAGCTCTCCTCGGACTTCTGGAGCCTGCCCTTGCCTGTGACCATAATTTTGGGCTTCCTCATAGGGATGGGGGAGGAAATGTAGGTGGCGCTGGGGTCCTTGTAGTGCTTGAGAGACTGGGAGAGGGACAGAGGGGGGGGGTCGGGCTTCTTGGGCCTCTCCTTACCACCGCTAGTGTGAAGTCGGTGCAAAGAAAGCGAATTGTGGCCGATAGAATCTCCCATGTTGGTGCGGATTTGGTTGGTGGGAACGTTGAAGACCTTCCCTAGAAGCTGCAAATTCCTCGCAGAGCAGCACTCGATGATTTGAAGGAACTCGTAGAATGTGATGCGGACGGGTGGGACGCCCATGACCTCCTTTGAGAACTCCACGTCCCTTAGAGCCCCGAGGAGGTCGTCGATGCAGTAGCTCTCCACCAGACTAGTGTAAGACTGGCTTGCTGCGAGCTGAGGGAGGGGCTCGTCCTTGTGTTTGCTTTTGCTCGATGTAATGGAAACGTTGAGGACGGACGAGTCTTCAATGCTGTTGTTGGGCGTGAAGTCCCTCGGCGCCTCTTCCTTCTCCCAGAAGCCAAAAACCTCCTTCTTCTTCTTTTTCGGTCCTGATATACCCGCCTGTTTCAGGGCCTTGACGGCAGCCGCGGCCTGTTCTGAGGATATTTCAGTGTTCTCCACCATCATTGATAGTTTAACGACGAAGTCCGGGCTCCTGCTGCTTCTCCTCGGCACATCTTGGACCTCTGCAAAGTGCAGAAAATTCCTCTTGATGGCCTCCCTCTCGAGTTCATTGAACTTGCTCAGTGTGGTGAAGATCTCCTCGTCGTAGGTGTTCCTCTCCTGAAATGATGCCGCCGTCGCGTTGAAGAGCTTGTTAACCTGCTCCGTGGATTCTGTTGTCGACTTTTGGACCTTACAACGGCGGGTGGTGGTGCGGCTGAAACTGCTCGTCTGGCGGTCCGGGGCGGTCGAAGGCCTCGCTGAGTGCTGCTGTTTGACGGGCAGCGATTTCGACATTGATGGACTGCCAATGAAATCGAATGAGAAGGTCGTCATTGGGCCCATGGAGGTCAGGGCGACGGTGGGTTTGTTCTTGTTGCTGGTAGGACTAAAGGTGGAGCTGAGCTTTGCTCTTTCTCCCTCACTAATCTCCCCTCCCACCTTGGTAGAGTCGATCCCTCCCTTGATAACCTCGACCTGTGCAAGTTGCAGGCTCTTGACCCCCTCGCACTGTATCCTGACGACCCTCCCCACGGTGTTCGGGGCCATCTTCCACGTGACCTTTTCCTCGTTCGTGTTTACGAGCGCCGCCCTCACAGCCTGTTTCTTGGACTCTGACACCCTCGCAGTCTCCAGGGGTTCGTTCGTTATGAAGGCCCAGTAGGGTGCGGCCCTGTAAGCCCCCCCCCCCCCGTCCCCGTCCTTCCTGTTGTAAATAACGATGGCCTTGATGGGGTAGATTCCGTCCAGCTCAACCTCCCACCATGACTCAAACTCCCTCCTAGTCCTCGTGCACATCTCCATCGGCTGCGCTCCGGATTTTCCCGTAATGGCGAGTGTCGGCAGTTTCCCGTCAACCGTCGAGCTCTGCGCCGCCCTCCCCGCAACCGCCAAGTTCCTCTCTTTCAAATTGTCCAAGTCCCTCTCCTGCAGCACGACCTTGGCCATGATGTCGTCCTTTATGGTGTCACTGTGCCCCTTGGCCTCAGGGTCTATGTGCCTGTGCATCTTACCGAACTTCCTCGCCATCCTGCTCCTGTTGTTGAACATCTGGCTGCAGAACTTGCAGAGCTTACACTTGGAGTAAAGGAAGCTTGCCTTCTCGTACTTCTTGCTCGTGTGCTTTACCCCCCAGGTCTTCTGGATCCCCACGACACTCTTCATACTTATCACGCCTGTCGCGCTATCAGTGCTGAAGTAGAGGTTGCAGAGACCGCACCTGGTCTTGTTGTGCTTGGGCTCGTAGCACTTGTCCCCCTCCAGCATCTGCCCCCCCCCCTCCTCGAGCTGCCTTAGTACCATCTCCCCGTAGCTTTCCTGCTTAGGTTTCGGCGGCGCGACCTTGTGCCTTGCGTACCTCGGAAGGTGCTCCTCCCACTCTCCCATCTCCATGCTCCTCCCCTCCATCCTCTCCTTCTCCTTGATGAGCCTGGCGAATTTTTTCTTAGCCGCCGAGTCGCCACCACGCATTTTGAGCTTCTCAACAGCGATGCGCTGGTCGTCGAGGAGGTCGACGACGTCGTTCTTTCTATGGTATGCTGTTGAGGGTAGGGAGGGGGCTGATATACCGCCCCGGGAGAGGAGGGTTTTCGTCATTGTGAGAACTTCGGGGCTGCTGGGGGTTGGGATGGCAGGTATGTAAGAGCTCGGGGCGGTCCCTGGTCTATTATTTCTCTTCCCCTTTCTTTTCTTCTTCTGTCCCTTGATGGGTGTTAGGTCTAGGGCTGACTGGATGTCGATACCGAGGGGGGTGGGGGATAGACGACCGGTTGCGATGGAAGATTGGGGGGATATTGAAGGGTCGAGGGTGACCACGTCGGACGAGACTGGGAGGTTAAGGGGGGGAGGGGGGCGAGGCACATGCAAAAACGTAAGTGAAGGAACAGGAGACGGGGAGGAAAACGAATGACGACGTAAGGGAGGTGGATCGGCAGTTACATTGATTGGAGTGACGATAGTGGCGAGGAGGTTTTCTACCTCAAAGGTATTTATTCCCCCTTTCACTCACCCGACTGCTCCAATCTAACCCCATATAGAAACTGCTGGCTACCCTTCTGGAACTGTGTGTCGTATTTTCTCTTTAATTCGTCGAGTTCGTTCTTGCGTATGCGAACCTTTTTCTTCCCCGTTGTCGTGTAGGCTGATTTCCGGCGCCTTTGCCCGACCCCAACAGGGGCTGTTGAGGGTCTAAGTGAGGACATTTAATGGGAATGGGGGAGAAATAAAGGTTGAGGGAGGGGAGGAGGGTTACGGGGGGGGGTGTTGGGGGGTAGTAGTGAGTAAATAGTGGATAGGGGGGAGGAATTTGTTGGGGACGGGGGTGGAAAAAATTTGGAGAGGAGAAGCAGAAAAATAAATCCCAATGTAAGATATAGACGAGAAGCTGAGCAACTAGTGCAAACTTATAACTTATTTACATATGGTAGGGTATTGGTTTTTCTGAAAAGTATTCAATATAATGGATAATTGCAAAGGCGACGTCGAGAGGTAGTGGGAGAGTGAAGAATTATGGGACATTTATACATCTATATTATATATATCCAATATATATTGATATATATATTATATTCTAACACATAAATTAACATAAACAAGCAGATAATATACCACACACAGGAACAAAGACAGGAACCTTTCCCCACCCTCGCACCCCCTCCCTCCCTCCCCAAAAATGTCCGGTTTCGGTTCCCCCTCTCCTCCCCCCCCGTCAAATCTCCCCCGCGTCCTCCTCTTCGGTCCCCGTCGTTCCGGTAAATCCTCAATATCCCAAGTAGTCTTCAACAAAATGTCCCCCCACGAGGTAAGAAATGACGAGGAGCGTGGCGACGACCTTTTTTTTACGTTCCTCCCCTATGCTGCGTAGCTCTAATAATAACAAACCTTCCACTCGTCGCTTCGCTCGTCGCAGACCCTCTTCAGACTAGAGGGTACCTCAGCACTAGATATAATGACAGTCGACAACAACGCCCTGGCGCAGTTTGAGATATACGATTTCCCCGGTTCCTATATGTCCAGTTGTCCCCCTGAGCGTGACTCTGAGATATTCTGCAACTCCGACCCCGCCTCAGGGGTGGTTGTTATATTCGTGCTCGACGCCCAGGACGAGCCTTACGACGTCGTTCTCACCAGCCTCGTTCAGATACTCAAGCGCGGAACGCGGGTTAACCCCAGCCTCCAGGCTCACGTGTTCATAAACAAGGTAGACGGTGAGTTATTCCTCTCCGAGGAGGCCAAGTACGACTGCCGCAGGGACGTGGTATCCCTAGTCCAGGAGGAGATGGCAGAGTACGACATGGAGGACGTAGAGGTGACGTACTTCCTGACTAGCATATATGACCACAGCGTGTTTGAGGCCTTCAGCAAGGTCACGCAGAAACTGGTGCCCACGCTGCCTACCATCGAGAGCCTCTGCAACGTACTAGTGGGAAGGTGCAACATGGAGAAGGTGAGCACCTGGACCACCCCAGGAGTGACAACAGCCGAATAAAACCCCTGTTGGTGCGAACGTGCCGCCGCCTACGAGCGTGACTAACAACCCTTCCCTGGTCGTCTGTTTCTCTCCCCCGCCAACACTCCCCCTTAGGTGTTCCTGTTCGACGTTGTCTCCAAGCTTTATATAAGCACCGACAGCAGTCCCGTGGACGCCGTTAGCTACGAACTGTGCAGCGACATGATCGACGTTGTTATGGACGTTAGCG
>Ga0115006_10001469_pt1 | contig 14759 bp, 11 predicted proteins | sample ArcOceMetagenome_3_FD_88943 | JGI IMG/M metagenome (GOLD analysis project Ga0115006, IMG submission 88943) | Marine eukaryotic phytoplankton communities from Arctic Ocean - Arctic Ocean- Svalbard ARC20M Metagenome | ecosystem: Environmental > Aquatic > Marine > Oceanic | place: Arctic Ocean...
CCTCGGTGCCGAAGTGATTGGCAACTAGCAGCAGTACCTTCTCCCGCTCACTCTGCTTGTCGGCCACCACGGCGGTGTTACTAAACAACGACTCAACCTCCTGATGGGCCGCTGGCCAGTTCCTCAGAGCAGAATCATAGGTCTTGCCCAGGTTGCGATACAGGCGCTCTTTACCCAGTAGGGCGACCAGTTTCTTAGGTACACGACGACGATATCGGTAGTGACCATCGGCTTTTATCTCGGTGAAGGGGGGCAGTTTCATGGCAGTATCCTCGAGGTTGTTCGAGGAATCATCGTCAGAGGTGGCCATGAGGGTATTCCTGTTTGTGACCCAGCGGGTTCCCTTTTCGACAAAAAAGGGTTCCTAAAAACCAGTGTTACAACTGATTATTCATAAAAACAAGAGAATTTAGAGTGATTTTGGTGCCCAGGAGAGGCAATCATGTATCTAATAAATTTGTTATTTATCATTATTTTACGAGTTATTAAATTATCTTGAATGGTCCAAAAAGCGGTCCCGAAATATGGGGCTGTTCCAATAGTTCTATGCACTAATTTCAAGTTCAACTGGGCTGCTACTCTGGCTAAGTGGCAGCGATTATTAATTGGTTAAAATCAGATTAACTTCACGATTGGATGGTTGTTTACTTTCCAGTACCGCAGGGCATCATATCGTAGACAATATTTGTGAACTGGCTAAGTTCATCTGAGATAAAAAGCAATTTCATCTTCTATTTTGTTGGGCTTAAAGCGTATTCTGGCTGCATTTTTCGTAGTAACTGTCTTGTCATGAAACGACAGGATGCAGAGGTTATGTGTTACCGTGGGGGATAGAACACTTGATCCATAATTGTGTTAGCGTATTGGGCCTGCCGATCACGCTACGTCAAACGACGTATATCCGATTCCCTGCACCGCAAGCTATTATTAACTAAAACTTAACCAACCAAAAATGTGCTGCTGACCATTACAAATCACGCTGTAGGTAACAGTCGAGTTCGGCTTCAATTCAAACGCCATCGTTCACAACAACTTACGCAAATAGCTGGACGAGGTGTGATTATCGAAATGCCTGTCCGTTTAATGAAACCCGAAACAAAAGAGGAAAACAAATGGCCGATACACTTATCTCAGTGAATTTAAGCGAAAGTCCACTTACGAATGAAAATATTCACAACCGCTGGCATCCAGATATCCCAATTGGCGTTTGGGTGGAGCCTGGTGATGACTTCAAGATCGAAACTTATGACTGGACTGGTGGTCAAATCGCCAACAACAATGACGCTTCTGATGTACGTGATGTGGAACTTGAGCAAGTCCACTACCTGTCTGGGCCGATAGGCGTTAAAGGCGCAGAACCTGGTGATCTTTTGGTAGTTGAAATCCTTGATATTGGTGCAAAAGAAGAAATGAACTGGGGCTTCAACGGTTTCTTTTCCAAAAAGAACGGGGGTGGTTTTCTGACTGAGCACTTCCCTGAAGCGCAAAAATCGATTTGGGATTTTGAGGGTATGTTCACTAAATCTCGTCATGTCCCCGGGGTGCGTTACGCAGGTCTGATTCACCCAGGTCTGATTGGGTGTTTGCCAGATCAAGATATGCTCGATATGTGGAATTTGCGGGAGAGTGCGCTGGTAGCAACAGACCCTGACCGCGTGCCACCACTTGCTGCCTTGCCAGATGGTGGACCGACTGCACATATGGGTCGTTTGAAGGGTGAAGCCCGTGATAAAGCTGCATCAGAAGCCGCTCGTACTGTTCCACCTCGCGAACATGGTGGCAATTGTGATATCAAAGACTTGTCTCGTGGCTCCAAAGTATTCTTTCCTGTTTATGTAGACGGAGCAGGCCTTTCGATGGGTGATTTGCACTTCAGCCAAGGCGACGGAGAGATTACATTTTGTGGTGCCATTGAGATGGCTGGTTGGATACATATCAAGGTCTCTATCATCAAAGATGGAATGAACTCATACGGTGTTAAAAATCCAATTTTTCAACCTTCGCCAATGACACCAAAATACGATGATTATTTGATCTTTGAGGGTATTTCTGTTGATGAACAAGGTGGTCAGCATTATCTTGATGTACACGTTGCATACCGCCAGGCCTGTCTGAACGCGATCGAGTATCTAAAGAAGTTTGGTTATTCAGGTGCACAAGCATATGCGATCTTAGGGACAGCACCGGTTCAAGGGCATATTTCTGGTGTTGTTGATATTCCAAATGCCTGTGCTACGCTTTGGTTGCCAACGGACATCTTCGATTTCGACCTGAAACCAGGTGTTGATGGCCCTAAGAAATACATAGATGGTTCTGTCGACATACCATTGGCTCCTGATTTATAAATAGTTTTGGGCGGCCACTTCTGGGGGTCGCCCTTTCTTAATTCAAGAAAGGCAACTAATATGCCAGTTTATGAATATCTTTGCGACAGTTGTGGACCTTTTTCTAAACTCGTGTCCATGGAGCTTTTTGACAAACCATACGATTGCCCAGAATGTGCAGCCCCTGCGCCGCGCGTTATGTTGACGGCACCAAACCGGTCTTTCATGAGCAGTGCCATGAAGGGAGCTCATGCTACAAATGAACGCAGTGCGGATAGCCCGAAACGCATAGGTCATGGGCCGGGGTGTAGTTGTTGTGGTAGTGGAAAAAAAATTAGTTCAGGAACATTACACAGGCCTGACGGCTCTAAAAGTTTCCCTAAGAAACGGCCTTGGATGATAAGTCATTAAAGTGTTCAACTGAAAATTTGGTGAGGTCTGACCTTGCCATGGCAGCTGAATGGAAACTCCAATCAGTCTGCCTTGTCCACAGGCTTTTGTGTTTCTCGACTAGTTATTTCTGACGCGTTTTGGGCTTCATAACATTTCATATTCAGCAGGATTTATGGCACTGATGCATTGACAAATTTATTTGTCTTTTGATGACCTTTTAGGAAAATTATATTATCCTGCAAAAGCCTTTAGTGTTATCGTTCAAGAGGCAAAAGTTGGTTGGAAATAAATATTGGAGGTTGGCACACGTAGCTGTTGCGTCAATCCCACGATTTGTACCTTAGATGAAGCAGACCGAACTGTCCATGTCCAGCCCGATCCGCTCTGGTGACTGCTGCTTTTAGCCTTTGTCGATCCATTGCCCTGATAAATCCGCCAGAGCAGCCACATCAACCGCAGTCGCTGGCTTCTCGATCTCGAACTGTCCTAACTAATTTGTGGACGTTGCTATAGTGTTAGCAGCGCGCCTTCCAATTATGTGCCGCCATCAACACATTAAATGCCAAGCGGTCAATGTGATGCGAGTATGTCATACGGTCGATTACCTGAAGAGGCCTATTGCTAAACAAGCATGTCAGTGTGTGATACCTATTGTGACTGGCACGCAGTGTCTTTTGGTAGATTACCCCCAATAGTGTAAAGGCCCAAGGCTTGGGCCGGTTCCCTAAACTACAGAAGTTCACGGTTTGAACTGATCTTTAAGTCATAAAAAATACCACGGGATATAGCCACCAACATTGAACTGAACATTACCTTTTTCGCTCGCACAAATCTAGGTGCCTATGGCCAACGCCTTAAGTCTATTATCGTACTTAAATGCGGCGCATTAAATACTGGCGAGGTCACTAAAATAGAAATTTATTTTAGAAATTTAAGTTCATAAAACGTTTATTGCCATAGCCGCAGCAGTAGTCCGGTTTTCAACGCCAAGCTTTTTATGGATGTGTTCGAGGTGTTTATTTATGGTCCGCGGACTCAGCTCTAGAATGGTGCCAATGTCTCGATTGGATTTTCCATTAGATATCCAAGTAAGAACCTCAGCCTCACGCACCGTTAGCCCAAAAGCTTTTGACAATCTTAATTGGGTCTTCTGAAAGTCCTCTTCAATCACTCGTATCAAATACTCTTTTGGGCCTGTTTTGCCAACCAATGAAATAAAAATTTTGCAAGTCTCATCATTGGCTATATTGAATTTTCTAGGTCCGGAGAAGTAGGGATTGCTCTGCTCCCCTATCCATTGCATCACTTGTCTGGGGAATGCATATTCGGAACTGCCAAATTGTCGCAGAGAATATTTTAATATTTTGTTTGCCTGTGGTGTCCCCCAAACTACTGAACCATCTTTTGCTACTGCAACCAGAAAACGTTGCGCCTCATCCATTGCAGTATAGGCTTTCCTTGCTAATCGTGCAGTGATTAGATGTGTGCGAATTCTAGCGACTAGTTCATCAGGGACAATGGGTTTGATGAGATAGTCTACCCCCCCTGACCTTAAACCCTCTACAATATGTTTGGTGTCACTGAGACCTGTCATGAAAATTATTGGAACATTTTTCAAAACGGGGTTCATATTCATTCTTCGACAGGTTTCAAAACCGCCAATCCCAGGCATTATTGCGTCCAACAATATTACGTCTGGAATAATTTCACTAACAACTTCAAGGGCTTTTTCTCCGGTCATAGCTATCAAAACGGTAGCTCCTCTCGGTTGAATAACTTCTGCTAAAAATTTTAGCAGTTCTGGTGAGTCGTCAACAATTAAAATACGTCCTTTGAGTTCATCTTGAGTCATTTTCCACCTCGTTATTTGATAATAACTGTAAAAAATTTGTAAGATCAAAGTTATCCAGTTCATTTCTCAATAAGGCTATAAATTCAGCACTTTCTGGGTTTTCAAGTTCAAGCTCACATAATTTTTTTTGTAGTGCGCTTACGTGTCCGGTGCGTCCAAGATCAAGCAAACTAGCAACCTGTTCACCTGATAGTTTCGTATTATTTTCAGCAATGGTATTTGCAGGTTCTATTCCCTTATTGCTTGCACTTTGATAGGTCCATTCTATATCAATGGCAGAATGAATTTTTTTAAGTAAATCTGAATAAATAAATGGTTTCATCAAATAATCATCAAAATATTTGAAAGAATCTATTGTAGCTACATCTTTTAAAGTATTGGCTGAAATTAGTATAATTGGGCAATGAAGTGTACTTTTTTTTCGAATAAATTTACATAATTCAAATCCATCCATGTTTGGCATTGATATATCAATAAGGTACAGGTCTGGAATGTAATCTTGGGATAGATATATACAGTCTTTTCCATTATGAGCAGTGCGCAATTCAAAACCTAAAGGGCATAGTAAATCTTTTATCAATTCACAGTGTGCCGGGTCATCATCAGTAACTATAATATTTTTTACTATCCCTTGATATCCAATGATGTGACGATCAAATTCTTTATATTTAATTTCAGTTCTGATATCAGGCGTAGTAACAGGAATGATTACATTAAAAGAGCTTCCATTACCCACCTTGCTTTTGACTACTAACTCACCCCCCATTCGTTCACTGAGCAACTTGGATATTGAAAGTCCAAGACCAGTCCCCTTGACTTTACTTCCTAATTTATTGGACATGGCTCTTTCAAATGGAATAAATATCCGGCGTAAATCGTCTTCTTCAATTCCAATACCAGTATCGTCTACACAAAAATGCAAATATCCATCATTGAAGCTTACAGTTAGAATAACACTGCCTTCCAGCGTGTATTTGAAAGCATTTGATAAAATATTAATATAAATTTGACGAAGTCTTTTCTGGTCAGACACTATGTATTCAGGTAATGGTTCTTGAGTAAGAAAAATAAATTTAATATTTTTAGACACCAATTCTAACTGAAACATTTTAATAATATCATCCAAGAATGTATTGAGTTGAATTACTTCTTTATCTAGAGTAAAATTTTCTTCTTCTATTTTTGAAATATCTAGTAAGCCATCAATTAATTCTGCAAGGTGTTCTGATCCCTTCCTTATAACTTGAATTGCCTCAATACGATTATCTGGTATATTGTCGTCACGTTCAAGCAATTGAGAATAACCAAGAATAGTATTCAAGGGAGTTCTGAACTCGTGACTTAGGCCAATTATGTACTCACTTTTTGCCTGGTTAGCAGCTTCTGCTAATTCTTTGGCCTTTTCTAATTTTTCGTCTGTGAGTGTATGAGCAGTAATTTCAGCCGATAATAAAAAAGTTTGCCGTGACGATTCTGCTTGAGCAACTTTAGCGCTTTCTCTGGCTAAAACAAAGAGCCAAGTAGCCACGCCACTTATAATAATTAGGATTAAAAATACATCCCACAAAATATTTTCAATATACTGAATAGGAGCTGTTAAGTCAGCCGAACTTTGTAAATAAACTAATCCCAGAACAGATCCAAATAAGCCACATAAAAATATTTGTATTCCAACATAATGCCCAATACTCGAATTAATTTTCAACATTATCATTTTTGGTAACAAGATGTTTAAAGCAGCTGTAATTTGATCTGTATATCGAGCATCCTTTTTGCAACTGTCGTGACATCTTGCATCAAGCGAACAACAAAGAGAACATATAGGACCGTCGTAGACAGGGCATCCTGCCATATCTTCAGATTCAAAAGTACTTTCGCAGATGCAGCATTTAGCTTCACTAACTTTTGCCAAATTTTCATCTGGTGAGCGAGCAATGTAATATTTTCCGCCTGTTAGATAAGCTATTATTGGTGCAGAGCAAAAGGCGACAACAAAAGCCAAATACGAAGACATTGCTTTCATAGTATCACCTAAAAAACCAGTGTACGAAAGCAATGCTGCTAGGATAGCTAACAAGACTGAACCAACCCCAACTGGGTTAATATCATAAAGGTACGCACGCCTGAATTCGATATGCTTTGGGCTGAGATTAAGCGGTTTGTTTATAACGAGATCAGAGGAGAGTGCTCCCACCCACGCAACTGCGATAATCGAATATAGACCAAGAATTTGTTCTAATGCTTGGTAGGCGCCCATGGTTACCAAAAGAAACGCTATTGCGACATTAAATATTAACCATACAACACGTCCAGGATGGCTGTGGGTTAGACGTGAAAAGAAATTAGACCAAGCGATAGATCCTGCATATGCGTTTGTCACGTTAATCTTGATTTGCGAAATTATTACGAATGTTGCGGTTGCAAATGCTACTGCCCATGAAGAAGTGAAGACAAACTGAAAAGCGGTTTTGTACATCAAAGTTGGCTCTCCAGCCATATCCACTGGAATATTCATTTTCAAACAAAGAAAAACTAAAAATGAACCTGCAAAAATTTTCAAACCACCAACAAGCATCCAACCTGGCCCAGCAGCGAGAAGAGAGGTCCACCAACTTATTTTATTTTTTTTCGTTTTGGGCGGTAAAAACCTCAGAAAATCTACTTGTTCACCAATTTGGGCCGCTAATGAAAAAATAACGGCGGACGCTGCTCCAAACAAAAGAATGTTAAAACTACCATCGGGATCACCTAAGACTCCAGTATATCCCGTCCATTCTTCAAATAGAATAGAATGGTTCGTCGCAATAAAGGCGAAAGGCAATACGTGAAGAAAAATCCAAACTGGCTGCGTCCAAATTTGGAACCTGCTTATAAAGGTAAAACCGTTGATTACTATTGGGATGACAACTATGGAACTTATAAGATAGCCTATAAAAATAGGTATGTTCAAAAACATTTCGAGAGCTTTTGCCATAATGGCTGCTTCGATAGCAAAGAAAATAAAGGTGAACGATGCGTATATCAACGAGGTAAGAGTTGATCCGATGTACCCAAATCCTGCGCCACGCGACAATAAATCTATGTCCACACCGTGTTTCGCCGCATAATAACTTATGGGCAGGCCAGTTAAAAAAATAAGTATGCCCACGGCAATAATAGCAGCCGTCGCGTTTGTGAAGCCGTATTGGTAGGTAATTGATCCACCGATAGTTTCAAGCGCCAGAAATGATATGGCGCCAAGTGCCGTATTACCGACGCGAGAAGGAGTCCATTTTCGCGCCTTCTTGGAAGTAAATCGTAAAGAAAAATCCTCCATGGTTTGGTTTGCAACCCATAGGTTGTAATTCCGGCGCACTCTAACTATTTTTTGGGGTATCATGGGTTGATTAGTAATTTAAAATTGAAATTTTCACTTTCCTTTTGCACTGCGGTTCTCCGTTAACGAACGGTTCTATTTTTTCTTGCAAAGTACCGTTTTTTTTATTTATGCCCCATTTCGAAATATTTATGGGGTAGTTAATTTTCTAAAACACATCAATCGCAACTGTTAGTTAGCCATCTTGCATTTTTGCAAGTAAGCTCATTTGTTGGGACGCAAACTCAAAAAGCAAGAAAAATGTTTGCGTTTCCTAGTATTCATCATTTTTATGTTCATCACTTTTTAGCATACCACGTTGTATCTAAATCAACCTACGTTAAATGACGTACCGTCAATTGACGTATGCTGAGACCAATAGTTTCGTGATACCTTCCTTATGCAAACGTAGTTAGTGTGAAAAACTGGCGTTTGCATGAACCTAATAGGCCATTTTTATAGACTGTTTAATTTAATTACAGTTGAGGAATGACCAGAACAAAGGGAGGAGTTATAACATGTCAAAATCGATGAAGTCCTCAATGCGGCGAGGTATTGTACTAGCGATAGCATCGTTACCGGCCATTGCTCTAATGAGCCACTCTGCAGCGGCGAACGCTGACTTTCCAACAAGCGTGGTAAATACAACAGGATTAGCAGTGACTGACGACACAGTGACTGTTGGTATTTTGCACTCAATCACTGGTTCAATGGCGATAAGTGAGACTGGGTCTGTTCAAGCTGAAAAGCTGGCGATTAAACAAATAAATGAGTCTGGCGGCGTCCTTGGCCGTCAAGTCAAGTGGATACAAGAAGACGGGGCAACAGACTGGCCAAATTTTGCAGAAAAGGCTAAAAAACTAATAGTAAACGATAAAGTAGCGGCGGTTATGGGCTGCTGGACTTCTGCGTCAAGGAAGGCGGTTCTTCCAGTTTTCGAACAGTACAATAATATGCTATACTACCCTACGATGTATGAGGGATTAGAAGCGTCAAGAAATGTTGTGTACACAGGTCAAGAAGCTACTCAGCAAATTTTAGCTGGTATCGATTGGATCGTGAAAGAAAAGAAGCCAAAGACTTTCTATTTTGTTGGTTCAGACTATATTTGGCCGCGCACTTCATTTAAAATCGCAAGAAAGCACATCGAGAATGTGTACGGCTTAAAGGTTATTGGTGAACAATATTACCCGCTTGGCCACACGCAATTTAACTCTGTTATTAATAAGATGAAGTTAAAAAAACCTGATGTTATATTTTCAATTGTTGTCGGGGGCTCAAACGTTGCGTTTTATAAGCAAATAACGGGTGCAGGGGTGGATCTCACGAAGCAAACTGTGATTACGATTTCTGCAACCGAAGATGAAGTTCGTGGTATCGGCGGTGAAAACATTCACGGCACGTATATGTTTGCAAAATATTTCCAAAGTTTACCAAACGAAAATAACCAAGCGTTCATCAAAGCATTTAAAGAAATGTGGGGAGACGACATTGTTATTGGGGACGTTACCAATAATGCCTACCTTGGCCCTTGGTTGTGGAAAGCGGCGGTGGAGAAAGCAGGCAGCTTCGACATCGACAAAATTAAGGAGGCTAATCCTGGAATTGAAATGGCCAATGCCCCAGAGGGCTACGTCCGCATTCATGAAACTAATCACCACTTATATAGCAAATTGAGGGTTGGGCGTGCTCGGATGGATGGTCAATTTGATGTCGTCCATGAATCTGGGTTGATGGAGCCAGACCCTTTCCCCGAAGGTTATCAATAATCGATCGGCTAACAGACAGAGCTCCCCATGGGTGGGAGCTCTGATTAATAAAACTGAGACAAGAAAACTATTCTCTAATATAACCTGCGTCCCGCAGTTGAATGCTTATGAAAGGCACATAGAATGTTTGGATATACATTTGGCGAATTGGGCTCTATTTTTGCTATGCAGGGTTTTGCAGGGCTTATTTTATTCTCAGTTTTCCTCTTGATGGGGCTAGGACTTGCCATAATATTTGGGCAACTTGGCGTGATCAACATGGCTCATGGCGAATTTATGATGATTGGAATGTATTTAACCTATGTGACACAGTTAGTCTTTCTGCAATTTCTACCCGACTTGATGAGCATCTATTTTTTTGTTGCAATGGCGGTCGCATTTTTTTTCACAGCAATACTGGGAGGGTGCGTAGAATGGCTAGTTATTCGCCACCTATATCGTAGGCCTCTTGACACACTTTTAGCAACCTGGGGCATAAGTTTAATTTTACAGCAAAGTATTCGAGTTGTTTTTGGCACGCGTGAAGTTGGCGTGATAAAACCAGATTGGATGATGGGTTCTATTTCTCTGACAGATATGATCGATATACAAATTTATGGCTTGGTGGTTATGACCATAACCATTTTACTCACTATTTTAGTTATGTTTGCAATGCTCCGCTCGGTATGGGGAAAGCATGTTCGCGCAGTCGTTCAAAATAGAGAAATGGCTGGAGCAGTTGGAATAAATACAGCACGAACAGACAGAATGACGTTCGCAATTGGATGTGGAATAGCTGGAATAGCCGGTAGCGCGTTTACAATGATTAGTTCCACCGCACCAGACGCGGGTCAACACTACATAGTCGACACTTTCCTTGTAGTAGTATTCGGCGGCGCCGGAAGTCTATTGGGCACTGTTGTATCGGCTTTCACAATTTCCCAACTTCAATCTACCCTTGAATTTTTCATAACAGGTTCGATGGCAAAGGTTTGGACCCTTCTAATTGTAATTGGTATCTTGATGATCCGACCACAAGGCTTGTTCGCCTTGAAGATCCGTCGATAAGGAGTTTACGAAATGACCAAAATATTCCATGGAGATGCAAGGTATCACTTTCTTATACTTGCGGTGCTTTTACTTATCATATTTCCAATAGGTCTAGACGTGTTTCGCCTCAATCTTGTCGGCAAATATTTGACATACGCCTTTGTCGCGATTGGTCTTGTAATCTGCTGGGGAGCAGGAGGCATTCTTAGTCTTGGTCAAGGTGTTTTTTTCGGTGTTGGAGGGTATCTAATGGCGATGAACCTCAAACTAGAAGCCGCAAAAGCAGATATTGGTTGCACCCGAGCATTACAGGAAACAGGATCCTGTATTGTCCAGTCCACTCCCGGCATTCCAGACTTTATGGATTGGGCGTCAATGACTGAAATCCCGTTCTTTTGGGGTTTTTCGCATAGTCTCTTTTTGACCATAATTATGATCTTAACTGTTCCTGCAATCTTAGCTTTTATTCTCGGTTTTGCCATGTTTAGACGTCGAGTTGGAGGTGTCTATTTCGCAATTATTACTCAAGCAATGGCCGCACTTCTCAGTATATTAATTATTGGTAATGCAGGATACATCGGCGGATTTAACGGTATTACTGATTTACGTACGCTTAAGGATTGGGATATTCGTACAGACGAAGCAAAAGTCGTAATATACTTTTTGACTGCGATATTGTTATTGATTGCTCTGATAGCCGCGCAAATTGTTCTGAATTCCAAATTGGGACGAGTGATCATTGCAGTGCGTGGTCAGGAAGACCGTGTGAGGTTTTCTGGATATAGCGTAGCCAATTTTAAGTTGGCAGCATTTTGTTTCGGTGCATTCATGGCGGGTATCGGTGGTGCCTTATTTACTATGAATGTGGGCTTTATTCACGCTAACTTTGTCGGGATTGTTCCATCGATCGAAATGGTTATTTTCTGCGCTGTAGGCGGACGGTTTTCAATCTTTGGAGCAGTCTACGGTGTGCTTCTTGTCAATGCAGCAAAAACTGTTTTTTCTGAGGCCTATCCTGAGCTGTGGCTCTTTGCTATGGGGCTAATTTTTGTTGGGGTAGTTTTAGCCTTCCAAGACGGATTGGCTGGATTTTACAAAAAATCGATAGAACCTCGCCTTAAGCAGATGTGGTCCTCAGTAGCGTAACCCGAAATTTGTGAGAAATTTTGGTAACTAAAAGGAGATTGTATTGCAAAATAGCAACTCGAGCCAGGACAGTGTGCTTTCCGTTGAAAACCTTACTGTATCTTTTGATGGATATAAGGTGGTCGATGAACTATCTTTTAGTATCGACGAAAATGAACTTCGCGTAATAATTGGTCCAAACGGAGCTGGAAAAACTACTCTTTTAGATTTAATCAGTGGCCGAACTCGGCCTACTGCGGGAACTATAAAATTTCGAGGTAACGATCTAAAGAACAAAGCTGAACATGAAATTGTTCAATTAGGTCTTGGCAGAAAGTTTCAAACCCCATCTATTTTTGAGGATTTAACGGTGTTTGAAAACCTCGAAATTTCCTTTCCTCGCGGCCGCGATGTATTCGGTGCATTTTTCTTCAAGCGAGATAGCGAAGTTGAAGATCGTGTTAATGAAGTAGCAAAAGTGATTTATTTAGATAACTTGCTAGATCAATCTGCCGCGGCCCTTAGTCACGGTCAAAAACAGTGGCTGGAGATAGGCATGTTGTTAATTCAAGATCCCAGCCTGATGATGCTTGATGAGCCCGTAGCGGGAATGACACTCAATGAAAGAAAAAAAACTGCGGAACTTCTAAATAAAATTATCGAGGGGCGGTCGGTTGTAGTGATAGAACACGACATGAATTTTGTAAGGCAAATTGCTCGTTGGGTAACCGTAATGCATCAGGGTAAAGTCCTCTCTGAAGGTTTAATGGCCGACGTTCAAAAAGATCCACAGGTCATAGAAGTTTATTTGGGCCACAGCTGAAAAGGAGAAGTCTGTCATGATGCAAGTTCAAAACTACAACGTGTCCTATGGACAGAGCCAAGTCCTTCATGGTTTGGAATTTGAAGTAAACCCTGGTGAAATTGTGGCATTAGTAGGTCGTAATGGAATGGGTAAAACAACTTTAATGAAGTCTTTAATGGGTATTGTTCCTGCCACACAGGGGAAAATGTTTTTGAATAATGAGGATATGACTGGGTTTCTTAGTCACGAAAGGGTCTCTCGCGGTGTTGCATATGTTCCACAGGGAAGAATGATTTTTCCAACAATGACTGTTGAGGAGAACATCGAAACTGGATTGGCTGCATCAAGTAAAAAAACTATTTCGGATGAAATATATGATTTATTTCCAGTTTTAAAAGAAATGAGGACACGGCGCGGTGGAAATTTGTCTGGCGGTCAGCAGCAGCAATTAGCTATTGCGCGCGCACTTGTCTCCGAACCTAAAATTCTTTTACTCGATGAACCTACGGAAGGAATACAGCCGTCAATTATAAAAGAGTTGGCTCAGGTGTTAAAACGAATTCGAGACGACCGAGGACTCAGTATTTTGGTTTCAGAACAAGTTCTTAGTTTTGTAATGGATGCTTCTGATAGGATTATGGTTATAGAAAACGGAAGGATTGTTCATGAGGATAACCGAGACGATGTAAATGAGGATACTATTGTGAAGTACCTTTCAGTTTGACCATTTGTTAACTTTGGGAGTAAAAATTGATGAACAAGCGTATTTTGATCGACCTCGCGGTATTGCTCTACATTCTAGGTTTTTTTCTATTGCTGTTTTATATCAATGCCAGGCTTGGCCTCGTGGCATAAAACAGCGCGATTGATGCTCCACTTCTGTTCATTTTCCAAAAATCGGGTTTGAAACCTCCGACTTCAGTCGGAAAAGGTCCCACTGTGCGCCGCAGGTGATCTACACCACTGAACCCTTCGACTTTAGTCGGAGGATGTTCAGTGTTTATAATAGTTAAGTGACCGTCTAAAGGCTTGATTTTATGGTAACGAAAATAATGTTAGTCTTTGGCGGGCCTTTTTAGCATTGTTCTTAATGTTTAGGTTTCCCGTCAGAGATCAAGGTGGCTTCGCTAACGTCGCCTTCTTGAACTGAGAACTTCATGCCGTTTGACACCTTTCTGACTTTTACCAACAAGATGTCACCAAGGGAGAAAGCCTGCTCCGTAAAAATAACAAGCGAAGGAATCTCGTTGAACAAATCTAGGACATCACGATTTTTGTTGTGTTCTCGGGTGATGCCTTGTTTTGGATCTTTGTCAGAGTGTCGCTTTTTATCAAATACCATCAATGCTATGTCGGCAAAGGCATCGTAGTATTGGTCATTCCTTAGAGAGGATGCCTTTCTCGCCCAACTTGATACGAGAGAAAACTCTATGGCGACCATCACATTACTCAATACGGTAGTGCCCAAGGCTGAGTAACTTTCGCGAGGGAAGTTGCTCTCAAAGAACTTTGGTAGCCGGTCTGGCTTCGCGATAGATACTTCTCCCAAGGATCCAAGAAGGTATCCTTTGTAGTCTGGATGGTCCTTAACAACTGCCGCTTTCATGCCTGGGGGAGATGACTGCCAATCTAAAATGGTATTTTGTTCTTCTTGAGTTTTTTTGAAAAACTCTTCTGCTGAAATAATGCCTTCGGGTGTGAGTGTGATTGACAACGCATGAACTCCTTTTTTCCTGAGTAAACAAATACGTATCACTACGATACATGCAAGAGTGATTTTTGAGGTGACCTGACGAGAGCACTCAGTATCAGTATTTACGGAACAAAATGCCGTCCAGCCCCTCTGATTGAAAGGCTGGGCGGGGACACGCTAGTTTTTATTTTCTGACAGACGCTGTTTATGCTGCCTCAGGCAACCTCACTTTATCGACAATCTCTCGCTTCTGTTCATCGCTGATACCCGCCGAGTAGAGCCCATAGGTCAGCTTGTTCTCTGACCTCGCAGACTGATGCCCCACAATACTGGCAGTGAAGTTCTCAGGGGTGCCCGTTCGCTCACACTGGGTGATGAACCACTTACGGGTGGAGTGGAACACTGTGCCCTTTA
>Ga0115006_10001470_pt1 | contig 14748 bp, 15 predicted proteins | sample ArcOceMetagenome_3_FD_88943 | JGI IMG/M metagenome (GOLD analysis project Ga0115006, IMG submission 88943) | Marine eukaryotic phytoplankton communities from Arctic Ocean - Arctic Ocean- Svalbard ARC20M Metagenome | ecosystem: Environmental > Aquatic > Marine > Oceanic | place: Arctic Ocean...
CCAAATACTTACTTTAGAACCAGATACATATGTTTCTTACTACAATACACATAATAATATTAATAATACTATTACGATGAAATGTTCTAGAGATCCAAAAACAAATATAGGAAGTGTAATGTGTTATGCTGGAGAAAACCCAACTAAGTGCTGTCCTGGTTTTAGTGGACCAGGTGATATTCCAGTTATAATTGGAGCCATCAGTGACAGTTACACAAATGTGCTTAAGGCCTTAGATCAAGCTAACAAATCATCAAAGAGTGTTGATTTCCCACAATGTATAAATTTAAAACCAAACACACCTCCTGCACCACCACCGCCTTGTTGTGGTGTAAAAGATAAAAATGGTACTTGTAGTCCAAGAGGAAAATTTATTGACAATAAATGTGTATGTGATCAAGGATTTGATCCAGAACATAATTGCGACTCTGTTATAAATATGTCTAAACAAAAGGTTTTGTTAGATGACCTAAAAACCGCCGTATCTAAAACTGGTAAATATAATTATCATGATCTTGTAGTATGTCCATATGGTCTTGATACATTAGATGTAACAAAAACAGAATACCATAATAAAAATTATTATACTTCTGGATGTTATCATGGTAAAATATCAGAGACCGGTACAAATTTCACTAGTGATCTAAAAAATTGTTATGTTCTTTCAAATAGAAGCGGGGGGACTTTGGGTCCTGACTGTCTATTTGGAGCAAAATCTAAAGCTGGAAAAGAATGGGATATAAATGTGCAACAAAATTACGGTGCGTTGGGGCCTGGAGATATATCAATAGATGCGTCTAATTATATATATTCAAAAGGGAGTTTTACTAAGATGCCAGGAGTTGTTATAATAGGACCTAAATAAAAAATCTTTATTTTTAAAATAAATTAACTTTCTCTTGAAATTAATAATTCTAATTATTACATATATTTTTATAAATATCTGTTAGATATTTATCATTTTCTTTATCTATAAGTTCTTTTAGAATTAAGTCAAAAGGATTAATTGAATCAGATACAGTAAGTTTTTCTGATTGTACGGTCTCGTCAAGTTTCTTTGATTTAAAAACAACTTTAATACCAGTTTTTATAATTTTTTTATATTTTTTAGTTTTTTTCAAAGCTTTAAACTGTTCATAATTTCCAGATACAGTTATTTTTATCTTATCTTTTGTTTCTTTTATTTTATAAGAATCAATATCTTCTACATCTAAATATACTGTTTTTTTACATGGTAATTTTAAATCTATTTCGTCTGTAGTATATGATTTACTGTCATTGTCATTATCAAAAGACAATAAAGCTACTATTTTTTTATGATTTTCACCAAAAGAATGTTGTAAAGATGATCCTGTGTAATAAATATTAGATTGTGGTTTATGTTTACAATGTATATGTCCAGAAATAACATTAGGATAATCTATAGGCCATTTATCCCCGTTTTCAGATAAAAAGGACCCCATTTTACATCCATAAAATTCTTGTTAATGACAATAAGGACGACTTTGTTCTAATAACAAGGAAGCTGAGTGAGGTTCTAAAAAAACATATGGTTTATATTTCGACAACAGGTAATTACGATGTTGTTAAAAATGCTATTGATACAGGTAAAAGCATCTCACAAAAAAATATTACTTGGGGTGAAAGAAATACTTATGACTCTGATTATTTATATGTTGAGGATGGTATATTATATTATACAAAAATGAATAGTTAATGGTTATTTGGAAAAGAATACTGATTATTAAATAATTTACACAAATAAATTATTTAAAATACTAAGGATAAGAGTTCTTTTAGAATCTATGTTTTATTAACTTTTAAAAAGTTGTTCTTTTCACTTTCCCATTTCTTAATCGTTAAAATAAATTCTTCAGATGGAATATAAGATTTTAGCTCCTCTTTATATCTATTTTTATCTTCATTGGCTATATTTTTATATTTATTCTTTTCAATATCTGATAGTCCACTCCATAATCTACCAATTTCTTTTTGTTTTTCTTTATGAGACAAATTTTTAATAGTAGGACTAATTATCTTCTTAAAATGAAAATATTGATTAAGTGGATGTTTTGGTGCATTTGGGTCCTTAGGTTTCTTAAAATATTTTTTATATTTTTTCTTTACCATAACATCAATATTTTCATTTATAATAGCTTTTATGTAATCCTTAATATCACTTTTATTAATATTCTCTACAATTTTATTAATATAAATTTCATCTATATCTGGTGTTGACGATATAGTTAATATTAAAAGCTCAAATACATTTTTAGTAATAGATTCAATTATTGTTTTAGTTAACTTATTATTTGATTTATTATTTGATTTATTATTTTTACTTTGTTTAACCTGCTGAAATTCTATATTTTTTACCTTATCTTTCTTAATTCTATTTTTTTCAAGTTCTTTTAATTTAATAGATAAATACTGGTAGTTATGGAATTTGTATGAAAATGTATAATTTTCAAAAGTTCTTTAGAAATATTATGAGTTGGGTTCTATTGTTATGTATATTAGGAGTTATATTATATATTATATTAAAAAAAAGTAAAGCAGTTGAATATGTACAATAATTTTATATTAAGTGTTTAATATAAAATTTATTTCTTTTTAGGTTTTTTCTTAGATTTCTTTTTAGGTTTTTTCTTAGATTTCTTTTTAGGTTTTTTCTTAGATTTCTTTTTAGATTTTTTCTTAGGTTTTTTCTTAGGTTTTTTTTTCTCATAAAGACGTTTTGCTTTCAACTTTTTACCGATCCCAACACCACGTTGTAAACAACTAGATGGTGTACCAAATCTTTTATTTTTACCAGGGGAATGCAACTTATCTCCACAATATATATTATTTGGAATTATAGGTTTATATTTACTATTATATTTTGGATCAGCTGGTAAAGATAAACCTTTTCCTATACCCTTTCTTAAACATTCATATCTTGTTCCTAATTTGACATTGTTTTTATTTAATTCGTATAAATTATTACCACAATAAATATATACAGACATATTTATTTTATAAAATATATAAAAATTATAACTGTAAATATAACATAAAAATAAATGTTATATTCAAATAATAATATATTTATTCACTTTATTATCAACAAAACAAATGATGTTAAAATAATATAATTATATTACTTTTTCCAATCATTTTTGTCCTCAAAACATTTAATAGAACAAAATTTTATAATTTTAGATTTGTTTTTATCCATTATTGTACTCTTAAGATTACCATTTTTAATATGTGTATTACAATATATACACAATTCTTTCTTCTTAATTTTAGACTTAGTTGAGGGGCTCTTTTTATTTTTTTTATACGTCTTATATAATTTATTCTCTAATTTCGCTATATTATCAGACAATATATCCAAAAAATCAGGAACAAGTTCTTCCTCCTTCTCATCCAAGTCTTCTTGAATATCTGCATCAATATCTTCCATATCGAAATCATACTTATCTTGAAAATATTTAGTATTAAATCCGTCATCTGATAATCTCTTATTGTACATTTCACTAAATCTATTTACGAATTTGATATCAAATTCTCTATCAGTGCTCGGATTTATTATATTATTATTAACAATTATACGATTATATAACATATCTAATGAAAAACAATAATATTTATCATCAACAGAATCTTTATAATATACAATATCTTCATCATTTATACTATTTGATACGCTGTTTTTACAATAATCTAACTTATTAGATGTATCAATAAGTTTTTCAAATCCAGTTATAGCAGGGTTAGTAGTACTTTTTTTGGTTGTATCAACACTTATCATCTCTCTTGTTAGTTTATTAACTATTTTATGTATATTAGTATCAATTATAGATAAAACGTCCTTTCGTTTTTCGTTTAAATATGTGTCGTTATCATCATTATCATCATTATCTTTAATTATAACATCATCTCCTAATAATTGTCTTATTTTCACCTTTTTCTGCATTCTTATGTTTTTATACCTATTTGTAGATATGTTTTGAGATACATATTTAGAATCAGATGTTATAAAAGCTTCCGGAAATTTTTCTTCAGGTGTAAGAGTTGGTAATATATCGGGTAAGTAATATTCCTTCTCTATATTTTTTCTAAACGTTTTAGCATCTGGAAATTTCAAATATACTAATATATTTGCTACTTTAGTATACAATTCTCTGTTTGTTTGATCATTTACATCACCATCTATATTAAATTTTAATATATTGTCCAATAATATTTGCATATAGGGTGTATTTGAATCAACATAATCAGATCCACTATAATCTATCTTGTTTATTCCATAATCATAGTTTAATGGGGCTACATTTTTGAATGTATTTGATATATTTTTAATAGATATTTCTTTACTCTTATCAGATATTTTAGTGTTTAATATATCTATAATTATATCCTTTTCTCTCATATTTGCTTTCTTTTTGAATTCAACTTCTTTATTAAATATATTTTCGTCCTGTATTATAAATCCTCTTAAAACACTTTGAGTCTCTGATAATCCTTTTACTTTGATTTTTTTGTATAATGGATTGCTATGACCAATAACTGTGTATCCTATTTTAAACATAACTGGATTACCATTTTCATCAAAACATGTCAGTATTTTACCTTTTTGAGTTCTTTTGTTTTTGTAAATATTACATTGTAATTTAAAATAATTTCTATTAGCTAAATAAAATATTTTATTATTAACATTAATTACTATATTCTCTGTTATGTATTTCTTATCAGGTTTAGTATTATTAGAAGATATTAACCATACACCTGTCACTCTACCATCAATCCACTTGTAGTCTTTTGATAATTGAAGACATTTCAATACTTCTGGATGTTCGTATAAATTTTTATCTAAATAATACTCTTTATTAGACTCGATATTGTTAAGGTAACTCTCAAGTTCATTAAGAGATAATGATTCGTAGTATTTTTTAGGTTTATCAGTTATTTTAGTTAATCTATCAATAGTATCTTTTTTAAGAACGGAGTCGTATTCTACTAATCCTAATATGTATTTCTCATAGTTAAAAATATTATTTATTAGTTCAGTGTCTGACACATTTTTATGTATAATATTATACATACTCGCACGTTGTTTTAATTCTTCTGATGACATTTTTCTAATTTTATTATACAGTTTGTATAATGTATCTTCGCTTATTATATCTTCTTTATATACAAGTCTTTTAGGTTGTTTAGAAAGTTCAAAAGACTCACTAACACCTTTTATGTGTTTTTCTATATTTTGTATTAATATTCTACGAGATAATTTATTAATATTATTAATATTGTACGATTCTCCTAAAATTTGTAATTTATTTGTATCTACAGCTTTCAATATATCATAAATATTTATATCCTTATCTCTAATATCATCCATTACATCCAAGTTAACGTTAGAAAATTCACTCATTAATATATCATGTATTAATTCACTTCTATTGAGTTTATTATTTTTAAGACTCCTTTCTATATTAATATTATCTATATATGTTTGTAATTCAGATTCACTTAACTTGTTATAAACATCAGGTTTAACACCCTTACTATATCTCTTTATATATTTAATCTTATCTTTTCTATTATCAGGAGATATCTTTACAATATTCGATATCTTTTTACTATAAGATTTATACATACTAGCTATCATAGCTAATTGTTCATCAGTTTTTTGTTGAAGTTCAATATTTCGTATGTACGCATAAATACTATTGAGATATTCTCTCTCTACAAAAGATAATTCTCTAACCTTCTTTTCAGGTTTTATATATATACCAATACTTTTATTATGAATCTTTAGTTTTAATTTAAATCCTTTGTTAGATAATCTATTTAAATCTTTTAAATATTCAGTATTTAATATTAAACGTATTAACTGTTCTTTATTTGAGTATTTCTCATATCCTTTATAATTTTTTGTTATTTTATCTAACTCATCGGTAGAAATCGATTCCAAATAATCTTTACGTGATTCTTTATCTATTTTTAATCTTTCTAACGTTTCTTCGTAACCTTTTAATTTATTTTTCATTAATTCTATTTCATACAGTTTGTCTTTAGTAATAGGTTTTCTAATAGGTTTATCATCTGATGACAAACCTTCTTCTTTTTCCTCTTCCATTTTTTGTTTTTGTATAGCAGAAACTTGTTTGTCACGTAAAAGAGATTTCCATCTTTGTATAAAATCGTTGTATTTTAGATCACTATCTAAATATTTTTTGTTAAAGTCTTTCATATACTTATCAGAAATAATATGTCTTTCCATATCATTAACAAATTTAGATATAGACGGATTATTTTCTGAATTAGAATACCATTTTAATATCCATATAGTCTTTTTGTAATCTTTTAAACCATCCCATTTAGAGTTTAGTTTATTTTTTAATTGAGGCATCATACCAACATTATAAGAATTTTCTTTCATTTCATCGTTTACGTTTGACTTTATAAAGAACTTATGACCATCTTTTACAATTTTATCATTATTTATAAAATCTTCTGACGTTAAATTGAAAATCATAGAAAATATTTTTCTAATAGAGTCCTCTTGTTTATGTAAATATTGTAAATGTTTCTTATTACCAGAAAACTTAGACCCATCTTTCTTATCTATCTTATTTATTTTAGGAACCTTTAAAACAGTATCCTTTTTAATTCTCTCTCTTTGTTTTCTTAATTTTTCGAGAAGAGTTTTTTTATCTTTTGACATTATATCTATTTATTAATTATAAGTATATTTATTTAGAACATTTTATTTTATCTAAAATATTAATGTATATATTACTTATATATACATTATAAAAAACCAATATTACCTTTTATGATACTATCTTCTTTTGTATTTTCCCAATTATTATCTATATACTTTCTTGTATTATTAATAAATTTAACCATATATAAGTTGTTTTTATTATATTTTTTATAAAAATCTTCAATATTTTTATATATAAAGTCTTCCATTACGAAAGATTTATAACTAAAATAATTATAATCCATACAATTTTGTAAAATAACATTATCAAAAGACTTAATACCTCCATGTTTTAATATTACAACAAATAAACAAAAATACGAATAATGATAGACTGGAAGTAAATTTTTTAAATAATAAAGTTTATTATCCTTATAATAATCATTTAAAGTTTTATCAGAAAAATCCTTTACTTTTAACATCTCATCTAACCATAATTTAACAAGTTTATTACCTTTATTACAAAAAAGTGTATTATTTTCTATGATAGGAAAATCAAAATTATTATTATTATTTGGATTATATAATCCTACAAAATAAGAACCATTGTTAAGTAAAGTATCTATATCGTGTACAAATACTTTATCAATGTGTTTAAATAAATATATTGACGCATCCAACCAAATTCCCCCATAATTATATAAAAGATAAAGACGTATTAAATCACTTTTTAATGATATTTTTTTCATATTAGGAAAATTATAAGCTAAATATTTACTAAATTTATTATCTAAATAGTCAAATAAATTATTTTTATTTAAATGAATATGTATAAACTTTATATATTTATTAGAAGATATTTTACAACTTTTATAAATACGATCAAGACATAAGTTAACCATATTACTTTTATTTCCATCCCAATAAGTCCAAACCTTAATTTCTACATATTTTTTTTCGGTATCTTTTACAAAATTTTTACGAGTATCTATTTGTCTTATATTACTTTTATTTCCATCCCAATAAGTCCAAACCTTAATTTCTACCGGTTTATCATATTTTTTTTCGGTATCTTTTACAAAATTTTTACGAGTATCTATTTGTCTTATACTCTTAAATCTCTTCGTTGAAACACAAGAAGATAATAATAATAATAATATTAAATATAGTATTAGTAGCAATAATGCTATAAATTTATTAATATTTTTATATATTATAAAAATAAATATACTTATAAAAATAAATAAATAAATATTAATTACGCATACGTTCATTTATTTTAATATACTTTTTATTTATAAATAAAAAGTATTTACTTTGATAAATTATGAAAGTAAATACTAAAGTAAATACTAAAGAAAATACTAAACTATTAGCTATATTCTTAACTGTATGTATATCTACAAGACTATTAATATCTTATATATTATGGAAAATCAATCCAAAATATTTACCAATAGCTGGTATTATATTAATCGGAATAGGTTTGGGGTTTTTATACCAAACTTTTAATAGTAAAAAAACAGGCGCTTTCGGTCAGAAAGTTTGGTGGAATAATTTAAGACCAGTACATGCTTTATTATATATAATAGGAGGAATTATGGCATTAAATAAAGATGATAACGCTTATAAAATAATATTATTAGATACTACTATTGGTTTATTATCAGTTATCAATAAAAGACTTATCATATAAAAGTTCTTTATATGTATTCCATACTGTATATGTTAACACACGAGACTTTTTATATCTATGTTTTTTTATACATTCTTTATTTACATTAAATGTTCTCCACAAAGCCTTGCGAAACACAAATTCATTTATGGTTTCAATACTCTTATCGTATACGGGTTCACATTTGTCAAGAAAATCTGTATCTATTACATCTAACTTAAACTTTTTAAATAGAAAAGAACATTCTTTAAGTAAAATGTCTACGAAATATTCTGACTCTTTCAAGTTAATATTAATGATGTATGACATAATTTATAAATTATAGTTTTATAAATATATAAATTCAAATTTATATATTATAATTTATTTAAACGTGAAAAAAAGGCGCATATACTACAATTGTAGTATATACACCCTTTTTTGACTTTAATTATTATACATATTATATCTAACTATCTTTAAACAATTTTCTTGATATTAAAGTGTTTAAAAGACTTTATGTAGTTATCAACATATTGATTTATATACATATCGTAAATATTTTTATGTATGCTTATTTTCTCTTGATCCTTTAACTTTTTCTCGAAAAGAGAAAGTATTTTACTTACTACTTTTTCTTTGGGGTTCCCAATAAACAATAAATCGATTGGATACATTCCGTCAGTATCTTGTTTATTAATATCAACTCCCTTGTTTAAACATATTGAAACACCATCAATAGATTTCTCTCGACAATATAAAGACAACGGGGTGCTTTGATATTTATTTTGATACTTACTTTTTGTTTTTGTACTGTATAATTCATTAACATCTTTGTATAATTCTGAAAATAGTTTTTCAGTTATTTTTACTTCTTTTTTACTATTAAATTTTTTATATATATCTGGAACAGGTTTGCTTATCCCATTATTTTTCAAAAAACTCAATGCATTTTCAGCAGCTTTTTGTTGAGAGTCAGCTTTCAACGACGCATAACCATCTCCTAACTTTACATACTGACCACCAATAATTCTTTTTTTATTTACAGATACAATTCCATTTTTTAGTATTTTTTCTTCATATTTACCACCATGAACTCTATAAACAATAGAATGATTTATAGCCTCTTCTCTAAAATCTTTATATACCAGAGGTCCTATTCTATCTTCGTATAAGTCGAATAACTCCTTTAGACGTGTTTTAGCGTCATATAAATCTTCATATCTCAGGGAAATATCCATTTCATCAAAAATGGATGATAAAATATCGTATACTATAGCATACCCAACACCAATCCTTTTATTTTCATCAATCAACATCTCTGTAACACCTATAAATGCTTCAAACACGTCTTCTAATAAAGGTTTCATCTTTTTACTTCTCAATTCATTAGTAGCAGAAATAAATGACCAGAATCCTAACTTTCTAGCGATTTCTGAAAAACTTTGTTTAGCACCGTAATTTATTCTAAGTCTTGCAACTATTTTCACTCCATCAGAACACGCTAAGTGAGGAAAGCGTTTATACATATAATTTACTATAAACTTATTACCAGTTAAATCTCCCAACTGTTCTAATACTTGATAGTTATTTTCGCTATCAACTAAATCTGACGTAAAAGCGTTTCCATATAATTTAAGCGACTCTTTGTTAGTAAGTAATTTTATATATTTGTCTTTTAAATTCCCCCTTTTAAGAACACTCTTGATAAGTTTCTTAAAATCAGATCCTCTGGATCCCATATATACTCCATGTACGGTTTGTTGTAACATATCTATTTATTTTATATGTTTTGTTTTTAAAAATCAATTTTATAAGATAAGTTTACACATTGAACACACGTGAAAAAAAGGCATATAAGAACTAATATGTTCTTATATACCTTTTTTTCTATTGTAATCTATTGTAATCTATTGTAATCTATTGTGTATTTCTAATAGGTGCTTTACCGATCTCATATCTACTCTTATTCACCAACATCAACATCCCATCAATTTGACATTCATTTTTACGTCTATGAACTTTACAAGAAATATGTCCATATTTTATTTTATTTTTACATAAAGTATTTTTTTTTGTTTTATGATCACAAGTGTCGTATATATAATTTAATACATTATTCTTAACACCATTTTCACAAAAACTTATGATATCTTTATTTTTTGTGAAATTTCTAGTACGTATTCTAATAAATTTTTTTAATTTTATATCATCTTTCCAACGATTATTAGTTATTAAAAGATATACAAAAAAACAACGAATGTAATTCTCCATATCTGACTTATTTTTTGTATTATTGATTCTATTAAAATGTCTACTAACACACTTTTTAATTTTTTTTTGTCTTTTTTCAAACAACTTTATATTCCTTTCATAATGAAGTAAACTCATAGCTACTAATCTACATAATAATTAATTTTATTTTCAATTTTTTTATGATTCTATACGGTCCATATATTTCTTATCTAAATAGTCTAAATATTCAAAATATATATTTTCATCATTACGATCATTTTCATCATTATGATCATTTTCATCATTACGATCATTTTCATCATTACGATCATTTTCATCATAAATATAATCATCAACGTCGTCGTACTTAACGTCTTCATATACTTTATCACATTTAGTTACAAGCTGGAAATCTTTAATATTCTGATATTTATACATATACTTCATATAAGGATCAACTAGGAGATTAAAATAATAACGATCTTCACAATCGGTATTCTCTTGATATTTTTTTTCACGTTCAAGATCAAACTCTGTTAAAAAATTTCTAGGCAAATTCCTTGAGTCTTTAAAATTTGCTATATCAGAATAAGTTAAAAAATTATATAACTTATACTTAACCAAATCTTTTGGTATCTTATCAAACCATGTTTCATATATAATAGTATCAGGGAAATATTCTTTTAAAGAAATAGGTCTAGACATTACTTACTATTATATATAAACTTTATAAAAAAACTCAATTTTTAAATGGAAAAAAGGTCAATAGATACACTGTATCTATTTACCTTTTTTCGTTTTTTTAATCAAGTAAATTTTAATTTAATTAAATTTTTAATAAAGTTTATTTGGAATCATTCTATGTCCGAAATAAACTTTATTTTTATATACGTATTTATGAATAGATAGAGTTCTTATATAACTTTTGAAAGTCTCTTCATTTTGTTTCAAATCAAATTCGTCAATAATAAATCTATTAATATTTACAAAACTTGTTTCCAATTCTATTAAATAGTCTTCACGTGTCTTCATATTAAAACTCATATATTCAAATTCAAAATCGTCAATATATATTTCATTACCGTCAAATATATATTCTGATTCACACATCACATTTTCTAAAGATTTAATCACTTCATCTGAAATATTCTTTGAGGTCAGGTTATTTACGCTCATAGTTAACAATTTATACAGTATAAATTTATATATTCAATTTTTAAATAATAATCCTTTCAATATCGTCTTCTTGAATTCTAATTACATATATTCGGGTGTAAATGTCATATCTATCATATCATTCATTACATTTTCAACTTCTTTATCGTCATCATTTTTCTCCTCATCGTCATAGTCATCATTTTTCTCCTCATCGTCATAGTCATCATTTTTCTCCTCATCGTCTTCTTCATAGTCATCATTTTTCTCCTCATCATTAATTACAAATTTATCATACACTGGTTTCTTCGTCACTGTAGTTGTCACTGTATTTGTAGTTGTCAATGTATTTGTAGTTGTCAATGTATTTGTAGTTGTCAATGTATTTGTAGTTGTCAATGTATTTGTAGTTGTCACTGTATATAAAGGTAAATTTGGCTTTATTTGATCTGTTCTATTCAACCATTCATCAACATTCTCATACGAATGTTTGAATCTGCATACACTTCCTTTAATAATATTACCAAAATTATTATATTGTCCGTGAAAATATCTACAATTGTAATCATATCTACACTCAGGAATTCTCCATTCTTCCATTGAATGAGCAAATGAACATTTTTTTCTATAACAGATGCCTGACCTATTAGTAACATTTCTACACGGTCTTGTTCTAAAATTGATAACAGGTTTTTCTTCTTCAGTTTCTTCTTCCAATTTCAGAGTTCCTAAAATTGGAAACGAATTAATATCAACAACAAGAGGATTACCATTCTTAATGGGTTTATCAGTGAAAATATTCTTATTATCATTATTAAATGACATATTCATTAATCATTAATAATTTGTATAAAAAATTCAATTTTATTATACAAACGTCATTTAATAAAAAAATGTGATACTATGTAACAAAGACATAGTATCACATTTTTTCTTTTTTTTATTTAATAAATATCTTTAACAAAATAAGTAATTACACCTTTTTTTTTAAATTACCCTTTTTAAATTCCCAACTTTTTGTAATAGATGGATAAATATTTTTATACCTGTTTCCAATATTCTTTAGAGTATCATTGGTATATTGTCTAAGACTGTCAAAATTAGTTATATTATGAATAACAGTATCTTCATCCCCTTCGCAAATGTTTCCAAGCATATCAACAATGGTAGTGGTAAACATTTCGAGGACTTGTCTAAATTCGTTATTCTTTTCGTTTCTTTTCATCCGATACTTGAGAGTTGACTTGAATTTTTTTTCATCTATAATATTTCTAAGATAATTTACTCTAAGATCTGAATTATCTGTATTCCCGACAACTATAGGATAAGAAAGAATTGCAACGTAAGAGATATGTCCAATAAGTCTATGTAAATCATAAAGATCGTTAAAATTAATATTAAACTTTCTCAACGTTGTCCTTATGTCATTCACAGAAGGTGGTCCACCACAACCCATTCCTATATCACGTCTTACAGGTCTTCCATGATTTAACCTTCTCTGCATTTCGTAATAATGCGGATTATGAACAACACCCTTTTCGATCGTTCCTTTTTTCCACGAAAAAGCCGTATGACACTCGACACAATACATTTGATCACAACCTGATATTTTATAAATAGGAATAGAACAAGACGGACAAGGTTTTGTATCATTTTTCAAAAGTTTTATGGTCTCTACAGTTCCAGGATCGCATTTATGCTCATCATCATTTTTACCTTTTTTAGGTAAATGACAATCTTTGCATGTATATGTAGAACATATACCACATTTTAACGATGTTGATAAAAAACCTTTACATTCATCTACAGGACATTTTTGAATAAACTTTTTTTCTGGTTTACCCTTTATATCTTTAGTATAGTCACCTGTATCTATTAATTCTCTTACTTTTTTAGTAATATTTTTAATTTCATCTTTATATAATTTTATTTGTTCATTATATTTTTTTATCTTAAGTTTTCTCTTTTCGGTCTTCTTTACACTTTTGACTAACTGTTGTGTCCCAGGCAATAAAGATTTTTCTCTGTCGAATAATATAGAAGCCCGACGTTCTCTATATTTATTATTAAAACTATTACCAAGATTTTTTGACGCAAATTCAAGACTCCATATTTTTTTACATTCTGGACTCATACATCTTGGTTCTATATCATCTATTCCTAGTAAAAAAACTTCTACACAGTTAACACAGCATTCGAATGGACAAAATGGACATTTTATAATACGTCTTTTATATACATCACTTGCGCAAATATTACACATACACTTTTCCGAAGACAAACTTGATATATTCTTTTGATGACTAAATTGTGCCATATCTAAGAGACTTATAAATAGTAATAAATTTTTTCATTTTTTTAATGAAAAAATGCTAAAATGAAAAAGATGTTCTATATCGCACAAAGCAACATAGAACATCTTTTCATCGGCAAAGGAACCACATCGGCAAAGGAACCACATCGGCAAAGGAACCACATCGGCAAAGGAACCATCATATTTAAGAGACTTATAAATAGTAATAAATTTTTTCATTTTTTTAACGAAAAAATGTTAAAATCAAAAAGATGTTCTATATCGCACAAAGCAACATAGAACATCTTTTCATCGACAAAGGAACCATACCGGCAAAGGAACCATATCCACAGTAATTCACATATCGACAAAGGACATCCACAGTAATTCACATATCGGCAAAGGAACCATATCAACAGTAATTCACATATCGGCAAAGGAACCATATCCACAGTAATTCACATATCGGCAAAGGAACCATATCCACAGTAATTCATATATCGGCAAAGGAACCATATCCACAGTAATTCACATATCGACAAAGGAACCATATCCACAGTAATTCACATATCGACAAAGGAACCATATCCACAGTAATTCACATATCGACAAAGGAACCATAATTATTTTATATAACATTATATTTATCGAACATTTCTATTATAAGTATCACTTTCTACATATAGTAATTAGTTAGTTTTCTTCTTTTTAGAA
>Ga0115006_10001471_pt1 | contig 14744 bp, 17 predicted proteins | sample ArcOceMetagenome_3_FD_88943 | JGI IMG/M metagenome (GOLD analysis project Ga0115006, IMG submission 88943) | Marine eukaryotic phytoplankton communities from Arctic Ocean - Arctic Ocean- Svalbard ARC20M Metagenome | ecosystem: Environmental > Aquatic > Marine > Oceanic | place: Arctic Ocean...
AGGATCTCAAGAAGCGTCTTGCCGCCGCCAAGAAGGAACATGCGCCGTGCGGCGATCTGCTTTCTGACAAGGATACGGAGATCGACGACCTGCGAAAGCAGATTGCGGATCTGAAAAAACGTCTAGCTGCTGCGGAGAAGCTCCACGAGCCGTGCGACGATCTCATTGCGAATCAGGGTGCAGAGATTGAGGATCTCAAGAAGCGTCTTGCCGCCGCCAAGAAGGAACATGCGCCATGCGGCGATCTGCTTTCTGACAAGGATACGGAGATCGACGACCTGCGAAAGCAGATTGCGGATCTGAAAAAACAGCATGCTCCGTGCCCAGGCACAATTGCAGACCTGCGCGGCGAGGTCGAGACGATCACAGCAGCGCATGCGGCCAGCGAAAAGCAGGTTGCGGATCTCAAGAAACGCCTGGCCGCGGCGGAGAAGCTCCACGAGCCGTGCGACGAAATGGTTACGTCTTTGCGCAAGGCCATGGCAGAGCTCGAACAAAAGTATGCGCCTTACGACGGCCTTATGGAGAGTCTCCGCAAGACGATCGCGGGCATGGAGAAAACATTGGCGAGCAGGGATGAGGAAATCGCTGCACTGCAAGCGCAGCTGGACGCTGTGAATTTTGAGCATGGTCAATGCCCTAAGATCATCGCTGGGCTTCGGCAATCTATGCAAGACACCAAGGACGCTCTGGAGCAGGACGACACCACACTGGCCGTAACCAAGGCCAAGGTGATCAAGCTCGACGAAGATCTCAAGAAGCCGCCTCGGGTCAAACTCGGGTCTGCCGGCGGTGGCAAGGGAGTTCTTCCGAGCCCCGATCAGGCCAAGGACGTGGCTGATAAGAAGCTCTACACCGGCACATTTATGGGTATCGCGGACTTGCGCAACAAGCTCAACGAGGTGACGGCAGCTCATGCGCCATGCGCCAGCACCATCGCAGCACACGCGGCCCGTATATCATCCCTGCAAGAGGACAAGGCGCAACTGGAGAAAAAGCTGAAGACGCTCATGGAAGAGCACCAGCCATGTGCGTCCACCATCGCCGACCGCGAAACTGACATCAAAGGCCTAAAGAAAATGGTCGCGGAGCTCAAACACACTGTCGCTGAGCAAGATGAAGAGATCAAGCTCCTGAACACGCGGATTGAGGAAGCCAGAAAGTCCTATGCGGCGCTTCGCAAGGAGCATGAGCCCTGCGAGCCCACCATTGCCTCACGCGATAACGCTATCCGCACCTTGCGCAAGAGAGAGGAAGAGCTCAATCGCCAGATCACCATCAAGGTACGCAAATTGTTCCAAGCCCTCCCCGTTATCCCGTAACCACTGTGTCATGCGTGCCTTCCGCTCATGGTTGATGACTGGCAACATGGGCATGGATATGCAAGTTCTGCAATTACAGGTATTATCTTGTGGGTTTTGAAATGGACGGGTGCGCAGGACGATGCGATTGACCAGCTGACGTCGAATCTCAAGAAGACCAATGACCAGCTGGATGAGACTAAGAAAACGCTCACCAAAGCGGTCGAGCACCACCCCCATTCTTGCCACCGTAATCTGCAGATTGTCTTTGCACAGTACAGCTGTATTGCAGTAGTCAACGGCGCGCGACTGACATGGATTACAGGAAAAGAAAGCCGCAGAGTTTTCATTGCAGCTGGATAATCTAAAGAAAGAGCACGCTTTGTGCCCAAGCCACGAGGAGCTCAATGCTTTGCGCCGCAAATTTGAGCCCTGGAAAGACAAGTGTGGCGTTGGCATACTGCTTGAGCGAGGACCACGTGGGCATTGCCAGGTTGCGCAGCTGTTGCCTGATAAGGCTGCTGAGCTGTGCGGAATCATCCAAGAATTCGACATGCTTTACAAAGGTGCACTCATATCTTCCGCATATTTCACCCATTGTGTGCACGCGTTGTCTTGGGGCATGTTGTTGGGTGTGCTTATTCTGGTTTTGCGTTCTGTTTATGCGCAGTTGATGACACCTTTATCGACGGATGGTAAGACTCCACCTTCAAAGCTAGCAAAATTGTCTGATTTCTATCCCCAATCTTGCATTAGTCGAGAAATGTTCGGTCATTCAATTCCCCGCGGCGTGTTGATTGCTTGCGTGCGTGCGATCGAGTGTGTATGCTCGAGCACGCGCGCGTACAGTGTATACCTGTACATCACATCAGCAAGAGCATTTTGATCAAAGACACCAAATGCGTCGTGTTGGGCATCTGCAGGGACCTCAATGACGTGCGCCAGCTGATCATGGGTCTGGAAGAGACCCCTGTGACGTTAGAATTCTCTCGCCCTTCCGCCGGCGGCGCCCCCTACCGCGTGACGCTATACCGCGACGGTGGAGTGCCCCCGCTGCTGGTAAGATTAGCCCGGGCTCCTCTGTTGCTTTCATGCCTTGCTTTAATGAGCTACCGGATATGGCCGCATTATTGTTACTGCTGCCAGATTTGCAATCCGCTGATGATCAGTTTGACAGCAAACACAGCAAGGGGCCGTCGACATCAAAGCACGCAGCATCGCTCGCGATGCCCGCTACAGTCTATCGCCGTCTACGTCCCATTCGTTATATTCCTCCAACAATGGAGGTTACGGTGTCAGATCGCAGAGATACGCTTCTGCCGACACAAGGTCCCAGCCAAGAACCCCTGCGGACATGTTGTCACTATTCTCGTCTTGGAATTGATAGTTTTTTCTACGTACACGCGTTAGAAAATTCGGGTCACGGGATCGAATGCTCTAGGTGGTGTGAGCATCAATTGATCGACACAGCACCGCCTCATTCCTGACGTGTGATCCACTTTCAAATGGATCAGCGAAGTTCAATGTCCAACATCTAAGGTTGTTGAGGCTCGATCCCTGATTTTTACGAACAGTCATGACGCGTTGCAACGGAGACACTGTACGTGAGAGGGGCACTAGAGTTCTTTTGGGATTTGATTGCTTGGTCTATCAGTGAAATCATCGGCGTCTATTTGCGTGTGACGTTTCCCTGAAGATCTTCTGGCCACCTTCAGATGTTGCGCTTTCCGTTGGAAGAGGGTGCGAGCCAGGACGGGAGAGAGGGAGAGGAGGTTTTAAGGGGGGGAGAGAGAGGGAGACGGAGAGGGAGAGAGGGAAGAGGGAAGAGGGAAAGAAATAGAGCGAGCGTGCGAGAGAGAGAGTGTGTGCAATCTCCAGCGCAATCTTTATTGACGTCAAACGAGAACTCTCCCACGCCCTGCATCTTTCATATTCCATTGCCTTGTTCAAAAGCTCCATGAGCTTGGTCCCTCCTCGAAAACACCTTTAGATAGCACATCTAAAGGTGTTTTCGAGGTGCTGTTTTCGAGGTGTTTTCTTCACAGAGCTATTGAAAACATAATTATTGGAATCTTAGGAACTGTGAACGGTGATGTGTATTATTATTCATGAACCCCCTGGAGAGAATCCACCAGGTATTATTACAATAGTTTGCTCACATCGTTGGACCTGGCGCCTGAAGTAGTCTGGCCAGATCACTTGGCAAGTGGGTGGAACAGACCGCGCTCCTCTATTTGGGCAGTAAAATGTTGATACGGCACCTGTTGCGCTCTCCACAACGTCAGCCTGCAAGAATGGAAGCAGCATTGCACACCAATATACAGATATATCTGCATCTCTATCCAAGTCGTGTGTATCTATGCTCGCCTTGTATCTATGAACGTCCTAGCCCTTCAATATCTGTCTTCGATTTGACGATAGCTATTAACACATTGCCGTATCTACCTATTCGTCTGGTCAATACCATCATCGTGGTAACAGCCAACATGGGAACATGTGATCTAATCTTTGCTGGATTCTCTGGTGCCCTCCTGTGTGGAGAAGAGGAGTGGGAAGCAGAGGAAGCAGGAAGGGGTCGAAACCTTGAGCTCGCCATCCGCAGTAGGTTCGGCAAAAGAATCGAAAAAATGCTGCTCGTCAACATCTTTGAAGACCGCTCCAAAGTGCTCCAACGCCACCCTAAATTGCGATCGATTGAGAAAACCTGTCTTGGGCTGCTGGGGCTCAAAATGAGCAAACTGTAACAGAAAATTCCCAGCACTCGGAATGATGCCTGCTCAACAAATATGAATTCAGCGCAAATCTGCATACTCCTCGCGAGGATTTTTGTCGCCTCCTTGGTGCAACATTGTGTGATTGGCGTCAGTTGGGAGAGATTGTTTCATCTCACCGCGTTCCACCATTTTGTCTGCCAATACTCCCAGCATCTTGTCAACGCGGGTCGAAAACTTGCGGCGGGAAAAGGGGTCGTAGGATTGGTCGTCCTTTGTCCGGCTCGTTGACTGCTTGTATCCAGCCCTGTTGGAAAACATATGGTTTAGGAACCACCAGGCAAAATGCCAGGAGCGCGCAACAAATCGGGCCAATATGGCTCAGTGCGAGGACGCAGAGTAGGGGGAAATGAGTTGTCCGGAATTTGGCTTCGCCGCATGCATCGCGCAGACGATGAGGAAAATGGGGCAGAAGCTAAAGGTAGCGACCAGCCCAAAGAAGCGCGCGGTCGCCATGCCTTCCCGGCGGGAGGCGCGAGAAGAGAATTGGACAGATCGCTCCTCTTATCCTGCGCAAGTGCCATTGTCAGTCAACACCGTGATGGCGTGCGCTGCATCCGCAAGGTTGTATTCGCTGTCCAAAAGGAAGAGACCATGAAGTCCAAAAATTGCCGGATAGTGTTGTCCGAGGGCATAACAAGGTTATTGACACTAGGATCTGATGGTCCCTTGAAACGCAACCTGTCATCTCCCCACGGCTCATTGTCGGCCAAATAGCCTGCAAAATATAGACAGCACGCTTCGAGTCAGAAGCCCGCATAAGGTGACTGTGAATGCAGCAACGTGGACGTCATTGAGGATTTCTTACGGTGGATTGCCTTATCATGTTGCTTTTGTAGTTCATCCCTCTCCGGCGGCGGCCATGGGAAGTCCTGCCGTGCACATTCGCGCATGGTAAATGTCGATGCGAGGTCTGTGGATATTGAACAGCCCTCAGCACGCTCAACGGGCATGCTTCCTTCACCAAAACCAGCTACTGATCGGCGGAGTTTACCTTGTAACTTGGGAAGGCACCCAGCTGCTCCTTTCTCCACGGTACAGGCCGCTTTTGAAAATTCCCCTTCCAGAAATTATCCACAGGCTTGATGGGCTTCGCTTTGGTCCCTGCAGCAAAGTTCTCCTCAGTGAACAGCAGCTGCACTGCGAACGCAAGAGAAAGCAAAGCCACGCCAACGCAGACGGCGTACTCGTCTTGTTCGTTTGTTGTGAGTGCTCCTTACGTTTGACTGGCTCCAGGGACTTTTCGACGGGTGCGGTGATATCCGCCCAGTGCGCACTGGGATTTGACACAAATCTCAATCAATCAGCCTCGCAGTAACCAGAAAAGAGCAGGTCCACTAACTTTTTGTCAAGTTCTACCTCCACCATGCAAACTGCTCGCTCTTGTCAGGATTGACTGGGGACCTACAAACAAATGGTCGAGGGTCTGGCACTTGGTCTCTGCACCATACCTCCGCCAGGTCAGTCAAATCCAGCGGTAACTCGTTGCACAGGGGACGCATTCCAAATTGCGCAGACAAAATTATACCGGAATTCAGTCTCAATGGCGAAGGGGGGTTGTCTAGGGAGTGTGCAATCGAACGACTTTGCTGCAAGCGAACTGTCGATTGGACTCATAAGAGAGCCGGAAACCAGCGTTTTCAATGGAGAATCGCCGCCCTTGGATTTTGTAGGCGACACCGCCTGCGCCTATGTTCAACACAACCGTAGTGCTTACACATGAGCGTCTGTTCGTCTTCATAGATGCACACAGATTGATATGCGTGCGCGCATAATGGTACTTCTGCACACGTTCGAATATACGCATGTGTTTTGGACGTGCGTATGTGACCAGACATCCATGCACTACGGTATACACCTGCTGGAAGATTCTCTTGCACTAGGTGTGCACATCTTTCAGAGAAGGAAGGAGGGATTTGGACAATTTGTGGGGAGAACGTTGCAGAAATGAGGGAGCGGGGAGGTGCGGGGGCATCTGTGTTTGACCTGTTTAGCAACAATCTTCAAGAATTCCTCATCCCGCTTCTCCATCTCCTTCCGCAACTGCAAAGACGTCATGTTGTCCAGCCCATCCTTAGACGAACCCAACGGTGACAAAGACCCTTGAGGGTCGCCCTTGGGGCGACTTGGTGAATCTCTATCCGCAGTGACGTGTGTGTCGTTGGCCGTGTTCTGATTGAGCACACCTCTTGACTGGTACGGGGTGCCTCTTTGCGTGACCTGGACTGTGTCCATGTGTGGTTCTGTTGAAAAAGATCTGCGCGCCTGCTTGAAACGAGTTAAGCTTCCTGATTCAGACCGCTGGAAAAGATTGAGTTGTTTTGCGTTGTCTAATTCTCTCCGCAGCTGGAACCTGTTCAATTTGCACACACAGGGACAGATACACGAACAGATGCCCGGGTGCGCGCGGACACGCATACGGACGAACGTGCGCGCGAGCACACACACACACACGCATTCGCACACGACCAATCAGGAATGGGGCAGCCGGAGGACTTGGGGAAGTTAACTGGGAAAAGGACGTGGACTCAGGACTCACAGCACCGCAGGAGCACGCACCAGTCGGGCATGTTTTTGGCATCTTGCTGAAACCACTGCGGCATGTCCTTCTGGATTGTGTTTCTTCTCGGGAGCAGCATCTGCTTATTCAGCGCCTCTTTTTGCGTGTTTGCAAATCCAGGCTCGAAAATCGCGCGATTGACGGGCTCCTTTGCGTTTCTGTACTCGATGCCCCACTCACCCACCTCCTCTATGAGCGTCTTGTCGCGCTTCGCCGTGGAAGCTCGCGCTTCATCTAGCGTTTGCCGTGCCGCATCCTCCCGGGTCGCAAGAATCTGCAGACCCAAGCGCACGTGTGAGCTGAGCTTGAGACAGACGCAGGTCCGCGTGCCTGTGTGCCGAGTGCGCACGCACGCCATCGTTGAAATAGAGCGGCAGCAACGGGGGGCAACAACGGGGCTGTGCCCCTCTTCTTTCTGCGACCTGCTGGTGCTGCTCGTGGATCTCCCGTTCTCGCCCCCTCGCTTCAGCCAGTGACTGGCGCCACTGGACCTGCCTCCTTTGCTCTGCGCTTGCTGCAAATTGTCGCAGCACGCCCCTGTCCGAACTCGCCCGCGGCTCCGCTGCGCCGCCGCCAGGCCTCTAGCATCAGACGCGTCTGCGCACGCGGCACAGCATGCACGGAGGGGACGCACGCAGAGAGGACGGGGATGGGACACCTAGCTTCCGTTGCCGCGTCGCCGTCTGGAAGCCCCAGAGCGGGTTCCGGCTTACGGCCACTTCCGGCATCGTCCGGGCCCGGGCCTCCTCAGCTGTGCGGCAGTTTGCAGGAGTTCGGGAACCCTTTCTGAAAGGCGTGCGTTGATGTGACCATGGGGCAGCCTCGGTCCGTTTGCGTTTGACTTTTGCCAGGGCCGGCATGCCAGGGACGGCCTCGCGCTCGAAGCCGTCAGACCCGCCGCGATGGGCGTGGTGTGGGCGCAAGCAGAGCTGAGCGCGGCGAAGAAGTGACCTCGGTCGTCCGTGGGGGCGGCGGGATCTCACGGCCGCCTTCTTGGCGTAGGCATCCGGAGAGGCGAGGGAAGTGAGTGTGAGTGTGGGCGTGTGTGTGCGTGTGCATTCTGTCGGCATTCGCCATGGCCAGCAGCAGCACCGGTCCTACCGGCGGGTACGAGGCGAGAATGGCGTCCGACGACGGAGATGGCGGAGAGGCGGGGCAGGAGGGCCAAACGCAACCCCAGAAGGGCCACGGCAATGACAGTGAGGAGGAGGGGCAGGGCGAGCAGGAAATGATCAGGACAAAGCGGAAGCAGACGGCAGCGCGTGCTGAAGAGGCCTTGCGTCGCTTGCTGGAAGGTGAGGCCTTGGCGCGATTCTCATCTGCTTTGTGCTGGTGCTCGACGGCGTGTGTGTGTCTGGACTTGACGGAATTCGTCGACTTGCAGGCCCATCCCTCGAGTCACTGCCCGCGGTCTCGTGGACTCGGCTCGGGCTGAGCCTTGCTTCTTCGAACGAGCTGTATGAGCTCAGGTAGCTCAATTTCTGCTGACCAGCAGCAAATCCCGTCTGCGTTTCGAATGTTCCTCAAATGCCCGTGGTTCTCTCATCTGCATGATTCACATCCCCACCCGCGGTCGCAAACCGCTTCGCTATCATACTGCGGATGTCTGCTGACTGTATCTCACCTGCAAACCTGTGGAGCCAGAGAAAACATGATGAAGCCGCAGCTCGAGCCCGCGAAACAATCACCGCAAGACGATGTCCCCGACGCGGCAGCTGATGAGGGGGCCCAGGAGGGCAGAGACCCGTCTTACGACGTGCGCGTCAGGGCCCACAAGCACTCGTCCTTCCTAAAACAACACGTCGACACATTTATTGCGTACAAGTGGATGCTGCAGGCGCTCCTGCGGCGCGCTCCTGGCGCTTCTGGTGGGTGCCACATTCACGTAGCTGACGTCATCTTTTTTACCGAGGGCGATCCCCAGACTTGGATCTTTACAAACAAAGTCGGGTGCATTGACTCAAGACAATTTGTGGCGACGGGTGACACCAACATGTGGCCACGCTTTCTGAAAATGGCCAGGCGAGCGGCAGGTGTGAGCAAAGATGACAGGTGAGTCTCCTGCCCTACACACGTTGAATACTGCGTAAATTAGAGTCGTTTCAACGATGTCATGAGAACGGGGATGCTTTATGGCCTAAGTACAGCATTGTCAGGACGCAAACACATTTGCTGCGCATTTAATCTGAGCATGCACGTCTTCTGACAGTGTCAGCAGACTTGTTTACCGCACACTGAATGCACACTGCCCTTTGCACACATTCTGGCAGAGAATCGTCCATCTGCATCCGCTTCACTTCAAGTGTCCAAGGAGTCACAGGCGACCTAATGAACATGCAGGAGCTACAAGAGTTGATCAAGCAGGAACCAGCCAACAGGCACCAAATTGTCGGTTTACAAGCCGTAGTGGGCCCCAAGTGCGGGTACCGGAAAAAACCGTCGCAAAAAACTATCTTGTACAAAACTGAGTACCAGCGCGAGAGCTCCCTGGGGCACACTTTCAAACACACCAAGGAGTACGATGTGCAAAATATGGGGAAAACAGGCGCTGGCGATATGAATTCTCCTGCCGTCAAGTTACCTACAGAATCAACAGGTGCCCCGCCTGATGAGGAATCTGAAGCAGCTGAGGCGATGGACTCATTGGGTGCCCTGCGCGCTGGGCTGACCTCCTTGGGCCTGTCACCCGGACTGCTCCTTGGGGGTGATAACACTTCGCCCGCGGGTCAATTGAATGTTGTTGAGGAGGACGTCGCACCGGAAGTGCAGCCTGCAGGGGGGCAAGGAGTTGGCGAGCGGATGCATCATATTCTACCTTGGCATGCAAAACGCCAAGTGGTGCAATCCCAGGCGCTGAATCGTCCACTTCTTGGTGAAATGACTGCACGATGCGTGAAGTACGTGGAGAGATCCCGCGGCATTTTGTTGCAGAGTCTGCGTGGGCATTTTGTCGAGGACAACGCAAACCGAGTATGGATGGTGGGTGTTTCGCGGATTTTGCCGTTCGAAGAAGGTGAGACGATGCAGGATGATGTTGCTGCCGATGTCAAGGTACAAATCGATCCATCAGCAGCTCGTCTCACAAAGTCTATCAAGCGCATGCAAGAGGCAGCGGCGGCTGTTCTTGAGGCAGTAATGATGCCGCCGTCCCAGCGTAAAGAAAAGATCCATCAACTTGTTTTTGCTGAGATGCGGGGCAACCATTTTTTGGATCAACTCTCAACGGTCTGGCAGTACGAAATAGCGAAAACCGTCGAATACAGATTCGTGGAGTGCGGGCTAGAAATTTACTACAACAAAGCGGTGCTCGATGAATTCTACGTCATCATCCAAGGCTCAGGTGTGCAATTTCCTACCGTTGGTCTTGGATCTTTCTGATTTCGTGTAATCTTTGATATGTTATGTCTAATTTGGGTAACGAGTCCCACACGTCCATCGGGTTACACATGCTGACTACTACATTACTGCAGTGCGGCTCATTTTGGAGCCGACAAATACCATGTACTGCCGCACGGTGGATCTCTCTGACAAGGACACTTTCGCTGAGCAAGTCATTACCAAGCCCGGGACTCCCATGGTGCGGCCAGTGCGTGCGCTGCAAACGAGCGCAAGCAATGCAACTGCCCTTTTCGTCTTTGGGGGTGGGCATTCAGAGTAGTGCAAGGGTAGAGGACAGATGGAACGTCAGTGAGATCCATGCTCCACTTGCAGAACTTGTGCAACGTATTTTTTTGCATACACTAACTTGGCTTTTGCAGCAATCGCAAGCGGTGGCGCTGGAAGATTCGCACCTGATGGTGATTAAACGTTCAGCGGTTGAAGCCATCATCAACAAGGGCAAAAATTTCGACAGCGCCCGATGGCATCTTACAAAACGTCAAGTTGACAAGTGCCGGCGAATTTTTGGATGGGATCCCGCAGTGCGAAATGTCCTGGACATCAGACAGGCGATGGACAGTACTGTCAATTGTGACTTCTTCCAAAATATGTCGCCTTTCCTTCATATGGAGCTCTGCGCAAAAGCAACGTTCCACACCGTGGAACCTGGAAAGCATATGTTCGAGCAGATGGCGGCTCCCCCCATCTTCTTTGTGCTCGTAGTACGGGGCCAGCTAACCTGGACGTATCACGACCCACGCGCAGGAGAGAAGGTCCGTTTGTGCATGCGCAGATGCGCGAAACTTCGCTGCCCCGTAGGTTAGTATGTCCGCGGAAATGTGGGTACGATGGGATAAGATCGCTTGACCCGAAGGTCGACTCTGAGTTAGTTATGTCCTTGCATGATAACCCGTATTCATATGCCGAATGCTTCATTCTCGCGCGCCATCCTCTCATGCTGTATTTGATTTGCAGGTTGTCGACATTAGAGAATCTCAGTACCTTTCATCTGTGGGCACGGGGATCAATACGTCGGATCGCCCTGTGGAGGTGATTGTGATCCAACGTGAGCACTGGGAGAGGTGCTCACGACCGCAAGATCAGTCTGAAGGCGGCGGTAAAAAGGTATGAGTGTAAGTCAAATGCATATGCATATTGCCTAGCGTGTCTGCGCTTGCATCGTATGACCGCTAGCATGTCCGCGTTTGCGTGGTTTGACCCCTTTCTTCGTGTCGCAGGTGGTGCATCTGAGCAAAGACGCGCCGGACACTTCCTTCTTCCTCACTGAAGTCAACGCGTCGGTTGATAATCGACGGCCGGCGACTTCGAAGCCATCGTCTAGACACTCGCAATCGGAAGTGCAGTCGGTGGCAGAAAGGTATATGTGCGTGCTTATGCGTTCTTCGCATGAAGCTCAGCATCGTTGTCATGCCGTCACTTCATGCGATCACCTTGAGCAAGTGAAACCAGTTCTTGCGTCGCCTGACGTCTGCTTCCTTCCGATGGTCGTCTGGTTGCTTGGCATATGCACCCAGTCACTATTCATCGTCGATGCGTGGACAAGTGGAGCCCGATCCTCTAAATGCCGAAAAGTCCGGCGAGGAAAGGGGTGCAGAGAGCAGTGACGATTGGCTGGCGGTGCATTTCGGTGACTTGTAAGTTGCCTCTTGACAAAGTTTCCCGGCACAGTGACGAGCAGAACTTGATGCATTCTTCCGTGACTGTCGACTGACGCTGTCAGCTTTCCCAGGAGTAGAGAGGAGCAGCTGGCGGTACAGAGCGAAAAACACGTCACTTGCGCGGTGACGGGCATCCGCTTTCCTGCGTCAAAGCAAAAGATATTGCAGCGGCGACAAGTGCTGGTAACCATAGCCTTGATATGATCGGATTGCTTCGCACGCGCGCTTGCGAAGCCCATGCTGATCCTGCCTGAAATCTGCGTGATTACAGGAAACGGCAAGGCACTTGCGAGACAGGCGAGCGTATAGCAAGGGTTACTCCAGAGAAAAATGGCTGGCGGAGCCGAAATCCCGACTCGCCATGTTTGACACGGTGGTTGTATGTCCCGGGGCGTACGATGTTTTCGTGATGGAGAAGAATCTGCACGACCAAGAGAAGATATTTGCAAAGACACTGATGAACATGTCCATGCCTGCTCTATCGGAAAGGTATGGAGACCGACACATCGGATGACACCCCTCGCTGGTTGCGTGCAGCACGGATCAAATGACGCAGTGCGTCCACAGTGCGTCCACAGCATACCTTCGATATCGTTTAGTGTATCTTTTGATAATGGTACTTGCTCGATAACGCCCGTTGCACTCTCATCATGCAGAACGCTACCGCCGAGCGGAAGTGCCAAGATGACGACGCGGCTCCTCCTCATGGGCATGTTCGTAGAGTTCGTCAAGCTCGAGAGCGCGGAAGGTATGTGCTAGCACTGTGTAAACGCACGAGTGATTTCCATTCAAAGTCTTGTCGCCAGACTTACATTTCTTTCGCACTGCCAGCTCTGCTGCAATTTGGGAGTGAATTCGAAGTCCACTTCAGCCTGTGCGGACACGAGGTCAGCATGAAATTCGAGGTGCTCAAAAAGGATATTCCTTCTGGTGGTGCGCCCTTGGGCCTCGATCAGGTCAGAATGTCTTGGTTCTTTTCGTCAGACGAAGGCATCAGCATATACCTGAGAAAGCAGACCGTGATGGAATTCAGCATCTTTAACTGCGAGACCAGGGAGCAGTTCGCTGCAATGAAGATTGATCTGTCTGATCTCGCGAACAAAATTGCGCTGCAACAATCGATTCGAGTGCCCATCGAGCCAACCCACAAGGACTTAACCTCAGTGTTTGCGCTGCAATACGCGTACTTGCACATCAACATTGGATGCATAAAGTTCCGCGAGGTGGATGCAAGCTCGTTTCGCTTGCGCAGGCGGCACGGACTGTTCCTCCCCTCAACTCCCTTCGTCACGGGGTGTCTGCCACCGGACGGCTGGGATCCGTGTAATGAGAAATACATCCGCGAGTTCGCGAACGGCAGCAACTTTCTGGAGAAGGATGCTACCGCCCTGACGATGGACGGAGCTCTGATTCCGCGTAGCAGAAAAATTCAGCACCTGCTTCAAGCAGAGCTTGCCGACGACGACGCAGATTCGTTTTCTGGGGGAGACTCGCAAAAGTCTGTGAGCCAATACATGCGGCTCTCAGATGGGATCGCGCCGGCGCCCATATGGCAGCGCAAAAATCACGGCGAGCTGCCGCCTAAGTACCCAGGATCTGGACGCCCTCCAAGACCCCTCAGTGCACCCCTGGATACCAACAAGACCCAAGGTCGCCTCAAATCACGCACCCGCGCCGCGAGTGCATCTCAATTGCGAGTGTCGAGCCCAAGCGCATCTGTCACGCCGGGCAAACGCCGGCCATCAAGCTCTCCAATCAAGCGTTCCACACCGAGCCCTTTCTCGCGACCGTCTTCCTCTCTTTCAAGACCGCGCGCCTCTGAAAGTCTTACGCCTACTCGTTCGCGTGTCAAACGCCCTGAGAGCGCCCCTCCGAGAGCTGACAGAGCAATCGAGATGAGCGCGCAGCGTGGACGCAGTGCAGCCGGTCGCGGCAGCGCTTCTGCAGTGTATCAAAGCCCCAGCATCGGTGGGTCGGGCGCCCGAAGGCCTACTAGCGCAGTGCGGCGTCCTGCAAGCGCTAAGGTGCCAGATCGCAGGCCATCCAGTGCCCTGGCTGCCGCACGCCAACGCCCTAACAGTGCCCTCGGGAAAATGCCAAATTCCGGCGACAGCAAGCCCAGGTCTCCAACCAGCAGGTCCTGGATGGCGCCACGACCGGACTCGGCAATGTCCAACATTGCCCCCTCGTCGGCAGATGAGTGCGATATCATTGACACAATAGACGAGCTGGACCAGGCCGAGTGGGAGAGAGGCATCAGCCCGTTCGAATTCCGCGACAGCTCAGACGCACACTCAGACGGGTTCGGCTTCCTGCGAACGTCCTCTACTGCCTCTGCAATCTCTGGGAACTTTGGTGTGCACCCATCACACCGCCGTCCAGCGAGCGCTATGGCGGCCGCTGGCCGGATACGCGAAGAGGAGACCGAGGAGGCGAACGCGCAGGTGCTCGCGGTCATCACCCGCCCTCGAAGTGCGGCGACCAGCAAGACGGCGAAGTGTGTCGAGGGACTGCGGAACCAGGTGCCAAGTTTCCAGTCGGCCTGTGCAGTCTCGAAGTTGGCTGAGCTCGCAGGGAAGCGCTCCGTGAGGAGCACGGATATCCTCATGACAGTCGAGACTAACCACAAGGCGTGGCGCTCCAACATCACCGAGATTTCGATGCTCGACAACGACCTCAAGGCGCTCGATGCCCGGAGCCGCCTGGTTTCCTTTCGCGAGCGCGCCCAGCATGTTGTGCCAGTATGAGGGGGACGGCCGCCCGTGGACGCGAGCCCCGCCCACGTGTACATCACGTACTATTCTTTCTATCAAACCAACAAAAAAATGGTACTCCTTTAGTAACCCTGGTGCCAGGTGTATTCCCGGCACTGTGAGATGCTTCCGAGTCTCCGCACGAATTTGTGTCATCAATTGAAGGCACGGCGCACACTCCAAGCCGTGTCACCAAAAGCTGATCTTCTACAGGGTCAATCCGGGAGATAGAAACCACCGTTTTTGACCCAGCCAGCGTGTTTCTAAGCACACACTGATGAAGTCAGAACCCAGCCAGCCAG